>Ga0247611_10002664_pt1 | contig 28103 bp, 23 predicted proteins | sample 177DNAGHGhighgp2_FD_192422 | JGI IMG/M metagenome (GOLD analysis project Ga0247611, IMG submission 192422) | Sheep rumen microbial communities from Palmerston North, Manawatu-Wanganui, New Zealand - 1770 DNA GHGhigh gp2 | ecosystem: Host-associated > Mammals > Digestive system > Stomach > Rumen... | reverse complement strand
CTGGCCCTGCACGAGTGGCAGCTCTACAGCTACAACAACCGCATATACACGACACTCTTCAAGGAACTGTCGGCCGACAACACGCTGCCCGACTACTGCCGACAGATGCAGAAGTCGCAGACCGACCGCACCATCGCCCTGGTGCTGCTGGTACTGGTGCTCATAGCCATTGTGCCGGCCTACTACTTCCTCTACCTGCGCCACAGACTCTACGAGCGCTACTTCGCCGAGCGCCGGCAGCGCGAGAATGTGGAGGCCGTAGAGGACGACATCCGCCGGGCAGAGCTCGAGTCGGCAGGACTGCACATCGACAATGCCGTGCTCGACAACTGCCTGTCAACGCTGAAGCACGAGACCATGTACTACCCCTCGCGCATACGCCAGATCGTGGACCAGGGAGACCTGCAGTCGCTGCCCGAGGTGACGGCCTACTACCGTGAGCTCTATGGACTGTTGAGCGAGCAGGCACAGAACCAGGTGGAGCATGCCAAGCTGCACCTGCATCGCCTCGACCTCGCAAAGCTTGTCTCGTGTCCCTTGCCCCTCGCTACACGTCCCATCTATGTTCTTGGAGACGAGACGCTGTTGCGCTACCTCTTTGAACTGTTGCGCAAACACGGCGGACTGCGTGAGGGAGAGACCGACTGCCAGTTGGTGGATGACCGCTACGTGCAGCTTACCATCGCGTTGCCCAACCCCCTGACGCCCATCGAGCGGTTGGTCTGCCGTCAGGTGTTGCGTGACCACGGTGAGGCAGCCCACCGCCGCGCCTGCAGCATCCGCGAGGAGCAACACAACAATGTTACTAACATGATTATCATACTACCTGCTTATGGAAAACTTTAAGGTTATTATCGTCGAGGACGTGCCCCTTGAACTGAAAGGCACGCTGGGTATCATCCGTAACGACATCCCCGAGGCCGAGGTCATCGGCACGGCCACCAACGAGGCCGAGTACTGGCGTGTACTGAAACAGGGATTGCCCGACCTGCTGCTGCTCGACCTCGGACTGGGCGGCTCGACCACCATCGGCGTTGAGATATGCCGCTCGACGAAAGAGATGCACCCCGGCGTCAAGGTTCTCATCTTCACCGGTGAGATACTCAACGAGAAACTATGGGTTGACGTGCTCGATGCGGGGGCCGACGGCATCATCCTCAAGACCGGCGAACTGCTGACGCGCCACGACGTGCAGAGCGTCATGGACGGCAAGCAGCTGGTGTTCAACGAACCTATCCTTCGCAAGATCGTCGAGCGCTTCAAGCGTGCTGTCAACGTGCAGCTGGCCAAGCAGGAGGCTTTGGTCAACTACGAGATTGACGAGTACGACGAGCGTTTCCTGCGTCACCTGGCCCTGGGTTACACCAAGGAGCAGATTACGGGTCTGCGTGGCATGCCGTTCGGTGTGAAGAGTCTTGAGAAACGCCAGTCGGAACTGATGAAGAAGCTGTTCCCCGACGGTAACGGCGGCGTCGGCATCAACGCCACCCGTCTCGTCGTCCGTGCATTGGAGCTGCGCATACTCGATATAGACAGTCTGGAGCCCGACGAAGAATGAGACGATTATACACGTGGATGGTGTGCACGCTGGCGGTAGCCCAACTGCTGCTGGTGCTGCTCTCGTGGCTGCTCTCGGCTGCCATGACCGAGGGCGTGCGTAGCATGCTCTCGGGCGTGGGCGTGCGCTGGTTCTTCGGTTCCTTTGTCGATGTGCTGGCCTCTCCTTGGCTGGTCTGGCTGCTGTTGCTCGCGATGGCGGGCGGCAGTCTCTGGGAGAGTCGCCTGTTGCATGTCGCCGTCCGCCGACCAGCCAAGAGTAACGCAGCACCCAACTACCGGCAGCGTGTGGCATTGCTCACGGTCGTGGCCTTCCTCCTGCTCTACGTAGCAGCGATCGTAGCGCTCACGGCCATACCCCACGCCGTGTTACTCTCGGCCACAGGACGCCTGTTCCCCTCGGCCTTCAGTCGCGCCCTGGTGCCGGTCGTGGCTTTTGGTGTAGCCGTCGCGGGTATGGTCTTCGGCCTCATGTCCGGCCGTTTCCAGACCGTCGCCGATGCCGTCGCCTCCCTTTCCAATGGCGTGAGCCGCTGCGCCCCCCTCTTTCTGCTTTACATCCTTGCCGCCCAGCTCCTCGCCTCCCTCCACTTCGTCTTTGGGTAACGGCCTCTTTTTTGTATTTATTTCCGTAATTCTTGCGTTTTTCTTCTGCCGTTTAAGTTTTTTTTTGTACCTTTGCACCGCTTTAACGAGCTAACAATTGTTATAACATTATATTTTTATGAATTTCACTTTGTTAATTACCGTCTTGCTGACGGCTATTACACTGGTGGCGGGAGCTTACGTTGTTGCTAAGCTCATTGGTCCACGCTCATACGCAAAGGTGAAAGGCGAGCCTTACGAGTGCGGTATTCCCACCCGAGGAACGTCCTGGCTGCCTGTTACGGTGGGCTTCTACCTGTTCGCCATTCTGTTCCTCATGTTCGATGTGGAAACGTTGTTTCTGTATCCATGGGCGGTAGTAGTGAAGGACTTCGGAGTAATGGCATTGCTCTCCATCGGGTTCTTCCTGTTAGTATTGGTTTTAGGTCTGGCATACGCCTGGAGGAAAGGAGCGTTGGAATGGAAATAAAGCCTAAAATCAAGTCCATCCCCTATGAGGAGTGGAACGACAACGAGTCGTTGGAGAAGATTGTCGACGAGCTGCACGAGGGCGGCGTCAACGTCATTACCGGTTCGCTGGACAAGCTCATCAACTGGGGACGTGCCAACTCGCTGTGGTCGCTGACCTTTGCCACCTCGTGCTGTGGTATTGAGTTCATGGCCTGTGGCTGTTCGCGTTACGACTTCGCCCGCTTCGGGTTTGAGGTGACACGTAACTCCCCCCGTCAGGCCGACCTCATCATGTGTGCCGGTACGATTACTCACAAGATGGCTCCTGCGTTGAAGCGTCTGTATGACGAGATGGCCGAGCCGAAGTATGTCATTGCCGTCGGTGGCTGCGCCATCTCGGGCGGTCCCTTCAAGTCGTCCTACCACGTGGTGAAGGGCATCGAGGAGATTGTCCCTGTTGACGTCTTTATCCCTGGCTGTCCCCCGCGTCCGGAGGCTATCATGTATGGCATGATGCAGCTGCAGCGTAAGGTGAAGATCGAGAAATTCTTCGGTGGAGCCAACCACAAGCAGACCGCAGAGGAGCGTGAGCTCGGCGTGTCGAACGAGGAACTGACGTTCCGCGAGAAACTGGGTGACCGTCGTCGTGAGCCCATCGTGGTGACCGACGTGCCTCAGGAGTTTGTAGAAGAGATGAAGAAATCAAGTGTAAAGGAGGACGAAGCATGAAGTTAGAATTCATATCATTTGAGTTTGACAAGTTCGCACAGGAGATGCAGAACTTGAAGGAGCAGAAAGGCTTCGACTACCTCGTGACCATCGTCGGTGAGGACTTTGGTGAACAAGAAGGCCTTGGTTGTGTCTATATTCTGGAGAACACCAAGACGCACGAGCGTTGCTCGGTGAAGCAGCTGGCCAAGACACAGGTCTGTGGCGATGGCATCGCATCGAATGGCACAGGAGAGACCGACGGACAGCTCATCCCCTTCATCCCCACTGTCTCAAACATCTGGCGCGTGGCCGACCTGTTGGAGCGCGAGGTTTACGACTTCTTCGGCATCGTGTTCCTGGGACATCCCGATATGCGCCGCCTGTTCCTGCGTTCGGACTTCAAGGGCTATCCTTTCCGTAAGGACTGGAAGTTCAACGATGCGTATACGCTGGACGACGACGTGGAGCCCGACTACGGTCTGGAGTACTACCTGGACAAGGACGGTGTGCTGCAGGTGAAGCAGAACAAGCTCTTTACTGCTGATGATTATGTCATTAACATTGGTCCCCAGCACCCCTCAACGCACGGCGTGCTGCGTCTGCAGACGGTACTTGACGGAGAAACCGTCAAGCGCGTTTATCCGCATCTGGGTTATATCCATCGTGGTATTGAGAAGATGTGTGAGAACATGACATATCCCCAGACCCTTGCTTTAACCGATCGCCTTAACTACCTGAGTGCCATGATGCATCGTCATGCGCTGGTGGGCGTCATTGAGGAAGGTATGGGTGTTGAGCTGACCGACCGCATCAAGTATATCCGTACCATCATGGACGAGCTGCAGCGTATTGACAGCCACCTGCTCTACGTAGGCTGCTGCGCACAGGACATGGGTGCCCTGACGGCATTCCTCTACTCGATGCGCGACCGTGAGCATGTGCTGAACTGCATGGAAGAGACAACCGGTGGCCGCCTGATTCAGAACTATTATAGGATAGGCGGTCTGCAGGACGATATCGACCCCAACTTCGTGAAGAACGTGAAGGACCTCGTGAAGTACATGAAGCCCATCATTCAGGAGTATGTCGACGTGTTCGGCGACAACATCATTACCCACAACCGCTTCGAGAACGTCGGTCCGATGTCGTTGGACGACTGTATCTCGTATGCCGTTACCGGTCCTGCCGGACGTGCCTCTGGCTGGAAGAACGATGTCCGCAAGTCACACCCCTATGACATGTATGACAAGGTGGAGTGGGAGCAGGTCACGATGACCGGCTGCGACACGATGGACCGCTACACCATCCATATCCAGGAGATGTATCAGAGCCTGGCCATCATCGAGCAGCTCATCGACAACATTCCCGAGGGAGACTTCTACGTCAAGCAGAAGCCCATCATCAAGGTGCCCGAGGGACAGTGGTACTTCTCCGTGGAGGGTGCCTCCGGTGAGTTCGGTGTATATCTTGACTCGCGTGGCGACAAGAGCCCGTACCGTCTGAAGATGCGTCCCATGGGACTGTCGCTGACGGGAGCGCTCGACCCGATGCTGCGTGGGCAAAAGATTGCCGACCTCGTGGCTACCGGCGCTGCTATTGACTTCGTAATCCCCGACATCGACCGATAGTCGGAAAGTAAAAAGGTAAAAAACAAAGAAAGTATGTTCGATTTTTCTATTATAACAAAATGGTTCGACGACCTGCTGCGCTACGGCATCGGGTTGGACCAATTCTGGATCATACTGATAGAGTGCGTGCTGGTGGGAGCCGCCATCCTCGTGGGATATGCGCTCATCGCCATCGTACTGATATTTATGGAGCGTAAGGTCTGCGCCTACTTCCAGTGCCGCCTGGGCCCGATGCGCGTAGGCTACTGGGGCTTGCTGCAGGTGTTTGCCGACGTGCTGAAGATGCTCATCAAGGAGATCTTCTTTGTCGACAAGGCCGACAAGCTGCTCTATCTTGTTGCCCCGCTGCTGGTCATCATCGGCTCGGTGGGTGCCTTCTCATTCCTGCCCTGGAACAATGGAGCCACGGTGCTCGACTTCAACGTCGGCATCTTCTTGCTGACCGCTATCTCGTCGATAGGTGTCGTCGGCATCTTCCTTTCCGGTTGGGGCTCTAACAACAAGTACTCTGTCGTCTCGGCCATGCGTGGTGCCGTGCAGATGATTTCCTACGAGATGTCGCTTTGCCTCTGTCTCATCACAGCCGTTATCCTGACTGGCACGATGCAGATGTCGGGTATCGTCGAGGCCCAGACAGGACCTTGGCGCTGGCTCATCTTCCAGGGACATGTGCCTGCACTCATCGCCTTCTTCGTGTTCCTCATTGCCGGTAACGCAGAGGCCAACCGTGGCCCGTTCGACATGGCTGAGGCCGAGAGTGAGCTGACGGCCGGTCACCACACCGAGTACTCGGGCATGGGCTTCGGCTTCTTCTACCTGGCTGAGTTCCTGAACCTCTTCATCATCGCTGGTATCGCTGCCACCGTCTTCCTGGGCGGTTGGGCACCTGTCAATATCGGTGTTGAGGCTTTCGACCAGGTGATGGACTACATCCCCGGTATCGTCTGGTTCCTGGGCAAGGCATTCCTGCTTGTATGGATTCTGATGTGGATCAAGTGGACGTTCCCGCGCCTGCGTATCGACCAGATCCTGAAGCTGGAGTGGAAGTACCTGATGCCTGTGGCACTTATCAACCTTGTAATTATGACTGTTGTAGTGGCCCTTGGCCTGTATATTAAATAAGGTATTGAAATGGAAAACAATCAAGGATATTTCACTGAACTCGGGCACGGACTGAAGACGCTGGCTACGGGCATGAAGATAACCTGGAAGGAATACTTCAAGGACTTCTTCACCAACAAGTCGACGGAACAGTACCCCGAGAACCGTAAGACCACGCTCCACGTGGCCAAGCGTCACCGCGGACGTCTCGTCTTTAAGCGCGACGAGAACGGTCAGTACAAGTGCACGGCATGCACCCTTTGCGAAAAGGCCTGTCCCAACGGAACCATTAAGATCACGGCCCACATGGCCGAAGACCCTGAGACGGGCAAGAAAAAGAAGGTGCTCGACGACTATGCGTACGACCTGGGCGACTGCATGTTCTGCCAGCTCTGTACGAACGCCTGTAACTTTGACGCTATTGAGTTCACTAACGACTTCGAGAACGCGGTCTTTGACCGTAGCAAGCTGGTGCTCCACCTCGATAAGGAGCAGTATGAGGGCGGTTCGCTGCCTAACCTGCTGGACGGTGGCGCACCCTTCGAGGTTGGTAAGTTTAACACTAAAACGAAGTAAGGACCTATGGCAAATATCATTATGTTTTGCATCCTTGCGGTTGTCATTCTCGGCTCTGCCGTTCTCTGTGTGACAACCAAGCGGATTATGCGCGCAGCAACATTTATGCTGTTCGTGCTCTTTGGTGTGGCAGGCCTTTACTTCCTGCTCGACTACACCTATCTGGGAGCTGCCCAGATATCAGTCTATGCCGGCGGTGTGACGATGATCTACGTCTTCGTTATCCAGCTGGTCAGCAAACAAACCCTGCAGGGCATGGTGGAGCGTCTGAAGGGCAGCCGTGTCATCTTCGGCGCCCTGATGTCGCTTGTCGGCCTGGCTACGGTGCTGTTTGTGTTCCTGAAGAATGAGTTAATCAGCCGTGCTGCCGAGGTGGCCGACGTTGAGGTGCCCATGAGCACCATCGGTAGGGCTCTGGTCGGTTCAGACAAGTTCGAGTATGTGCTCCCCTTCGAGTTCATCTCAATCTTCCTGCTGGCTTGCATCATCGGCGCTTTGGTAGTATCAAGAAAAGTGGAGGATTAAGCTATGGTACCAGTACAGTGTTATTTCGTGCTTTCAGCACTTCTGTTCTTCATCGGCGTCTACGGTTTCATCAGCCGTCGTAACCTGATTGCCATGCTCATCTCCATCGAGCTGGTGCTCAACGCTGTTGACATTAACTTCGCCGCTTTCAACCGCCTGCTCTTCCCGACTGGCATGGAGGGTATGTTCATGACGCTCTTCTCCATCGGTGTCTCCGCAGCTGAGTCGGCAGTGGCCATCGCGATTATCATCAATGTCTACCGTAACTTCAAGAGTGACAATGTAGACAGTATTATGAACATGAAAAGATAAGTAAGCATTATGGGATTTGAATATACAGTTTTTATTCTGCTGCTGCCGCTGCTGTCCTTCATTGTGTTAGGACTTGCCGGCATGAAGATGTCTCATAAGACCGCCGGTCTTATCGGTACATGTTCGCTTGGACTGGTCACCGTCCTGTCGTACATGGCGGCTTTCCAGTATTTCACCGCCGACCGCGTGAACGGTGTCTTTCAGACGATTGTCCCCTACAACGTGACGTGGCTGCCTCTGGGCGACCTGCACTTTGATATGGGTATCCTGCTTGACCCCATCTCGGTGATGATGCTCATCGTCATCTCCACCGTGTCGTTCATGGTGCACATCTACTCGTTCGGCTATATGCACGGTGAGAAGGGCTTCCAGCGCTATTATGCCTTCCTGAGCCTCTTCACCATGTCGATGCTCGGACTGGTGCTCGCTACCAATATTTTCCAGATGTATATGTTCTGGGAGCTGGTGGGTGTATCCAGCTACCTGCTCATTGGTTTCTACTATCCGCTGAAGCCCGCCATTGCCGCCTCTAAGAAGGCGTTCATCGTGACTCGCTTCGCCGATATGTTCTTCCTGGTCGGTATCCTGCTCTTCGGCTACTACACAGAGTCGTTCAGCTTCTCGTTTGCCGGCGACATTGTGATGGGGCAGGGCACCACGCCCTTCATCCCATGTGATGTGACGAAGGCTGTGGCTTACGGTTCGATGATTATTCCTACCGCACTCGTACTGATGTTCATCGGTGGTGCCGGTAAGAGTGCCATGTTCCCGTTGCACATCTGGCTGCCCGACGCCATGGAGGGTCCGACGCCTGTGTCGGCACTCATCCACGCCGCTACGATGGTGGTGGCTGGTGTGTTCCAGATTGCACGTATGTTCCCGTTGTGGATAGAGTATGCTCCCGAGGCTATGTCAATCGTTGTCTGGGTGGGTGTCTTCACCGCTTTCTATGCCGCTGCCGTGGCCTGTGCCCAGAGCGACATCAAGCGTGTGCTGGCCTTCTCGACCATTTCGCAGATTGCGTTTATGATGGTGGCACTTGGCGTCAGCCTGCCCGGACATGAGGCTTTGATGGATAACCATGCACAGCTGGGCTACATGGCTGGAATGTTCCACCTCTTTACGCATGCCATGTTCAAGGCTTGCCTGTTCCTCGGCGCCGGCTGTATCATCCATGCCGTCCACTCGAACGAGATGGCCCTGATGGGTGGTCTGCGCAAGTACATGCCTATCACCAACGCTACGTTCCTGATTTCCTGTCTCGCCATTGCCGGTATCCCCTTCTTCTCGGGCTTCAGCTCGAAGGATGAGATTATCACCGCCTGCTTCCAGTACTCGCCTGTCGTGGGCTGGATCATGACCGGTATCGCTGCCATGACAGCTTTCTACATGTTCCGCTTGTACTACGGCATCTTCTGGGGAACCGAGAACGTTGAGGCTCACGAGCACCACACACCGCACGAGGCCCCTGCTACGATGACTGTACCCCTGATTGTACTCAGCGTCATCACTTTGGGTGTCGGTATCTACTCGACACTGGCCGGATTCCTCGGCTGGGACGGTTCTTTCGGCTCCTTCGTCAGCGCTGCTGGTACTGATTACACTATCCATTTTGACACGCAGATTGCTGCTACGTCGACCATTATTGCCATCCTGAGCATCTGTCTGGCTACCTATATATATAAAGGTGAGAGCCAGCCTATTGCCGACCGTCTGTATAAGACGTTCCCGAAGTTGCACCGTGCAGCCTACAAGCGTTTCTATCAGGACGAAATTTGGCAGTACGTTACGCACCGCATCATCTTCCGTTGCATCTCCAAGCCCGTGGCATGGTTCGACCGTCATGTCGTTGACGGTACGTTCAACTTCCTGGCGTGGGGCGCTAACGAGGCTGGCGAGTCGTTACGTCCCTGGCAGAGCGGCGATGTGCGTCAGTATGCTGTTTGGTTCCTCACCGGTACGGTGGCATTAACATTAATCCTATTATGTCTATAGGCCCTATGAGACCTATAAGACCTATAAGACTTATACGATTATGAATATATTAAGTTTATTCGTTTTAATTCCCGCCCTGATGCTTCTGGGATTGTGGATTGCCCGCAACCTCAATCAGGTGCGTGGTGTGATGGTGGCAGGTGCAAGCTGTCTGCTGGCTCTGTCAGTCTGGCTGACTGTCTATTTCATTCAGCAGCGTAGCGCCGGTAACACCGATGACATGCTGCTGGTGGCAGCCATCGACTGGTTCAAACCGCTCAACATCAAGTATGCAGTGGGCGTCGACGGTATCTCGGTCGTCATGCTTCTGCTGTCGAGTATCATCGTATTCACGGGAACTTTTGCCTCGTGGCAGCTGAAGCCCCTGACCAAGGAGTACTTCCTTTGGTTCACGCTGCTGTCGACGGGTGTCTTCGGTTTCTTCATCTCTACCGACCTCTTCACGATGTTCATGTTCTACGAGGTGGCACTTATCCCGATGTACCTGCTTATCGGTGTCTGGGGTTCCGGACACAAGGAGTACTCGGCCATGAAGCTGACTTTGATGCTCATGGGAGGCTCGGCATTGCTGATTATCGGTATCCTGGGCATTTACTTCTTCTCCGGTGCTACGACGATGGACGTCAACGAGATTGCCCGCATGCACAACATCCCGGTTGATATTCAGGAGATATTCTTCCCCTTCATCTTCATCGGTTTCGGTGTGCTTGGTGCCCTGTTCCCCTTCCACACATGGTCGCCCGATGGTCATGCCTCGGCCCCCACGGCCGTCTCCATGCTCCACGCTGGTGTGCTGATGAAGCTGGGAGGCTACGGCTGTTTCCGCGTGGCCATGTTCCTGCTGCCTGAGGCTGCACAGGAGTTGTCGTGGATATTCCTTATCCTGACCACCATCTCGGTTGTGTATGGTGCCTTCTCAGCTTGTGTACAGACCGACCTGAAGTACATCAATGCTTACTCGTCGGTGTCGCATTGCGGACTGGTGCTCTTTGCCCTGCTGATGATGTCACAGACAGCTGTTACCGGTGCCATTCTGCAGATGCTGTCGCATGGTCTGATGACGGCCCTCTTCTTCGCACTCATCGGTATGATTTACGGTCGTACACACACACGTGACATCCGCGAACTGGCCGGTCTGATGAAGATTATGCCATTCCTGGCTGTAGGTTATGTAATCGCTGGTCTTGCTAACCTCGGACTTCCGGGCTTCTCGGGCTTCATTGCTGAGATGACCATCTTCGTTGGTGCCTTCGGCGCTGACCCGCTTTCAGGCGATCCCAATATGTCGTTCCGTATGGTGGCCACGATTATTGCCTGTACCTCGATTGTTGTTACCGCAGTCTACATTCTGCGTGTTGTTGGCAAGATCTTGTATGGCGAAGTTGAGAACAAGCACTATCTGGAGCTGACCGACGCTACGTGGGACGAGCGCGTTGCCGTTATCTGCCTCATCTTCTGTGTGGCAGGTCTCGGAACGTTCCCGTTCTGGGTGAGCAACATCATCTCGCCCTCGGCCGGTTCTATTCTGCATTCTATTGGTGTTATGTAAAGTAAAGGAGGACAATAAGATATGAATTACAGTCAATTCTTAAGTATGATTCCCGAGGCAGCCCTCGTAGCTGTGCTCGTGATACTGTTCTTTGCCGATTTCGCCCTGCATAAGAGTGAGAAGAAGCACACCGTGCTCAGCTATCTGACCATGGTGCTGCTGCTGGCGCAGACCTTGCTCTGCCTGACGGCTGAACCCGATTATGCTTTCGGCGGCCTCTATGTCACTTCTGCCATATCGGGTGTTATGAAAACCATCTTGACGGCCGGTACGCTCATTGTTGTCATTATGGCCCAGGCTTGGATAGAGAATGGTGCCCGTAAGTATGAGGGTGAGTTTTATATGCTCGTCGTGTCGACATTGTTGGGCATGTATATCATGATCAGTAGTGGTAACTTCCTGATGTTCTTCCTCGGACTCGAGACCGCTTCGGTGCCTATGGCTTGTCTGGTGGCCTTCGATAAGATGAAGAAGCAGTCGGCTGAAGCTGCTGCCAAGTACATCTTGACGGCTACGTTCTCAAGCGGTGTCATGCTTTATGGAATCTCGCTCCTCTATGGTGCGACCGGCACGCTCTACTTCTTTGACATGGTCGACAAATTCCGTCAGGGCATCCCACAGCTGACAATGGTCATTGCTGGTCTCGTGTTCTTCTTCAGTGGACTGGGCTTCAAACTCTCGCTCGTGCCCTTCCACCTCTGGACAGCCGATACCTATCAGGGCGCTCCAACACCGGTCACCGGTTATCTGAGCGTCATCTCGAAAGGTGCTGCCGCACTGGCACTCTGCATCATCCTGATGCGTGTCTTCCAGCCCCTTATCGAGTACTGGCAGGTGCTGCTTGGTATTGTTGTCGTGCTGACCATCACCATTGGTAACCTGTTTGCCATCCGTCAGTCGGAGCTGAAGCGCTTCATGGCCTTCTCCAGTATTTCACAGGCTGGTTATATCATGCTGGCCGTGATGGGTAACTCGGCTTTGGGCGTTAGCGCGCTGACGTACTACGTGCTGGTCTATGTGGTTGCCAATATGGCAGTCTTCACGGTTATCAATGTCGTGGAGCATAACAATGGCGGACGCACCGACATGGCAGCCTACAATGGCTTCTACCAGACTAATCCCAAGCTGTCGTTCCTCATGACGATTGCTTTGTTCTCGCTGGCAGGTATTCCTCCGTTCGCAGGTATGTTCTCGAAATTCTTCGTTTTCATGGCTGCAGCCGGTGAGGGGTCGTTCTGGGCCTACTTCGTAGTGTTTGTTGCCTTGGTTAACACGGTCGTGTCACTCTATTACTATCTGCTTATCGTCAAGGCCATGTATATCACCAAGACAGATACACCGCTGCCCACCTTCCGGAGCGATTGTTACACCCGTCTGGCTCTTGGACTCTGCACAGCAGGTGTCATCGCCTTTGGCGTCATGTCGTTTGTCTATGGCTGGATAGCACATGCTGCAGCATAAGAGGCAGTAATGCGATTCTCATAAAAAAATTCCGATGACACACGCGTGTTATCGGGATTTTTTTGTATCTTTGCGACATTAATCAATAATACCTATTTTTATATGGCGACAGTAGATGACAAGAAAGTGATTTTCTCGATGGTAGGTGTGAGTAAGACCATCCAGCAGAATCAGAAGCAAGTGCTCAAGAACATTTACCTCAGTTTCTTCTATGGGGCCAAAATCGGCATTATCGGTCTCAATGGCGCCGGTAAGTCAACGCTCATGAAAATCATTGCCGGATTGGACGAACAGTATCAGGGACAGGTGGTGTGGAGTCCGGGCTATAGCGTAGGCTACCTGCCGCAAGACCCGCCATTAGACGAGACGAAGACCGTCAAGGAGAACGTTCAGGAAGGTGTGCAGCATGTCTACGATGCATTGGCCGAGTATGATGATATCAATGTGAAATTCGGTTTACCCGAATTTTACGAAGACCCCGACAAGATGGACAAGCTGATGGCTCGTCAGGCTGAGTTGCAGGATATCATCGACGCTACCGATGCTTGGAACATGGACTCGAAGCTCGACCGTGCCATGGCTGCGCTGAACTGTCCGCCGGGCGACTGGCCCGTCACCAATCTCTCTGGTGGTGAGCGACGCCGTGTGGCCCTCTGCCGCCTGCTGCTTCAGAAACCTGATGTGCTGCTGCTCGACGAGCCTACCAACCACCTGGATGCAGAGTCCATCGACTGGCTGGAACAACATCTGCAGCAATATGAGGGGACGGTCATCGCCGTCACCCACGATCGCTACTTCCTTGATGATGTGGCCGAGTGGATTCTGGAGCTCGACCGTGGCGAGGGAATTCCTTGGAAGGGAAAATACTCGTCGTGGTTGGAACAAAAGTCACAACGTCTGGCTCAGGAAGAGAAACAAGCCTCGAAACGCCGCAAGACGCTGGAGCGTGAGTTGGAGTGGGTACGTATGGCGCCGAAGGCGCGTCATGCAAAGGGGAAGGCGCGTCTGAACTCGTATGAGACGATGCTGAACGAGGAGCAGAAGCAGAAGGAGGAGAAGCTTGAGATCTTCATTCCCAATGGACCACGCTTGGGCAACAAGGTGATTGAGGCCGAGCACGTCGCCAAAGCCTATGGTGAGAAGAAACTGTTTGGCGATCTGAACTTTACGTTGCCGCCTAATGGTATCGTGGGTGTCATCGGCCCCAATGGTGCCGGTAAGACCACGCTGTTCCGTCTCATTATGGGCATGGAGCAGGCCGATGCCGGTACGTTTAGTGTCGGTGAGACTGTGAGACTGAGCTATGTTGACCAGCAGCATAAGGACATTGACCCCCAAAAGACCGTTTACCAAGTGGTGTCGCAAGGCAACGAGACCATCCGCATGGGAGGCAAGGACGTCAACGTGCGTGCCTACCTGTCGCGTTTCAATTTCAGCGGTGCCGACCAGGAAAAGAAATGTGCCGTTCTTTCCGGCGGTGAGCGTAACCGCTTGCACTTGGCTATCGCGCTGAAACAGGAAGGTAACGTGCTACTGCTTGATGAGCCGACAAATGATATCGATGTCAACACCCTGCGTGCTTTGGAGGAAGGTCTTGAGGCTTTTGCCGGGTGTGCTGTCATCATCAGTCATGACCGTTGGTTCCTGGACCGTATCTGTACACACATCCTGGCCTTCGAGGGTGAGGGAAATGTCTTCTATTTTGAAGGTAACTACTCGGAGTACGAAGTTAACAAGGCCCAACGCCTGGGATTGGAAGAACCGAAGCGCATCCGTTATCGTAAACTAATGGAAGAATAATGAAGAATATTTGTATTGTTGTTGGTGCCCGACCTAACTTCGTGAAGGTGGCACCGTTACTGCGAGCTTTCGAAAAGGCAGAAGGAGCCCGGTGTACACTTGTCTATGCTGGGAGTGAGAGTGATCCGACGCTCGAGCCATCGCTCTTCGATGATTTGCAGATGCCACGTCCTGACGTTTTTCTCGGCGTTGTAAGTCAGCGTTTGAATGAGATAACGGCCCAGGTCATGGGACGGTTGGATCAGTATATGGAAGAGCATCAGACGGACATCGTCATTGTGGTTGATGACCTTGCCTCGACCATGGCCGCTGCCATCACGGCCAAGAAGCGCGGTATAAAACTGGCACACCTCGTGGCCGGTACCCGTTCGTTTGACATTTCAATGCCCAAGGAGGTCAACCGTCTGGTCATTGACGCCTTGAGCGACTATATGTTCACCGCAGGAGTGAAGTCGAATAGTGTAGCTACTCGTGAGCAGCAGTCAGAGACGTCGCAGACCTACATGGTGGGCAACATCCTGATGGACACGCTACGCTATAACTTACCGCGTTTCCGTCAGCCCTCCAACTTTAGTCTTCCGTCTTCCTCGTATCTGGTGCTGACGCTGAACCGTCGTGTGCTGTTGTCTGATGAGGAAAAGCTCAGGCAGATTCTTCGCACGTTGACTGACCAGACGGGTGACGTGCCTATTGTCGCTCCGCTACGAGGCATGGCACTGGGTATCATTGTCAGACTGTTGGCTGAACTTGATATACCATCGACAAAGTTCCATGTGCAGAACGCCATGCCATATCTGGAGTTTGGTTGGTTGACGGCACATGCCTGTGGCATCATTACCGACTCGGGTAATGTGGCAGAGGAGGCTACTTTCAACGGCGTACCTTGCATCACCTTGAACGACTATACGGAGCACCAGGAGACGGTTACCGTTGGTACGAACGTGCTTGTGGGCGGCGACCTTCAGAAGCTGTCGGACGCCCTGTCGTTGCTGCTTAGTGGAGGTTGGAAAAAAGCAGCGCTCCCGGACCGTTGGGACGGCAGGAGCGCTGAGCGTATTGTTCAAATCTTGCTTACTCAGTAACGGGGTCTAAAACGATGACCATCACGAGACCTTCTGCACTACCCTTGGTGATGACGTACTCTGTACCTGCGTGAACACGGATTTTCTCTAACTCGTAATACTTACCGTCGGCGTTCTCTGTACCGCTGACGGTTGTTTTTTCTCCGTTCAGCTTCACGTCGCGTCCCGACTTGGCCGTCCCCATGACGATGGTCATGTCGTAATTGAGGGCCGGTGTGAACGTGATGCTACCTTTGCTGTTGAGCTTCACACCACGCTTCAAGTAAGTACCATTCCACGTTATCTTGCCGTCGCCATAGTCGCCACTGACAGTAAACATGCTGTTGGACGGGGCACCATCGAACGTAGCGGTGATAGTTCCTTCGGTCGGTGTGTCCGGATTGTCCGGGTTTTCTGGATTATCCGGATTATCTGGCGTGTCCGGCTGTGTCTCTTCGTCGCCGAAGAATCCGACGAGTGTCGACTTATACCCGGTTACCTTGGCTTTCAGGGCGCTGTCAATGGCATCCTTCGCGTCGTCGTCTTCGCTAAATGTCCACTGCAGGTCGCCATGGGCCAGTCGTCCCGCTCCATACCAGCCGGTCACGATGGTTGGTACGTCATTAGCCGCATCTGGCTTATACGCGTACATCAAGCTGGCATCTGTGTCGAAGTTGTTGTAAGTGTAGTTGCCGACGACACTCTTATAGGTCGCTGGTACTTGCTCGTCGCGTGTCTCAGCAACGTAGGCATCAAACTCCGTTGTGTTCTTGGTATGGGGAATGAACGTTGTCAGCGACTTGCCCGTCAGCGTGTTGCCGTAGGCCTTGATCATACCGCCGTCATGGTCGTCGGCGAAACCATTTCTTCCGTCTGTGCCCTGTTCGGAGATGAGCATCGGGTTCTTTGAGTTACGGAAATAATTGGATTCAACGAAGATATTGGCACCCTTGACAGCACCCACGCCAATCTTCGCCACACCGTCATAGTAGTTGTTCCATACATGCACGCTCATAGAACGAACGCGTGGGTGACGTGAGTCAGAATGGTCGAACCAATTGTGGTGGTAGCACAGATAGTTCGGACCCGTCTCGCTCTTCATACCGCAGAGTGACGTCTTGCCGCTGTCCCAGAAATGGTTGTATGCGAAGGTGCAATAGTGTGCATCGTCCTTGACGTCGAGCGAGCCGTCACCCTTGGCCTGATCGGCTGCGCTGCCTGCATTGCCGTAGAAGAAGTCCATGTGGTGAATCCATGCGTGCTGCGTTCCTTTCAGCTGAACGCCATCGTCCTTGAAGTTAATGACGGCGAGGTTGCGCATCTCCACGCTTGTACCATTGTAGAAGGTCATGCCGAAACCGTTCAATGTGGCATCGTCGCCAATACCCTCCAGGGTGATATACATTTCCGTTGTGGCGTCTTTTCCTTTCAGTTGTAGTCCGTCCTCATCGCTGAGTCGCTGCTCCTTGTCGGTGCTTTGATAGTCTATCTCGCCGATGATGCGTACGGCGATGGGCGTCTTGTCTTCACCTTTCTGTTTTGCCGCAAATATTTTACCCAGTCCAGTAAAGGTTTCTCTGGTGCCTTTCTTGGCGTTGGTCGTCAGTTCCATGGTAACGGTATTGAAGTTATGCTTGGTGACATAGAGCACCTGAGCATCAGGTTTGAGTGTGCCGTCATCATTATAGGCGCCGACACCTTGACAGTTGAGGTGAGCAAAGCCCGAGCGGTCGTATGCTCTGACTTCGAGTCCTGTGACGCTGCTGCCTTTGTCTGTATCTTCTTGGCCGTCTCCATTGACAGGTACCACTTTCAGGTCGTATGTTCCTGGCTTCAGTCCCACGACGTCGGCGCGGCCGTAGCTGCCATAGTTGCGTACCAGCTGGCGGTCAACAGGCGTGAAGTCGTTATACTGTCCCCCCTTGACATAAACATTGTATGACTTCATGTTCGCGAGCGGTGTCCATTTCACGAAAACGGTCTCGAACCATCCGCGCGCTTCGGTAATGTTAAGCTTGTTGTTGGAGATGGTGTTCTTGTAGAAGCTGATGGTGCTGACGTTGCCCTCGAACACATCCGGTTCTGAGTCCTTACCATTGACTATGACTGTGGACATGTCTTCGGACATGTCGATACTGTTGATTTTTGTTGTGTTGTAATACTTGGTATCGCCATTCTTGAGCTGGATGACAGCCTGCTGGGCCATGGCGTTAGTGGCTGTGAGTAGTACGGTCAGTGTTAGTAGTAGTTTTTTCATGTTTGTTGTTCTATTTCATTAGTTTCACCACTTTTGTGCCTTTCTTTATGATGTAAGCACCTTTCTCTGGCGCTTGGTCTAACTGTCGGCCGTTTAGGTCGAAGTAGAGGAGGGGAGCGTTCTCCTTGTCGTTATTCACAGCTTTCAGCGCATCCACTTCTGTGAAGGTAATGACGACATCGGCCATGTCGACAGTCATGGTCTGTCCGTCTGTGAAATGGAGAACGACGTTGTTTCTGTCGAATGTCAACTTTTGTGCGGTTTTGTCAACAGTCTGTCCGTTGATGGTCACCACCTGTTTGTTGTCGGCCTGAACGGTCGTGCCCAGAGACAACAACATGGCTGTCGCCGGGAGTAGAAGAGTCTTTTTTATTTTAGTAGTCATTTTTCTGTCTTTTCTATTTTGTTATAGCGTTATTTCACCGCGAATGCTTTGTTGCATATAATGGCGCACTTCTTCAGGGTCGTCGGGGTAATGTGACTGCAGGAACATCAGCTTCGTGACTGCTGCCTCGACCGTCGAGTCTCGCCCGCTGATGACACCTGCCTCCTGCAGGTGGTAGCCGCAGTCGTATCGTCCCATCTCGACGGCCCCCTGCATACATTGGCTGATGTTGACAATGACCTTACCGTTGTGCGTGCCCTCCTTTAACGCGTTGAGCAGCCATGGTGACTGCGGTGCGTTGCCGCTGCCGAAAGTGCGCATGACAATGGCCTTTAGGTTGGGCGTGTGTATGATGTGGCGTATCAGGTCCTCGCGAATGCCAGGGAAAAGCGAGAAGATGATGACGTTGTTGTCCAGACGGAAATGGGGTGTCATGGGCTTCGACCAGTCAGGGGAAAGCATGCGGTTGCGGTGGTAGCTGATGTTGACACCGGCATCCACGAGGTGTGGATAGTTGAACGACTCGAAGGCATTGAACTCCTCGGCGCTCTGTTTCGTCGTGCGATTGCCGCGTAGCAGGTGCCCACCGAAATAGATGCCTACCTCGGGTACCATAGAGTGACCTTCCGTGTCCTTTGCTGCTGCAATCTCAATGGACGTGATGAGGTTCTCCTTCCCGTCAGTACGCAATTGCCCGATAGGCAGCTGTGAGCCTGTAAAGATTACGGGTTTCGTCAGGTTCTCAAGCATGTAGCTCAATGCCGATGCTGTGTAGGCCATCGTGTCGGTTCCATGCAGTACAACAAACCCGTCGTATTGGTCGTAATGGTCGGCAATGCTGTGACTCAGCTGCGTCCATCGTGCCAGTGACATGTCGCTGGAGTCGATGGGAGGCTGGAACTGTAACGTGTGAATCTCCGTGTCGAACTGTTTCAACTCCGGCACACTATTTAATAGATGCTCGAAGTCGAACGGTTCCAGAGCCCCGGTTGCCGGGTTACGGTTCATACCAATGGTTCCGCCGGTATAGATGAGAAGAACTTTAGACGAGAACGTCATCGTTTACGTTATTTTTTTCGGCAAAGATACGGAAAGTTTCTTGAAAAAAGTATTATCTTTGCAGAAAATATAACTTAAAAACTTAATAAACTTAAACTCATGAAGCAATTCAACGACAAAAACTTCGTCTTAGAGACTGAGATTGCCCAGGATCTGTATCACAATCATGCGGCTAAGATGCCGATTATCGACTATCATTGTCATCTGATTCCCGAGATGGTGGCTAATGACCATCGTTTTAAGTCCATAACCGAGCTTTGGCTGGGTGGTGACCACTACAAGTGGCGTGCCATGCGTACAAATGGCGTGGACGAGCGCTATTGCACAGGCAAGGATACTAGTGACTGGGAGAAATTTGAAAAGTGGGCAGAAACTGTTCCTTATACGTTCCGTAACCCCCTGTATCATTGGACACACTTGGAACTGAAGACGGCCTTTGGTATTGATAAGCTGCTGAGCCCGAAGACGGCTCGCGAAATCTTCGACGAGTGTAACGAGAAGCTGAAGCAGCCCGAGTTCTCTGCCCGTGGTTTGATGAAGCACTACAACGTGGAGTGTGTGTGTACGACGGACGACCCTGTCGACGACTTGCATAACCACATTGAGTATGCGAAGCACAAGGCTGATAATGATCCGATGATGATTCCCGCCTGGCGTCCCGACAAGGCCATGAACATTGAGAAGCCGGAGTTTGCCGCATACGTCAATCAGCTGGAGCAGGTGAGCGGTGTGACCATCACGAAGTTCGCAGACATGGTGGACGCTCTGCAGAAACGTCACGACTTCTTTGCTGAGAACGGCTGCAAGTTGAGCGACCACGGCATTGAAGAGTTCTACGATGAGGACTATACAGACTCTCAGATAGAGACCATCTTCGAGAAGGCGATGCGTGGTCAGCAGCTGTCAAAGATGGAGATTCGCCAGTTCAAGAACTGCTTCTTGACGGTGATGGCCGAGATGGATGCCGATGCTGACTGGACGCAGCAGTTCCACTATGGTGCCATTCGCGATAACAATACAAAGATGTATAACCAGCTTGGTCCTGACACGGGCTTCGACTCTATCGGTGAGTTCACGACGGCCAAGGCCATGTCTTCGTTCTTGAACAAGCTGAATATGAAGGACAAGCTCACGCGTACCATACTTTATACGTTGAACCCTTGTGCCAACGAGGTTATTGCAACGATGCTCGGTAACTTCCAGGGTGGTGAGCCCGGCAAGATACAGTTCGGTAGCGGTTGGTGGTTCAACGACCAGATGGATGGTATGATTAAGCAGATGAATGCCCTGTCGGTACTTGGCCTGCTGAGCCGTTTTGTGGGTATGCTGACCGACTCGCGTTCGTTCCTGAGCTATCCGCGTCATGAATACTTCCGTCGTATCCTGTGTAACATCCTTGGTAACGATGTGGAGAAGGGACTTCTGCCTGATGACCGCGAGACGCTTGCCCGAATGGTTGAAGACATCTCATATAACAATGCACGAAGGTATTTCAAGTTCTATTAATATTGAGCGGGGGAGCAAAAAACTCCCCCGTTTTCTTGTGCATAAGAAAAAAAAGGCGTACCTTTGCATCCGAAATTGAAAAAAGTAATCTAACAATGAAAAAAATACTATTGCCTCTGGCTTACGTTGCCGTCGCTTTCGTACTTGGCAGCTGTGGCAGCACGAAGAATGTAGCATACTTCCAGAACGCTTCGATGGTGGATCTCTCGTCATCTAAAATGCTGTATGATGCCCGTATCATGCCTAAGGACGAGTTGACCATTACCGTGTCGACGACCGATCCCGAGGCCGCCGTGCCCTTCAACATGACCGTGGCTACACCCTATACAGCCAATAACCGCTCCACCTACTCACAGCCCATGCTGCAGAGCTACCTGGTGGACAATCAGGGTAACATCGAGTTCCCCATCGTCGGTACCATCCATCTGGGAGGTATGACGAAGTCGGAGGCTGAGTCATACATCAAGGGTAAGATTCAGACCTACATGGCTAAGAACGAGAATCCTATCGTTACCGTCCGTATGTCGAGCTACAAGATCTCCGTGCTCGGTGAGGTGAACCATCCAGGCAGCTACACCGTCTCGAAAGAGAAAGTGTCTATTCTCGAGGCTTTGGCTTTAGCTGGCGACCTGTCCATCTACGGTGTGCGCGACAATGTGCAGCTCATCCGTGAGGATGCATCGGGCGAGAAGACCATCTACCTGCTGAACCTGAATGACGCGAATATCATCAGTTCACCTTATTATTATCTGCAACAGAACGATGTCATTTACGTGACGCCAAACAAGGTGAAGGCGCAGAACTCCAGCGTCGGTAGTATGACGACGTTATGGTTCTCGGCTACGTCGATTTTGATTTCGTTGACTTCGCTGTTATATAATATTCTTAAATAATTTGGAAAGGGATTGAGAGTCGTTCTCAATCCCTTTTTTATAGAATGAGAAAAATGCTAGACGTGACACTAGTCCTACAGGACGGGACAGAATTCAAGGGAAAGAGCTTCGGGTACGAGAGACCCGTGGCAGGAGAAGTAGTGTTTAACACGGCCATGATGGGATACCCCGAGAGCCTGACAGACCCCAGCTATGCGGGTCAGCTGATGACGCTGACCTATCCGCTGGTAGGCAATTATGGCGTGCCTCCGTTCACATTTGGTGCTGAGCGGTCGGAGGGGAAAGGTGAAAAGGGTGCTCTTCCCGACTTCATGGAGAGCGACCGCATCTATGCCTCGGCCATTATCGTTGCCGACTATAGCGAGGAGTATTCGCATTGGAACGCTGTGGAGAGCTTAGGCGACTGGCTGAAGCGCGAGAAGGTTCCCGGTGTGACAGGCATCGATACGCGCCAGTTGACGAAGGTGCTGCGCGAGCACGGCGTGATGATGGGAAAACTGGTGTTTCCTGATGCCGTTGTCTGCGACTCTGACGCCACCGCCGAGGTGGAGGACTATGGTGCCATCAACTGGGTGGAGCGTGTGTCGTGTAAGGACATTATCCGCTACAACGAGGGTGCCGGTAAAAAGGTGGTGCTTGTTGACTGTGGCGTGAAGGCCAATATCATCCGCTGCCTGGTGAACCGTGGTGTCGAGGTTGTCCGCGTGCCGTGGAACTACGACTATACCGACATGGCTTTTGACGGTCTGTTCCTGGCCAATGGTCCCGGCGATCCCGACAAGTGTGTGGCGGCTGTTGACGTACTGAAGAAGCAGATGTCTCTGAGTCGTAAACCCATCTGTGGTATCTGCATGGGTAACCAGCTGCTGGCGAAGGCTGGTGGTGCTACCATCTACAAGCTGAAGTACGGCCATCGTTCACACAACCAGCCGGTACGCGAAGTAGGCACGAACCGTTGCTACGTGACCTCGCAGAATCACGGCTATGCTGTTGACGCATCTACGCTGGGGCGCGACTGGCGTGAGCTGTTTGTCAATATGAACGACGGCTCTAACGAGGGCATCCGTCACCAGACGAATCCCTGGTTCTCCAGCCAGTTCCATCCTGAGGCCTGTTCGGGGCCTGTCGATACGGAGTTCATGTTTGACCGTTTTATTGAAGCATTGTAATTATTGGGAGATTATGAGAGACCAAAACATAAAGAAAGTGTTGCTGCTGGGTAGTGGCGCGTTGAAAATTGGTGAGGCCGGCGAGTTCGACTATAGTGGTTCGCAGGCATTGAAGGCACTTCGGGAAGAGGGCATCAAGACGGTGCTCATCAACCCCAACATTGCCACGGTGCAGACCTCTGAGGGTGTGGCAGACGAGATCTACTTCCTGCCTGTGCAGCCCTATTTCGTGGAGAAAGTCATAGCGAAGGAACGTCCTGACGGCATCCTGCTGGCCTTCGGCGGCCAGACGGCTCTGAACTGCGGCGTGGAGCTTTATAAGAGCGGCGTACTGGAGAAGTACAATGTGAAGGTACTGGGCACGCCCGTTCAGGCTATCATGGATACTGAGGACCGTGAGCTGTTTGTCCGTAAGCTTGACGAGATAGACGTGAAGACGATCAAGAGCGAGGCTTGCGAGAACATTGAGCAGGCCCGTCAGGCAGCCCGCGACCTGGGTTATCCTGTCATCCTGCGTGCCGCCTATGCTTTGGGGGGTCTGGGTTCTGGTTTCTGTGACAACGAGGAGGAACTGAACCGTTTGGCCGAGAAGGCTTTCTCGTTTTCGCCGCAGGTGTTGGTGGAGAAGTCGCTCAAAGGCTGGAAGGAGATTGAGTATGAGGTGGTGCGCGACCGCTATGACAACTGCATCACCGTCTGTAACATGGAGAACTTCGACCCGCTGGGCATCCATACCGGCGAGTCGATAGTCATCGCTCCCTCGCAGACTTTGACCAATAGCGAGTATCACAAGCTGCGTGCCTTGGCCATCAAGATTATCCGCCATATCGGCATCGTGGGTGAGTGTAATGTGCAGTATGCCTTCGACCCGCAGTCGGAGGACTATCGTGTCATCGAGGTCAATGCCCGTCTGTCGCGTTCGTCCGCCCTGGCCTCCAAGGCTACGGGTTATCCCTTGGCCTTTGTGGCAGCCAAGTTGGGCATGGGCTACGGTCTGTTCGAGCTGAAGAACTCGGTAACGAAGACCACCAGCGCCTTCTTCGAACCAGCCCTCGACTATGTCGTCTGTAAGATACCGCGCTGGGATCTGTCGAAGTTCCGTGGTGTGGACAAGGAGCTGGGTTCGTCGATGAAGTCTGTTGGTGAGGTGATGGCCATCGGTCGTACGTTTGAGGAGGCGTTGCAGAAAGGTCTCCGCATGATTGGTCAGGGCATGCACGGTTTTGTGGAGAACAAGGAGCTGCAGATAGCTGATATCGATGCCGCCTTGCGCGAGCCGACTGACAAGCGCGTCTTCGTCATCTCGAAGGCCATGCACCTGTCGGAGTACACCATTGGCCGCATCCATGAACTGACAAAGATTGACCGCTGGTTCCTGCAGAAGCTGAAGCACATCATCGATATTGACGAACGTCTGAAGAGCCAGAATATCAATACGTTGGATTCTTCTTTGCTGCGTGAGGCAAAGGTCTATGGATTTACCGACTTCCAGATAGCACGTGCCGTTGGACTGGAGGGTGAGTGCCGCTCCATGCACGAGGCCCTGTTGCTGGTACGCAACCGTCGTAAGCAGCTTGGCATCCTGCCCGTGGTGAAGCAGATTGACACATTGGCAGCCGAGTATCCGGCTCAGACTAACTACCTCTATGTGACTTATCAAGGTACGACTCATGACATTACCTTCGAACACGACGGACGCAGCATCATCGTGCTGGGTTCGGGTGCCTACCGCATAGGTTCGAGCGTGGAGTTCGACTGGTGTGGCGTCCAGGCGCTGAACACCATCCGCAAGGAGGGATGGCGCTCTGTGATGATAAACTATAATCCGGAGACGGTATCGACCGACTACGATATGTGCGACCGTCTGTACTTTGACGAGCTGACGTTTGAGCGTGTGATGGATATCATCGACATGGAACAGCCCCACGGCGTCATTGTGTCGACGGGCGGTCAGATACCCAATAACCTTGCGGTCTATCTGGACGAGCAGCATGTCAGCATCCTGGGTACACAGGCTTCGGACATCGATGGTGCTGAGGACCGTGCCAAGTTCTCGCAGATGCTCAATGAGATTGGCGTGAACCAGCCGGAGTGGAGTGCCCTGACATCGATGGAAGACATCGACCGCTTTGTCGAGCGTGTCGGCTTCCCCGTGCTTGTCCGTCCCAGCTATGTGCTCTCCGGCGCCGCCATGAACGTCTGTTCAAACCGCGACGAGCTGGAGAAGTTCCTGCAGCTGGCAGCCAACGTCTCCGAAGACCATCCCGTAGTGGTCTCGAAGTTCATTGAACATGCCAAGGAGATTGAGATGGACGCCGTGGCCAGGGATGGTGAGATACTGGCCTACGCCATCAGCGAGCATATTGAGTTTGCCGGCGTGCATTCGGGCGATGCCACCATCCAGTTCCCGCCTCAGAAACTGTATGTCGAGACCGTGCGCCGCATCAAGCGCATCTCGCGTCAGATAGCCAAGGCCTTGCACATCAACGGCCCGTTCAACATTCAGTATATGGCGCGCGACAACGACATCCTCGTCATCGAGTGCAATTTGCGTGCCTCGCGCTCCTTCCCCTTCGTCTCGAAGGTGCTGAAGCTGAACCTGATAGACCTGGCTACGAAGGTCATGCTGGGACTGCCCGTGGAACGTCCGGAGAAGAATCTCTTCGACCTGGACTATGTGGGCATCAAGGCTTCGCAGTTCTCCTTCAACCGCCTGCAGAAGGCCGACCCCGTGCTGGGTGTTGACATGGCTTCGACGGGAGAGGTAGGGTGCATCGGCGACAATACCGACACAGCTCTGCTAAAGTCCATGCTCTCCGTCGGCCACCGTATTCCGAAGAAGACCGTGCTCCTGTCGACGGGAACGGCCAAGCAGAAGGCCGACATGCTGGATGCTGCCCGTATGCTGAAGGCTCACGGCTACGACCTGTATGCTACGGGCGGAACCAGCCGATACCTGACGGAGAACGGTATTGAGAACACACTGGTACATTGGCCCTCCGAGCCTAACGAGAAGCCGCAGGCGCTGGAACTGCTTCATGAGCATCGCATCGACATGGTGGTCAACATCCCCAAGGACCTGACCAGCCACGAGTTGACCAACGGCTACAAGATCCGTCGTGCCGCCATCGACTTGAACGTGCCCCTCATCACCAACTCGCGTCTGGCCTCGGCCTTCATCCGTGCCTTCTGTACCGTCGGACTCGAGGGTATCGGCATCAAGTCGTGGAGCGAATATAAGTAGTTTTTGTTCAGAAAATTTGGCAGAATGAAATAAAAACATTATTTTTGCAGAATAAATGAATAACTATTGAGGTTATGGATTTAGACAATACTTTAGAATCCCAGATCAACCGTAGCGATTACAAGATCCTAATTGTTGATGATGTCGTGAGTAACGTTCTGTTGCTCAAGATATTACTGACGAATGAGAAATTCCAGGTCTGTACGGCTAATTGTGGAAACATGTGTATTGAACAGGCTAAAGCCGAGAAACCCGACCTCATTCTGCTTGACGTCATGATGCCCGACATCAGCGGTTTCGACACGGCAGTCATCCTGAAAAAGGACCCTGTGACGAAGGATATTCCCATTATTTTTCTGACGGCTCTGAACAGTCCCGGCGACCTGGTTCATGGTTTCCAGGTGGGTGCCAGCGACTTCCTCTCGAAACCCTTCAATAAGGAGGAGCTTGTCATCCGTGTGATGCACCAGATAACGGTGGTGGCCGCCAAGCGCATCATTGAGAAGCAGAACCGCGAGCTGATGGCGACCATCAACAACCGCGACAAGATGTACTCCGTGATAGCTCACGACCTGCGCTCGCCCATGGCCAGCATCCGCATGGTGCTGAACCTGGTCGTGGCGTCGATGTCGCCCGACATCATCGGCCCCGAGCTCTTCGAACTGCTCGACAAGGCTAACAAGGAGTCGGAGGAGGTGCACGACCTGCTGGACAATCTGCTGAAGTGGACGAAGAGCCAGACGGGACGTCTGAACGTCGTACTGCAGGATCTCGACCTGAACGACATCATTCCCGGTGTGGTGGACATCTTCGAGATGATAGCCGCCACGAAGCGTATCAAGCTCGTCTTCCAAGGCACGGATACCCCGCTGATGGTGCGTGCCGACAACGATATGCTGAAGACGGTGGTACGAAACTTCATGTCCAACGCCGTGAAGTTCTCGCCCGAGGATTCCACGATTGAGATTGTCATGCGTGCCGAGGGCGACTTCGCCAAGATCTCGGTTACCGACCATGGCGTGGGTATTGCAGCCGATCGTATTGACACCATCTTCCACAAGGGAGAGACCACGTACGGAACGGGTGGTGAGGAAGGCTCCGGTCTCGGTCTGCAGCTCTGTCAGGACTTCGCCCGCAAGAATGGCGGCGACGTGATGGTAGAGTCCGTCGAAGGGCAGGGGTCAACGTTTAGCGTCACGGTACCGCTGATGAAGTAATAAGGTAATAAAAAAGTAAAAAGGTAAAAAAGTTAAGGATAATCATTATTAAAACGTAAAGAAAGAAATGAAAGCATTTGTTTTTCCCGGACAGGGAGCACAGTTTGTTGGAATGGGTAAGGACTTGTATGACAACAACCCTAAGGCAAAGGAACTTTTTGAGAAGGCCAACGAGATTCTAGGCTACAGAATTACCGATATCATGTTCGAGGGTACGGACGACGACCTGAAGCAGACAAAGGTGACGCAGCCTGCCGTCTTCCTGCATTCGGTCATATCGGCCATCTGCATGGGCGATGCCTTCCAGCCCGCCATGACCGCCGGTCACTCGCTGGGTGAGTTCTCAGCCCTTGTTGCTGCCGGTGCCCTGTCGTTCGAGGATGGTCTGCGTCTGGTCTATGCACGTGCCATGGCCATGCAGAAGGCCTGCGAGGCTGCTCCGTCAACGATGGCTGCCATCATCGGTCTGCCCGACGAGAAGGTGGAAGAGGTCTGCGCCGCCATCAACCGCGAGGGCAACGTCTGTGTATGTGCCAACTATAACAACCCCGGCCAGCTGGTCATCAGCGGTAACGTGGAGGCTATCAACGAGGCCTGCGAGCAGCTGAAGGCTGCCGGTGCCAAGCGTGCCCTGCCCCTGAAGGTGGGCGGCGCTTTCCACAGCCCCTTGATGCAGCCCGCCAAGGACGAGCTGCAGGCCGCTATTGAGCAGACGGAGTTCCAGACGCCGAAGTGTCCCGTCTATCAGAATGTTGACGGCAAGCCCCATACCGATCCTGCTGAAATCAAACAGAACCTCATCGCCCAGCTCACCAGTAGCGTCCGCTGGACACAATGTGTGCAGTCGATGATTGCCGACGGCGCCGACGACTTTACCGAGTGCGGTCCCGGCAAGGCTCTGCAGGGCATGATTGCAAAAATCAATAAGGAAGTAACTGCTCATGGCATCCAGTAAGATTATTATCTATCAGATTTTCACCCGTCTCTATGGCAACCGTAACACCACACGCAAGGAGAATGGCACCATAGAGGAGAACGGAT
>Ga0247611_10002663_pt1 | contig 28116 bp, 40 predicted proteins | sample 177DNAGHGhighgp2_FD_192422 | JGI IMG/M metagenome (GOLD analysis project Ga0247611, IMG submission 192422) | Sheep rumen microbial communities from Palmerston North, Manawatu-Wanganui, New Zealand - 1770 DNA GHGhigh gp2 | ecosystem: Host-associated > Mammals > Digestive system > Stomach > Rumen... | reverse complement strand
GTGCGAACCCCATAAGCCGATTATTCGCAGTAAACTGCATCGGCAGGGGTTGCACCCTCGTTGCACGAGAGAGGTCTGTCTCTTTATCTCGCCTACGGCTCGATAAGAGCCTGGGCAGAACCAGAGTGGGTCCGATCCGTAGTAGAGGCAGCGTGAATCGCATACAGGGTCCGAGGAGAACAGACAGCGTCAGAGGACCTACCGCGGAAGAGCGACCTGATCCGCACTCGCTGATTAAGAGATCCCCAGTAGTTCTCGTCCCACTGGTAATAGCATTCTCCTTGTGCCATAGAACTGGCCTTAGCCGTCCTCCACGGAGTAGAGCCTTCACGAGTAAGAGAGTAGCCACCTCCTTGGTTCGTAGTCTCAAGTACGTGTCGATACAGAGCCTCAAATCCGAATACCTGGTCCAAACCATTCTTCGAGATAACTGTCTCTGAATGCCACTTAGTCTGGTCTGGTTCTACGTAGATGTCGATCTTGTTGCCTACACGTGACGTGTTAGGATCAACCGTACAACTACCTACCATCTCCAAACCACCTCCGTTGTAAGCCCAGATATCACCGCTCAGGTTAGCACCTCCGAACAGAGACATACGAAGGATAACCTCTACCTCGAAGGTAGTAGCAGCATTAGCCTTGTAAGCACTTACTTCCTTCTGAATGTACTTGTATACTCGTACGTTCATGTCACCATCACGGAGACCGTTCATACCAGGAACATTCATGTAGTAATACTTACTGCCATAGAACTCGAAGTAGTTCGGGTTAGCAGCATCTACCGTAGGATTGATACCCAGCTCAGCAGCATAAGAAGCTGCCATCTGAGATTCCATGCACTGCTCTTTCGGGTAGTAGTCAGAAAGAACTTGAGACATATCAGAAGTTGAACCAGTGGAGTTGTACTGCAACGGGCTCGAGTTAGCTCCGAAAGTCTTATAGTTCCAGTCTGCATCACCTTGTGCACGGAGACGGACACCACCAGAGGTAAAGAAGTTACCTTCATTGCAACCGTCGTTAGAGGAGATACCTGAACCAAACAGATTAGCTTGGTGTAAGTAACGGGTACCTGCAAGCAGTTCTAGTGCAATAATGAAAGCATTAGTGGCAGGATATCCACCCTCAGCAAATGGGTACGGCTTAGCAACATCGTAGTTGTTGTTACGAGCATACCTCATGTTGTTTACCTGATTCATGTCGTTGACACGAGGATAGGTACGGTCCTCCACGAAATCCTTGTTAGGCAGTAAGCCACCGTTACTCTGGCAGTTAGTCATACCCTTATACAGGTAGAAGAAGTTACGTGTCTTGATAAGACCGTTCTCCTGTATGGTAGTAACGGGGCAAGGACCGATAGCAGTAGGAGCGATCTTGTTCTCCTCAGAAAGTTCAATACCGTTCCAAGTACCAGCCTCAAAGAAGAGACCTTTGTAGTACTTACCATCATCACCTTCCTGGTTATCCACTGGGTAAATGTCCATACCAGCAGCCAAGCCGATAGTGTACTTGGTTTCTGTGGTTTCCCACGGGCGGAGGGTATGAGTTACGGCATTGTAAGTCTCTCCATCATCGGACATGTAGAGAGCTTGAGCAGCTGAACCAGCCTTGATCAAGGCCTTATCAACGTCCCACTGAGCTTCGGCATCATAAGCTCCTGCATCATATACCTTCGTATAGACGCCACCTTCTTCGGTGTAGATGTCATGGCCCATACACTGATTATACATCTCCTGAGTGATGCCTACTGTAGGAGCAAAGGTACCGTCAGTGAAACGGAGCAGGTTGTTTTTCTTCAACTTGCCAACCGGCTTGGTCTTCTGACCACGGTTATCGGTTGTGTCTAGCAAGTAGAAGTTATACAACTTGGTAAGCACTGATGTGTCACCCTTAGTTTCCACGGGTGCATAATCATTTGCACCCTTGGTATACTCAGCTACTACGTAAGCCTCAGAAGTAGTTAATCCCAATCGGTTTACCTCCTTAGTGAGGTCCTTTGCTTTCTCGTTGAGAGCAGCAGTTTCTAAAGCTCGTTGTTCTGCTTCAGAAGCAATAGCTCTGGCCTGGATAGCATCCTTCTCATCGATGTATCGATGGGTAAGATCCATCTCTTGGCGAAGAGCTGATTTGGAAACATACTTCGTCATATTGATTTACATTAAGTTAATAAAAACACAGAAAGGAGTGGGATTACCCCACTCCTGTTAAAGCCTTCTGACAGACTTAGTTGCCTGAAGCACTGTAGGAGGTACCATAGATCTCATTGAACATGGTAACCACCTCCGATGTGGTCAGCGGATCGTTCTTCCAGGTCTCCAGGGCAGATACACGACCTTCGAGAGCCGTAACTGAAGCAGCAGTAGCAACACCCAGATCGGTCAGATCAGAGAGCTGAACAGCGGCTGTACCAGTTACGCGGCCCTTAGCATCAACAGCGATCTTGTAGAGGCCAGATGCTACGGCAGCCTGGAGGACGTTCTTCAGAGCGAAGCTTACCTGAGTACCGTTTACTGTACCAACGAAGTCGCTGGCCTGGTCGAATACCATGCTTGCGAAGTTGGATGTACCACCGTCCTTCGAGAAGTTAACACCAGAAGCACTTACCGTAGCCACGATGTCAGCGATTCTCTGGTAAGGAGTCAGGTCTACATCGAGCTTGTGCTCACCAAGCTTCTCCCACTTGTTCTCGCTGGCTACCCAGATGTACTCAACATAGATGTTGTTACCCTGAGCATCCTGCTGACCTGATGGGATCAGGTGGATCTTGTTCTCATCACCTGAAGCCGGAGCAGCGGGCAGAGTCTGGAGCAACTTGTAGATGGTGTGATCGAGGGTAATCTCAAGAACACCGTTGTTCAGTGAAAGACCTGTACCGACACTGAAGGAATCCTGCTTGGTTCCTACCTGAGCATCAATGTACAACTTCTGAAGTTCCATCGCCTGTCTAAGACCGGCACTGTCAACATACTTTGCCATAGTTTACTTTGATTTTAATTTGTTGTTAATTGTTGTGAATTATTCTGGTCTATAACCATAAACTTCTTCGAATATATCGAGGATATCGTCATAGGAAAGTGGACCTTCATCGTCTGGAGCATCAGGGTCATAATCCGGATCATAAACCTCTCTGTAGATAGTTTCGATATCTTCAGTTGTAAGAGGTTCTGTTGGGAGCTCTTCCATCTTAGCCTCAAGTTCCTCGATCTTCTGATTGAGTTCGTCAATCTTACCTTGCTGAGTTTCCTCAACTTCTGTTTTAACATCCTCAATCTTCTGATCAAGTACTCCATCAGCTTCCTGTCGAGCTGTAGCCTCCTGATCCAAGTTAAGCTGTAGTTGCTGATCACCGAGTACCCTAGCAGCAGCCTCATTGGTTATATCATTCTTCAAGCCCTGATCAGCAATCTTACGATCCTGAACCTCAAGGAGTAGAGCTGTATTAGTCTGATCTATACGACCGTTGAGAAGTGAGTCAGCTTCCTGTCGGTTAGCCTTCTCAGTATTAAGAGCTTCCTGGAGCTCGTTGTACTTAGCCTTCCTCTCTACTGTTTCATCAGCCAGAGCCTGTGTAAGAGACTCTATTGCGGTAGACTTAGCAGCCAGTTCAGCAGTTACCCACTCGATAGTAGCATACGGTGTAAGGTCTATCTCAGGACTGAATGTACCGATGATTTCCCAAGACTGAGAATCCTCTATCCAGAGGTACTCAGTGTAAACATTCTGGGCTCCAGCAGAAGCCACTGGTACGCAATAGATCTTACCTTCCATACCAGTAGCAGGTCGCTCTGGTAATGAACCTACGATCTTATATATGGTACCGTCGATAGTTACATTGAGTAAACCTTCCTGATCAAAAGCCAAACCATAACCTAATCTAAGGATATCTTGCTTCTGTTGTATAAGCGCATCTAATCTTGCGATCTCTGCAACTCTATCATCGATCTCCTTGTTGATCTTCTGTGTCAACTGCTGATCACCAAGAGTACGTTGATTAGTCTCATTTTCCAGGTTAGTCTTATTAGCATCAATCTGAACCTGGAGGTTATTATCAGCAGTTTCACGAGAAGTCTTCTCGTTATTGATGCTAGTCTGTAGGGTGGTATCTGCAGCCTGACGTTCAGCCTTCTCATTGAGCAGAGCCTCTGATTGAGAACCTATCTGAGTTCTCAGGGCATCATCAGCAGCAATACGGGCAGCCTCTTCAGCATCATCAGCAGCCTGACGTTCTGACCTTTCGGTGTTAACTGAAGTTTTGATCTCATTGTCAGCATCCTTACGATCTTGGATCTCCTGGTTGATCTTCTCCAGGTTCTGAGTATCGGCTGTTTCCCTAGCTATCTTCTCAGAATCAATCTGAGACTGGAGCTGAGTATCACCTAACTCACGAGCAGCCTTTTCCTCAGCTAAGCTACCACTACTCTCATTGATTAACCATCGCAATTCAGCATCGGCATCCTGTCGAGCCGTCTTTTCTGCCTCTAGTGCGGCCGAAAGAGTACTGTTAAGAGTATTTATCTTTGTAGTGTAGTCGGTTACTAGATCCTGAATCCTCTGGAGTATTTCAGCTTCCTTAGCTTCAGCCCTAGTTTTCTCAGCAGCTACCTTCTCGTTAACCAACGTCTCTACATCTCCGAATGTAGCTTGAATAGCTTGGAGGATTTCGAAGTTACGTTGTATATTAGCGATGTTGGTGTCTATCAGACCTCGGAGCTCATTCATACCTTGGCCTTGATCCTGCTTGAGGTCAGCTATCTCATCAGCCATAGAAGCATTAACTGCATCCTGAGCCGCCTTGTTAGTATCAATCAGATCCCTAAGAACCTGATCCTTCTCCTGACGGTTAGCTTTCTCTTCTGCCAAAGATTCACGGATGAGAGCATCTGCATCCTTACGGTCCTGAACCTCTTGAGCCAAGCGAGTTTGGAGATCAGTATCTTTTTCCTGGCGAGCCTCTATTTCTGCATTAAGCTGTTCAGTCAAAGCTGTAAGCTTACGAGTCATAGTAGCCGCAAAGTTCGGATCTTCACCCAAAGCTCTAGCGATTTCCTCGAGAGTATCAAGCAAATCAGGAGCACTACCAATAAGCTCTTGAATTTTAGCTTCTACCTGTTCACCAGTTTGGAAGTCAAGGTCATTGAGTAACTCTGAAACCTTCTCTACCTTATTAGCTCCCTCCTGAATGTTGTTCAGTTTGTTAAGAAGCTCATCAGTAAAGTTGTTCTTCGAGAGATCATAACCTTCCCTCTTATCTACCTTCTTCTCATCCAGTAAAGCATCAGCATTAGTACGATCCTGAATCTCCTGGTTGATCTTCTGGAGAAGAGTATCCTGTTGACCAGACATAGCAGACTGCAAATCCTCAATCTTATGGTTGATTATTGCATCCTCAGATTGACGTTCAGATCTTTCAACAGCCAAGTCAGTCTGGTTCTGTAAGTCACCAGCCTTTCTATCTGATATCTCAGTATCGATCTTAGCATTAAGCTCAGTCTGACGTTCAGACAGGTCAGATTGAAGTTCCTGTTCAAGGGCCTCGATAGCAGCCTCTCGGTTTGTTACCTCTTGGTTGATATTCTGCTGCAGAGTCTGATCTGCAGTTTGACGAGCAGCAGTTTCATTCGCCAGTTGGTCAGTCAATGACTGATCCTTCTGAGCACGTAAAGCTGCCTCCTGAGTAATCTGCTGCTGGAGGTTGGAAATATCAGCAACCTCCTTTTGTTCCAAAGTGTCCAAGCCTTGCTGGAGACCAGCCTCAGCAGCCATAGCACGAGTTTTCTCGGCATCTACTTCCTGATGAGCCTGTTCCTTAGCTTGAGCTATATCCTCAGCTTCCTTTACCTTGAAATCGGCAAGGTCAGCCTTGTCAGCATCAAGCTTATCCTGGACTGCTTGGATCTTTTCCTCAAGAGCAGCCTTTGTAGCATCAATCTTATCGTTTAGAGCCTGGACCTTAGTCTCCAAGTCTCCTCCCAGATTATCGATTCGAGCACCAAGGTCAGCCTCTGCCTGAGTAGCCCTAGCTATCTCATCGTTAAGCTGAGCCTGTACTTGGGTCAACTTATTAACGATGTTGGTAGCAAAGTTAGGATCATTACCCAAAGCCTCAGCCAACTCTTTTAGAGTATCAAGAGCTTCCGGAGCAGCATTGATAAGAGCATCGATTGCAGCCTGTACTTGTTCAGCGGTCTGGTAGTTGAGGTCATTCTCTAACTGAGAGACCTTTGTGATAAGTTTGGCACCCTCATCTATGCTATCAAGCTTTTCCTTGAGCTCATCGGTGAAATCATTGGTAGATAAGCCCTTACCTTCCTCCTTGTCTACCTTGTTGGAGATAGACAGTACGAAACGGAAGAACTCCTCTTGTGTACCAACGAATCCGGCATTGACAAAGTCATCGTAGTAACCTTTCAATAACCGTTCATCGATTTCTTCGCAGGTATAATACTTTGATACGTACATAATTTATTTTTGTTTAAGAGTTTTTGCCTACCAATACCTCAGAATTCTTATCCCGGAAATATTCACCTTCTGACCCGGCAAAGCCGTTTTTGATATCCGATTCATCGTCAGGGTTAACATCACCGGCATCTTCGATATCGTCGCCAATTACTACAGCGTAATCCGGAAGCTTGTTGATTCTAAACTTCACGATTTGACCCATACCTTTTACGGGGACCGGCCTGATGTGAAGTTTAGCAAAGTAGTCCTGGGTGATGGAGACAAAGCGATCTCCAGATAGACTCAGGAGATAACTGATCTCAACATCATCCTCACTATCCAACTGAACCTGAATGTCAGCAGAACTGTTAAGCTTTACCAAGTTGGAGTCATAGTAGTAACCCTCAGGGGTGTTCTTCTCTGACTTTACCCTAGTCCAGCGTAAGTTTAGGAATTTTGCCATACTTCTTAAATGTATTTCAGTTCGGTGTCTCTATCTCGTTTCAGAATCACAAGAAATACAAGAGCTTCATCTTTTGCTTGAGCTACTTGAGTATCACCAGAAGGTCGGTAAGTTATACCATTTATTACGAACCTATCCCGTTGCCAGTCAAAGTCCCAATAGCCATCAGTTTCTACACCTGTAGCAGTCTCATTACGCTTCCAGAACAAGCCTCCTCTATACTCCTCAATGTACTTCCTAGATACCATGATGGAGAGGTTCTCTTCATCTGTTTCTCCAGAAACTGAAGGATTATTGATTGGCCAGTTACGAAAAGCATTATAATAGCAAAGAGCCTCAATCTCTAACCGGTGATAATGAGGTATCTTGTCCTCGGCATGAGTTAGAAGAGGTTTAACCCTCTTAGCCCAGATTATGGTTTGTCTACCTGAATCTTGGTTTAGGAATTGAGTAATATGTCTCTTGTACCTATCCCAAGAATCATTACGCACTAGATGTTTACCTTGCTTAGTCATAATTACTTCTTAGGATGTAAAGTTACAACTCTGTCCCGATTAAGAGGAGCCGTGGGATTGGGTCCACCTAATGGTCCTGGATTTCTTCGATTTACAACTCGTGGTATTACAGGAGTATATGGATGATGACAGAATGGGAGGTATACACCAACTCGTTCAGCCAACATACATAGATTCTTCCTGAGTTCATCCATCACACCGCCTGGCTTAACCGCTTGTGTATAGGCCTTGAACAAGGCAGAAGCTGCTTCCGATAGTGAATCGTAGTAGTCTACCTCAGTAGGCCCAGTTTGGATATGCTTAACTCGGTCACCTCTAGTTCTGGTATAGGCATCGTCATCCTCGGTTGCCCCGGATTGGGTTAACTCCCTTAGATATTGCCCAGTGCCAGTTAAGATATTTGTTATCTTTACATTGAGATAATCCCAAGCTGCCAATTCCATTATAAGCTGGTTTTCTAGCCCTTCGTAGTATAACTCATCGTTATAATGTTCTACTGGAATTTCTTGTCCTCTAGGACGAGCCAGTAATGGATAGATATACAATTGCCACTTGTTGATATAGAGAGATTTCTGATCAGCGGTCATCGGATCCGACAACTCATGAGGTATGTACTCATTGATCAGTGAATAGATACTTCCTGTTAGATGGGTCTTGGCTATCGTAGATACGATTACCATCTTAGAAGCCGTAGCCTCAAAGGAACCATCTGAGGTTGTTACCTCTAAAGTTACAGTATAGAATCCAGATTTTTCATATGAGTGAGTTGGGGATTTTACGTTGTAACCATCCTCCCCATCATCACCAAAGTCCCAGGAAAAGATGGCTTTAGCTGGGACTTTGGAAACTACTGTAAATGAAACGTCTAGACCCTCTACACTGTACTGAAAGTCTAGATTGTCCATAAGGTATCTTCTATTTACTCTTCAGAACCTCCGCCGTTTCCTTCGATGTCAGCGATGATAGCTTCAACCACAGTCTCTACCGTATCCTCGGCTTCAACATTGATGGAATACTCATCGGCGATCTTCGTGATCTGCTCAAGGTTGAATGCCGAAGCGATCTTCTTGGCGTCCATACCTTGCTGTACCATAGAATCGAATCGAGCCTTCATCTGCTCAACCTTTTCCTCATTGTACTTCTCTACCGGCTTGTTGTCGTCGGCAGCATAGACCAGATGACCAGAAGACAGAGCCTTCTTAATCTTCATAACACTCAACTGACGTGGAGTCAGAAATTTCTTCTCGCCTCTAACGATATTGATGCCTGTTGAAGCATCATAGAAGCTATAAGCACTTTCACCTACAGTTACGTAGCGTCCAGTTCTTTTAGTTTTGTTCTTACCCATAGTTTACTTAAAATTTTAGAGTTTAGATGAATAGAGGGAGCAGCCGTTGCCGACTACTCCCAGGAAATTGCTTACTCGAGATCCACGTGCAGGAACGGATCAATCGTCATGAAGTCGGGGAATCCGAACTGAGTGAACTGCTTCGAAGAGTCGATCAGGACAGCAGCGTCGTGATACATCTTGCAGAAGCCGGTGGTCAGAGTAGCATAGGTAGCCTGAGTCTGGTTAGAAACGATTCGCTCAGACTCCAGCATCAACTGCTTAGCAGTCAGCTTAATCAGAGCTGCAGCCTTATCCAGCAACAGGAGCTGGTTAGCAGGAGTACCCGGATGAATGAAGAAGTTTGCCTGGTTAGGAACAGGAGACTTCACATTCAGAGTGGCCTGGGTAGTACCCTGATGGCGGTCCTTGAACTCTGGGAGGTCGAGCATCTCGATAGCCTGATCCTCTCCACCGATGATGTTCTGGAAGTTACGGCCCAGACGGCTAGCACGTACCCACAGATGGAGCAGGTCCTTGTAGGTGATACCCTTAGCGGTATCATATACGCCGATAACAGGGGCAGACTCGGAACCATCGATCATGTTACCGTTCAACAGAACGTCCATAGCCAAGGCGTCCAGAGCATAGCCCAGCTGAATACCGAAGTCACGGAGATAGATACCCAGAACATCGAGTGATACATAGTCACGAACCTCATCGGTCAGTTTGAAGCCCTTACCGATCTTGAAGATCGATACCTGCTTCTCACCGTAAGAGAGATCACCCAGAGGAATGGTCTCAGCCTCGTTGATCTTCGCAGGAGCAGCATCAGACATGTTGATGTGTGGCATAGTGATCTTCAGGCCGCTTACAGACTCGTCATGAGCAATGATCTCCGGATAGAAAGGAGCCTTGCGAATGCCAAGAGTGATTGCAGCACGGATGATCTCAGGAACAATCCAACGGATGTTCTGATCAGGCATCGTGAAGATGTTCTGCATGGTTGTCATACGAGGGTTAACACCCAGCTTCTCAAAGAAGTCGTCCTGTGAAAGGCCGAACTTACCCTGAATCATTTCGCTGAGACTGATCTCGGTAGCCACCTGGTTGTTGTTACCAGCACGGGCAGCATCCATATAACGGACCATCTCAGGAAGTTCTTTCGCAAAGTCAGACGGAGTCTTATACTTGCTCAAGTCAATTTTTGGTTCTGCCATAATTATAATGGAATTTTATTAGTTACTACTTGAGGTTATCGGATCAGTACCTGAACTACCTCGTTCTCTTCGTCGGCCGGGTTGATGGCAATGAACTTTGTCTCAGCCTCAGACTCCTCGACGATAATGAAGTGATTGTTAAGGGTATCACCCGTAGGCTTTACGTAACCACAATCCATAGCTTCCTTGGATACGTAATTGCAGATAGCATAAGCCTCTACCATCACGGTTACCTCTATGGGGAAATTACGCTTAGCAGGATAAGCGGGGTTAATACTGTCTGTAGCGGCGATGCCCAGATAAATCTGACCCTGTGCACCAGTGTAAGGCTCGATCTCACCATCTTTGGTAAGAGCAACCGGCTGGCTCTGAAGGATCTTAACTCGCTCATTGCTAGTTTCCGAAACCAGCTTCGGAACAAAAGCCTGATGGAGCTTGTGTGATTCAGATTTGTAAATCACAACTCGAGGTGTGATCTCACCACCAAGAGTCAAAGGTAAATCCTTGTTGTAATTCATATTCTTTTACTTTTTTACCGTTATTTATTCCTCTGCGGACTTGTACCGGTTCTTCTGAGCCATGATATCGGCGTATACATCCGAAGTATCACGTGGTTCAGAGTTCTTGGTAGTGTCCTGCTTCTTAGGCTCCTCTACGGCAGAAGAAGCACGGCTTATCTCAGTAGAACCGCACTTACTGCAAGTCATAGGGAACATCTCAGCCAAACGAGTTTCATAGGTAGCATTGAGAGCCTCAAGAGATGCTACCGGAGTAGATTCGGCATTCAACATAGTAAGGATAGGATCCTTCTCGTCGAGCTTATCACCCTGCATCTTCTTGTAGTTAGCAACAACTGTTTCACGCAGTTTAGTTGCGTAGGTCTTACCAATCTCGGCATTAGCCTTCAGACTGGCATTCTCTGTAGTAAGGTTATTAACCTTCTCTGTCAGAGAATCCTTCTCGGTAGTGAGGGTGTTAACCTTCTCGGTCAGAGAAGCCTTATCCGATACCAGAGCCTGGATCAGTGAAATAGCTTCCTCCTGAGTAGCTTCCTTACCCTCCCCGAGAGTAAGCATGTCCTTACCGAACAGCTTCTCGAGAAATTGTTGAAGTTCGTTCATATCGTTTTTATTTGAATTATTAGGATCCGGGTTATCAATTAAGGTTGCCCGAGTATCGTCTTCCGTAAAATTATAGGATTTAGTATCCATGAAGTAATATTGCCTACGGTCATCCTTCATGTACTCAGAGTAAGAGTTCCAGGTACGACTAGCATACTCTGGGTTAACTATCTTACCGTCTGCTCCAATCTTCTGAGCATAGGCATCAGCTCCATGAGATACAAGAGAAGTCTCCATGTACCGTACAATCTCAGTACAAATACGTCGGATCATATTACCATGTTGGTCATAAGTACCGAGCTTCTCGTAGAAATCTCTGTCCTCCATTTCTGGGTGAGACTTCTCCCAACGGAACTGTACTGTTACTGAGTTACTGTGGATAGATGGAGGATCCATCAAAATACCTCGAGCAATACGAGGATTAGCTTTACCATCAATCTTCAGAACGCCATTGATACCTCCAGGGATAGAGAACTTACCGTCCTTATAAGCATCTTGCCAAACAACCTTAGATACAGAGCCTATAGCATTACCTATGTTAGTCTCATGATCACAGTTAACTGTCTGACCTAGCAATAGCTGCATAGAAGCTTTGAGTACACCGCCTTGACTAAAGTCTGTTGGGTTCCAGTTCTTAGACACGATAGTTTCCGAAAGTAATCGGAACATAGGTGTAATGAACTCATTCTCCTTAGGCTTAAGATCCTCAAGCTTAAGATCAGGATAGTAAGTGTTGTAATCTATTTCTCCACCCCAAAAGCCCAATGCCTGAACTGAGTCGTTGTTAGTACCAGCCCAAGCAAAGAAATTCTGATTGAGCTTAGAGAGGTTTTCAGCATCGCTTATAACCTCTGGTACATTACCAACCATGATGGAGTGTCCACAACCTATGATCATTGAATCTAGGTGGGACTTGTTCTTTTTTGTAATTGGTTTACTCATCTGGGTTGTGGGTTTTGATCTTTACGTTTAGGATTCGGATTATTCTTATCACGAGTTCTTCTAGCAGAAGTAGACTTACCAGCTTGGCGTTCATCATCCTCAATTCCCGGTTTTACACCTTCCTGTTGATCAAGTGGAACTCTTGGCTCATCCTGATCAGGTTGGTCATAGCCCATCTCTTGAGCATACTGGCTAGCTGATATGATGCCATCTACATAGAGAGCATGTAAGTTCTGCTGCTTATACTGTTTAGCTTGCTGAATCTTTACATCATCAGAAACTGTAGCCGGGTACCATACTATGGTTATACCCTTATTATTAAAGCCTGCAAGGCGCAGTTCCAAAGAGTAAATGAAATCAAGCACATAGCTTACCAGCATTTGGAAGTTCTTCAACTGAGAGAGTAGTTTTGATAAGTTAATACCTGCACCACCCTCAGTAGCAGACTGTTGAACACCAAGAAGAGAACTTGTAACACCCAAGCCATTAGCCACCGATTGTTGGTTTATAGCCCAAGGCTTATCTACATTAGACATCTCTCTAGTGGTAGAGTTCAACTTAAACTCATGATCATCCTTGAAGCCGACTACCAAACCATCTTTCATGCCCTCCCTGAGTCGAGTTTTCATTCTGCGTAACTCTCTATCCAAACGACGAGAGTACATATCATTAGACTCATTAGCTCGAATCTCTGGTTTCTCCATAAGAGCTTCCAAGAATCCAAGCATACCGGCATTCTCCATGATATGTTTCATGTTCACCTTCATATCAGACTGGGTCTTCAATGAATCAAGTGCAGCCATGAAAGGTGGGATTCCGTAAGGTTCATCCGTATCATTGTACATACTAACATACTTGTATGTATTCAGGTTTAACTTAATGTAATCCTGAGGTTTGTTCAACCAGTTAGTGTTACGTTGGTAAGGATGATATACACCGTTACTTTCACGCCTAAATATAATGGAGTCAGGGTTTACAAATAGGATGGTTTCCAGCCCGTCTAGTTTCATATTAGGTACTGCTTCAATAGAAATAGCGCCACTTATAAACAACTGGGCTAGCATCCTGTTAACCAAGCCATCTATACCAGCCGTATAATTAGACCATTTCTTAGAAGCTTTAACCAAATGATCCCTCATGGCATCGGCCTCCTCGTCAGAGTTGTTAGGAAATTGTACCAAGTGACCGGTGTTAGTCAATTGGAACTCATCCTGTAGAGCTTTACTAACATCAGGATTCACTTTGTACAAATCCCGAATTAGCTTAATAACCTCAACACGGAATGAAGGATCTACCATCTCGGTAAAATCCTTCAGGGTGTATATATGGCCATTTCCAATGGTGTCCGGGACAGATATTCTGCCCGGTTCTACCCCGGTAACCTTGGGTTTCCTCGACTCTCTCGCCTCTTGGGTTGAAGGAGGTTTCCCACGGGTTACCGAGATAGTAAATCCGAGTATTTTCATCGTGGTGATATTATTATGTTTTGTTTACCTTTCCTGATGTGATTTGTTATGGCTTTTCCCATGATGTCATCATCTGCATAGGTATCTCCAGATAGAGAATCATCAGCCTCACCGTTACTTTTGTGTTTACCCATAGCAACAGGTCTGCCCATGCCATCATATATAAAGGTCCTAGCTTCTGATACGAAGAAAGGATCCTTCACGATGATGTTGTCGTTTCTTACATCAGTTTCCAATCCATCAATAATAACTGGCCTATTCTTGTTGGTAGTCAACCAGCCAGGGGCTTTATCCACTTCAGGTTTGTTCTTACCCCTTTTCTTCACCATCTTCTGGTAGTAGTAGAGTTTAGGATAACTCTCAGCCTGCAAGAAAGCTACTACTGCCAAACCAACATCGTTCGATTCCGGAGCAAGCATAGCCCAATTATATAACTGGCCCGTATCTCCAAGAAGCCTTGCATATTTATCTACTGACATACGACCTTTATAAACTGCTTGTTCCTCTCCAGGTTTGTCCATCACGGTGAAAGAGGAATAGTCTGAGGCCCGGCCTGTCGCAACATCAGCCCCAATAAAGTACTCCTTCTCTGGCTCAGGCTCCAAGAATTGGAGGTACTGCCCATTATATCTTCGTTTAATAACTGGGTAGTCCGATAGGCAGTCTTCTATCGCCTTGATATCGATGAGGTCAAATACTGAATTACCAGAAGAAAGGAAGTCTCCGTCGATCTCTTGTGCTGTTCGCTTAGGGCCAAGAGCCGAGGACATTTGCTCATACCACGTATCGTCCCGTTCAGGGTGCATACGCCAGTATAGACGGAGGGGATTGAATGGGTTACCACCAGCAATAGCGTCTACCCATGATGAATGATAGAAGTTTCCGATTCCATACGGAGTACTATTGACAATGGCTGAACCACCAGTAGAAAGTGTTGGGAAAGCAGCTGCCCAAATCTGGGAAGCCCATCTAACAATCGCTGCCTCGTCGATGACCAGCAAAGATAGAGATTCAGAACGGCCTGCTTCCGAAGAAGTAGGTATAGATTCTATGAAAGAACCATTGTTGAATTCTATCATGGACGCTGAGCCATATTCACCTGCACGACCATTTACGATCGGAACCTGAAGGAACTGTGGAAGATTCTTGTACATGTACTTAATCTTCTTCAGTACCTTTTTAGCGGTTGTATCTTTGATTGAGATGATGTTAATCTTCTTGTTCGGATGATACATCGCTAACCAGAGGCAGTACATTGAGATAAGCTCTGTAATACCAGCCTGTCTGAATTTCAGTATGATGTTGAACTGCTTCAGAACAAACTGATATAACACTGACTTTTGGAAGGGGTAGAGGTTAAAGTGGACTTTACCTCTAACTGGGTGAACTACGAAACAGAAAGTACTGAACAGGAAAACATCTACCACTACTTGAGCTAAGATTTTAACCTGCTCAGAGGTTAGACCTGTATTTTCTGTACTTACTTTAGCCATCTTTCAAATTCGTAGGTTACGGAGATCTCCACGTCGGGTCTAAACTTAGGATCAAGTAAAGGATCGCGACTTAAGGAAACTCCCAAGTTATAATCCCATTTCCTGGTCTTGAAGGAAATCCCAGCTGATACAGTTGGGACCTTATCAAATATTCTATACCGAGCCTGAACATAAGGTCCTATTGTAAATAACCGATTCTTGGTATAGGTGAGACCTGAGTTAGGTTCCCAGTTATACTTGTATCTTTCAAGATCAAGAGGATATGTAGCTGAATAGTACTTACTTATACTACGGTCATAAAAACTGAGCTCTAAAGTTTTCCTATCTAACAACAGTTGAACCAGCGAATCCTGTTTGAGACCGAATGTTGGCGATAGCCCCAAGCCGTTCTTCGGAAAGGAGGTGGCGAACGGCCAGTTGGTCAGGCCCAGGCTGTCTGCAGCAGAGATGCTCGGGCGGACCTTGTCGCGAGGGCTGTTAGGATCGGTTCCCCAAAACAGGATAGTCGCTGGTTGCTGTTGACCCTTGTAAGGATCAAGCTTCGAGAACTCGGTATCCGTTACCTTTATCTCCGTAGGTTTATCGCTTCCGGCCGGTTTGATTGTAGCGATAGTCGTCGTTTCTGGTTGATATCGACTGAGCTTCCTTCGGAGCGTGAAGTTCGTGAAGCATTGGTAAATAGTAATTACTAGTAACCCAATGATAAGGGCCATCGTGATACTTGGGTGATCACGGATAAATTTTCTTGGTTTCATATCTCATACGTTTTAAGTGAAATGTATCTTAGGTAATCCGAGACTCGGATTACCTACAGCGAGGTTTACCGAGCTGATTTCTTTTGATTGATTATATCCTCACCTCTAAAAGCGTATATAGTATTAGTTATATACTTTTAGTGGTATATAACTTACTATGGCGGGCGCACCCGCTTATTACTTTACACGGCTACGCATATATGCACGCCATAGCTCAGTTAATGAAAATAGGCAGTTTCCAGGCACCTTTTAAACCAAAGCCCAACTTCATAAACTGATCCTTTGGCAATAGTATAGCGAGCTTTATTCAACCAGTAGAGGTATTTTTTAGGATTTGAGGAATCCATGTAAATCTGGTACCATTTAGGAAATCCCATAATGGCCTTGAAATCCTGAATTCCGAGAGGCCATCCATCGGGTCTAAATTGCCTATCCGCAGGTCTTAAGGTAAGTGGTGGTTTATTACCTTCTAACCTATAAACCCCAGGTAAGGTATTCATTTTAGCCGTTTTAATAGGCCACTTCTTTTCATCTTTGAAGTCCTTATTCCACAGCTTGTGTACCTTCTTTACAGTAAGTGACTTCTTATCAGGGAGTTTACGATAATCATACATCGCCAACCGTTTATCTAACGGCGGCATATAATTCGTATCATTTCCTTCAAATTGGGCAACCTCCAGAAGCTGGCTAGTAACTTTTGGATCTACTACTTGGAAAACATCATCGAAAGCTTTTTTAAGTTTCTTTACGTCTTTCCTAATACCAATAATTACTAACCTTTTCCTTGATACCTGAGAATTACCATAATCAGATACTGACCTTTGGTGATAAATCAGTTTGTATTCAGGTACTGCAGATTCGAAAAACTCTGGAGGTAGTAAAGTTACCAACTTGGGAAGGTTCTCTATCATAAAAACCTTAGGTTTTAGAGTTTGTATACTCTGTATAACCAAGTTCAAGGACGAGTTTTCCTTAGGATTACCAAGTTGTTTGACTTTAGAAAGCCTCATTATAGAAGAAGCTCCACAGTCTGGAGATGAAACGATGACATCAACTGGTTTCTCAGACTTTACCAACTCAAAAAGATACCCTCTATCCCTAATAAAAGGTATATCTTCAAAATTAAGCTTCCATTGTTCCTCTTTTGAAGTGTGAAATACACCTCTAGGCTCAATATTAGCTACAATTTTGAAGTTTTCTAGATGTAAAAACGGGAACAGCAGAGCTCCTTGCCCTGCTGATACTCCCAAAACCCTCAACTTTTTCATTTCGGATAGATTCTAGAGTAGTTAGTGTAAGCAGCCTGAAGCTTAACGTCGTACTTATTGGCTGCATAACCTGAACCATTGTACCATTTTGCAAACTTAGCCCACTGATGTTGGTTCAAAAGCTTGTCCATACCATTCTTCTTGATGAAATTTACGGTAAGTTGGAGCTGTGCTTCTGGTCCAGAACACATCTTTTCGACGAATTCCTCGATGGACTTACAACCAGTAGTCTTAAAGTTGAAGCCCATAATCTGGAACATACCCCAAGAAGCTGACTGATCGGCGAGGTTTTTGTCGATTTGACGAGCTTTCATCAGTCTTTGCCACTCGCCTTCTCCGCCCTTGTAGTAGATTTTGGTCCACTTTGGGTAGATGATGTTCTTATTCTTAGCCATCAACTCGGTGATTTTGAGATCTTTACGATTCTGAATCAGCAGTTTGTAGAAGATATGGCCTTCAAATAGAACCTGAGGATTACCAGAATCCAAGAAACCAGACCGTTGACCTGACTCAATAAGTTTTACTGCCAGTAAAGCAGCTGGTTGAATACCATTTTGTCTAGCTATTTCAGCTATTCTGTCGTTTGATAACTTGTTCATATTGCTTATGTTTTAAGAATTTTGATTAGGTTTTGAGAGTATTGCTCCCCGTACCTTGGTAAAAGTAGTCTTCTCATACTATTAGAAATTGCATACGTCTACATTCAAACAGCTGCTAGCCTCAGTAGTTTTGCAAGTTGTTCTAGTAGTTCATTGCAATATCAAAATAAATTTAGTATATTTGCATTATATTTTTAATATTACATATTTTATTATAATTTATGAAGTTAAGAACAGAAGACCAAGTGCTATTCTGGGATGGTAGTACATTACTAGAACTAACAACCGTAGTTCAGGTCAACAAAGAAAAATCCCAAGTAAAGCTCTCCAATGGAGTTACATTGGAAAGGGAGCCTATTAAAAAGGGCTACTTTAAAAGGGCTGACAAAAGTAAGAGAGATCCGGCTAAAGCTTGGAAGTATGGGGAAGGAGACACCAAGAAATGGTGGGAAGCCTATCTTTTCAAGAGACGGTCTCACTTAGAGTTAAACACTTTAGATAAGAAGATCAGCCAGATCGGAGTACTAGACATCTTAGAAAACTCTGAGCAGGTAGATTTCTTACTCAATGTACAACGTAAATTAGGTAAGCTATTATGACTCCAGTAACGATAGTAATACTTAAGTTTTACGGCTTATGTCTTATACCAGCTCTGTATTTCACTTATCAACAGTACAAGACGGGCATTGCTCAAAGTACTGGGCTTGGTAAGATAAGCCACTTCCTCTCGGTATGGTTAATAACACCAATATTCGTTCTGATTATGATTTATAAGTTCATCAAAAGTCTATTCTCATGAGGGTATTTTTTAACAAGCGAGGTGATTTTGCAGGTTTCTCTGATCACATGCCGAATTGGCCTGGAGCAGTACTTATAGCCTGTTCAGTTTTAAACTTCTTTATCTGGTGTATCTTCTGTCCAGTATTTACACTGGCTTGGTGGGATGCTAAAGATAAGTGGGGAGTTTTATATAAGAAGAACTGGATCCCTTACTTAATAATAAATATCCTATGGTGTATACTTTGGAGCTGGGTCATCTTCGGAAATGCTTTAGAACCTGACGATACAATATTTTCACAAACGCCTTACGAACAATGGAATTTCAACGAACACCCAATAAGACCAACGAAATAAATCCGTTGGAAGAAAGTCAAGAACAATATGTAGAACCATCTAAAATGCCAGAAATATGGATTGGATAGATATTCAAGAGATAGGCTATGAGAGAGTACGATATGCTCTGTTCAAGCCAGGAGAGAATACACTCTTCGTAATTGGGGTTAACCCATCAACAGCTAACTCAGAAAAACCGGACCCAACGATGAGGAAGGTTATGGGTTTTGCAGAAGCTAATGGTTTTGATAGTTTCTGTATGCTCAACTTATATCCTCAACGTACATCAGATCCGGATTTACTTCATGAGAAGTACCGTAATCATTACGTTCAGAAGAACTACAACATCATTCACGATAAGCTGATGGCTTATATCAAGAAACATGGTAAGGTTACTATCCTGTGTGCTTGGGGAAACTCGGTAGTTAAGAGAATATATTTACTCGGTACAGCTGCTAACATGTACATAGCTCTAGACAAAGAGTTTAAAGACAAGATTGAGTGGAAGATGATACGTTTCTCTAAAGAAGGTCATCCTATCCACCCTCTTACTTTTAAAGAGAAATATGGACCATTCAAGGATTTCAATCCTACACCGTATTTAGTAGAGAAAGGAACAGAATTATTACCTAAGAAAGAAGAATAATATGGCAGAAGAGAACGGAATCAGAAGAGAAGCTTTGATCAAAGCTATTGATAAGGTTATTAACCAGATAGATGAAGGTATCAAGAAATCTACTCTTGTTATACCTCGTGGTTATCAGTTAAAAAGAACTACAGTAGATCGTCTACGTAATAAACATCTATGGGATGCTCGTAATATCATGGACGAGTTAGACCTAATCGCTAACAAGCAGTCTAAGTTACCAGCCGAGGAACGTAGATACTTAAGAGATGTAATTATGAAGTCCGCTGTTGGAGTGTTAATCAATAGCAGTATAAACCAAGAAACTAAGGAGGAACAGAAAGATGGAGAAGTGCAAACAGTGCAAGAGTCCGTATGAGTTAGAGGATTATGACTTAGCTCATCCTATAACAAAGATAATGGCTGAGAAGAATCTCTGCTACAAGTGTGCTTTCTGGGAATACCAACATTTTATGGATACGGAAGAATCCCAGAGACGTAGTTATGGTTTACCGGTAATCGTAAGTAAGTTCTATGGACCTACTGCTACTGCTAACCCAAGATACCATTGGTTCTTACCTTTCTATACTACGGGTAGAACATCCAACTGTAGCATACACCCGATCGACAGATTCCAACCTACCTATAAGGTTCTGTTCGAGGATGGTCGGTTGTATACAGTAAATAACCTATGGCATCAAGGAGAGATACCACCCTCCTTCTATTCTAAGTTTCAAGTTAATGCAAAGCTAATAACTAATGCTGAAGCATTGATGTTAATCTCTAGAAAAGATACCAAGGTAGCTGAGGATTACACCCATTATATAATATCTGCTGAGAGTTTAGATCAGGTTTTCGGCATCAGTAAAAAAAATAACAAGTATGATGTTTAACGTTTTGATTATCATAGATTGGAAGGACGACTCTGGTTTTACCGCCAGAGTCCATCCTCAATCGACTTTCGAGGATTTCGATTTACCTAGAGCAGTTAAGGCTATTGGTCCAGAACCCTCTATCTATGAACTCCACAAGAAAGTTGAGAAGGTTGTATACGGTACTATAGATAATGGAGATCACTACGGTAAATTAGTAGAACAGGTCAGCATATACTATGAGTACTCGGATAAAGCTTATGGAGCTATACAAGCTTTCGAGATTGCAGCTACCAAAGCTTGGTGGAAGTATGCAAGGTTTACCTGTGTATATATTCTCTTGTTACTGTACTTCATCATCACATTCGGTTATTGGGTTATATCTAACTTTATATTACCAGCGATATGACTGACATGGAGGACAGTAAAGCTAATGTTCATAATCAGTTTAATCTAAAAGCGTATGGATGAGTTAATAGAAAAGCTAAAAGAGTTTCAGGCTAAAGGCGTAGAACTCAAAGCTTGTACTATAGTGCTGAAAGAAAAGGGTCAAGGATGGAAAAACTATCTCCTTACGACTGACACTTGGGGAGAGTTATATGTTGAAGACATCCCTTAAGTAGAGAATAAGCTATGGAAGTGACAAAGTATATGTGCGAGTTTTTCTTCACCAACTTCTGGCATTGGCTTGGGCTGGTGATTATTCTAGCTATAGTGTTCCGATTCGGTATTCTGTCGTTCGGCAACAAGTTTACGGAAACCAATCATATCAATAACGATAAGGAGGAATAATATGAGCAAAGCAGAAGAAAGAGCCAAAGAAAGATATATGATTGATAGAGGTGATGATACACCAGAAACCTCTGGCCTTGATATGCAAGGAGCCTCTGATTTTATCGAAGGCTATGAACAAGCCGAGAAAGATCTTGCGCTGACATGGGAGGATATGATGTTGATCCATAAGTGTATCAAAGATGCTATGAATTACCACCTGTACAAGATGCTAGAAGGAGCAGAGGGACAGAAAGTGGTATATGAAGAAGTATTGAACCGATTCAACAAACTAAAAAGAAAGGAGGAATAAGCTATGGCATTAGTAAAAGTATATTGGGAAGGTAGGAAGGTAATCAAACGAAAACCCCTAATCCTATCTGAGGTTCAAGGGAGATCCAACCTAATTGATGTACCTGACCCAACCGAAGAGGTGATCCAAGATCATCTAAAGAAAGCAGCATTTACAAAAGGCTTCAAAGAAATAGTATTCAAATCATTTAAAGTAATTAAGTAATATGGCAAAGAAGAAAGAAACTAAAGCTCAAGAGGTAAAGATCTTTAACCTCTCAGTGGTAGCAGTACCACAAAAGCAAACCGAGAACAAGGTAGGAGCTATTACGGTTCATGGTGAAGGAGAAACCATCTACATGACTCCAGTACACATCTCACAAACCGACAACGACAAGTTAACATTCCTTAACTACTACCAGACTCTAATTAAGTATCTCCAACAGGCAGAGCCTAACCAGTTCATCCCCAGCCAAGTAATTAAGGCCTTCAACGAAGAGATCTGTAAAGGTACTGCCTACGAGAACTACCACGAGAAAGTAACATTCATCCTAATTTAAATCAATTAAGCGCTATGGTAATTATTTCAGCAATTGTAGCCCTGATCGTATTTTGGGCTTTCCTTATCGTCTACGGTTACCTAGAGGAATACCGAGACAAGTATGAATCCGGAGAAGCCTATACTATCAAGGAGTTATGGCTAAAGGTTCTCCATGAGATATTCATTACCAAAGATGGTTGGGTAATATCTATCTTAGGTGGGTTATATACATTCATATCCTTCTGGATCATCCGAGGTATAACCTACATCTTCTAAAGGTAGAGGGAGGTAGTCCATTAGCAGTGATTGCCTCCCTTCTTTCTAGTAAATTGCATATATTAAACTAATAATTCTTGCATGAATTGGAATCTTTTATTCTGGTGGTTGGGAATATATTGCCTATTGATTACCCTATATACTATCTTTTCTGCAATTAAGTTGAAGCAAATGGCAAAGGCTTTAGCTAAGGCCAATATCCCATCACATCTTGATATGAAGAGGGTAGTAATTAGGACCTTAGAGAATTGGGGTATAATCTTAGGTTTGTATTTAATCCTTACTTTAGGTGTAGGTTTGTTTGTTGGTCTATTTATAGGTTTGGTTAAGTTGATATTTTAATGATGGCCCGGCTGAATATAGGTCTGGCTTCTTTGTGTGTGGGGATCCGCTTAATACGAGGAGGGTTTGGGTAGGTATGGTAAATTTTTATAGGCTTCATGCTTTCATCCTTTCAGGCTTTCGGCATTTCGGATCTCCTTAATGCGAGGCTCAAAAAGTTGGGGCTGTGGGAGAGGGGCACGGTTACTGCATTTTAAAAGTTAAATAAAATAAAAGTAAGGGACAAATTTTTTTACAAATTGCACCTTACTTTTATTTGTATTATTTAGAATAATTCTAAAAGAATTTTGCTTTTATCTTATCAATTATTATTTGAAAGATAGCACCTACAAAAAAGATAAACAAAGTAACTAATAAACTAATAAATATTATTTTCATTCGCTTTTATTTTTAATTGTAGGGTGCTTTTTGCACCCTACAAAGATAGTATTTACTTTTTGCAAATTTCTAACACTTTAGAAAGTATATCTTTTTTCTCTTTTGAGAGATTTTCGTTACATACACTTTGCAAAGAATAGTCATTTACTTTGTAAACTTGCAAATAAAGTTCATTAAATGCATTTACTAACTTTTCTTTTTTCTCTTTGTTGCTTTCGTCTATAATACCTTTTGCAGCAGAAAAAAGCATATTACGGAATTTTTTGCGTAAACTCTTTTTTTCTTTCTCTGCTAAATTCTCGAAAAGTTCTTCTTTATAAATAGAACTTTTCTTTGTACCCAAGTTAGAAGAAAGTAAACCTTTTGTGCTTTCTGTAAACTTTGCAATTACATTTGCAGCGTTACTAACTTTGTTTGCACTCTCTTTTTTATTATTCTTTGTGGTCATAAACTTTGCACCCATATTTTACGTTTTAAATTTGTTATACTTTGGTTTTTTCAATTACTAAAATTAGGTGCTTAAAAGTAACTTTCTAAAACCTTTTATTTCTTATTTCTGATGCAAAGGTACGACAATTTTTTGATATATGCAAAAAAAAATAAAAGAAAAATTTAAAAATATGCTTTTAATTGATTTAAATCAATAAAATAAAAATTTTAAAATAATTTATAGAAAAATATTTGTTTATTTAAAAATTATTTTTATTTGTGCGTACATTATTTATATAATATATGCCCTACCAACTATATCCTGCCAAAATCTACCTGCCTGCCAACCAACCTGCCAATGCCATTAAAAATAATCACCCTGCCTAAAACCTTCTGATATCACAACCTCTGGCCTCGTTGGCATACCTACACTACCTGTATGATATCGACAAAGGCCATAGTAGGCCCAACTACTAAACCCTAATGACATCGTTTGATAAAGCCAAATACAAATCGCCATGGAGGATCACGGACGTATGCAGGGTTCACATCGATGGTTTATGACCATTACCTGTATTATGGTGATATAGAACTAAGGCCATCTTAGGCTTATTATAGTAACAGGGTTAGCTACACGGATAGCCCAGGCAATTTGTTAGGTTACCTGGGCTATGTTCTAGAGGGTTAGTTATCCTACTTTGAATGAAATCTTATGGAGTCCGTTACCACCTTCTTGATAATGATCAAAGGAATCATCCAGTTCTATAGCCTCATCGAAGATATGAGTAAGTAGGTTACTTGGGTTGTAATCCTCTTTAGGATATTCAAATATTAGATCCCAGTAGGCTATGTTATTGTAGACCATGACCGTGATGACCATAAGTTTAACCTTAGTACCAAGAATCTGGAAAGCCCCAGGTAAAAGATTAAGGATTACATCCTGTACTGAGTGAGCATCTACTTCATCCGAAAGGATAATGATAGTATCCTGAAGGATTTTGTAGGATTTGGTTAAATCGGGTTGGAAGCTGTAGGTTTGCATATCTTTAAATTTTAAATGAAACAATATATTTATTTTTACTTTGCAAAGGTACAAATAATATTTTAATTATAAAAGGTTCCCGGATATACGGCTTTATTTCCTCTTAAGCTCGCTATAGCTCTATATTCATCATGCTGTCATATCAATCCAGCTACTACGACAAATTAGGTATATCTTCTAGAGTTTTCTTTTAACTTTACTAGTAACTACAACGTTAATTACTAATGCTTATTCTAAGATCCTATACCTACCGGGGCCATGCTAGGCTAATGTATTAAAGCCTAATCCGATCTCCATGAATGGCCTGTAAGGTTGCCTAATCCCACACCTGCAGGCACACATTGTCCCTATATTTGGGTACCTGTATTATTGCCTATAGAGGCCTTGAATGGACCTAAATTAGGCCTTAATTCCTCATAATCCTAGAGCCTGTAGGTACCTAAATAATTGCCTAATCCTTGTAAATCCTGAACCTAATCATAAGTAATATTATATAATATATACTAATGCAAGGGGCCGTTCCAGGCTTAGGATTTAGGTTTTATAGGTATGTAATTGGGTAAGCTATTCTGGAACTGTGGGTAGCTATAGATGATTGAAGAGAGATAGTTTGGCCTTTGGTCTTAGGTACCTGGAATCCGAATAGCCTTTTAGTATTATATTATATATAATAAGTATTACTCGAGGTATCTAGGGGTTAGGCAATCGGCCATGCTTAGCTAATAGATGAGCTACATATAGCTGGCCATATGTCGATGTAGCTAACCAGCTAAGTACGTAGGTAGGCCTTGGGGTACCTTGGGGAACATCTAGGATTAGGGGCTTTGTTCAGTACCCCTACCACAAATCCCCAGGCCAGGAAGGTAAGCTTAATCCGATCGCACCCCCAGCTGATAGCTCATATGTTCAGTATTGGAGTATCTTTCACGTATGATTAGATTGTAAGCTTTTTCGTAAATCCTAAAAGGTAAGGGAAAAGGTATACCTAAAGTAATGGGACCTTAGATATACCTATTATGTATAGATGTATTATATTATATGTACCTGTATATTGGTTTGGTTATGTACCTTAGTATTTGATTTTGATTTTATTCTGTTTGGTGGCAGGAGCAGGAGGCGGCATGAATTATACAGGTACCTCCGTAGGAAGAGGTTGTATAGGATAGAATGTATTCATGTCCTCTTACCTTGATTAAGTGTACCTGGCATACGTAGGGTTGGTCCTTGTCTACATATACGCATGTAGATTGATTATTACCTGAGCCTGAGGCTTTGACTGAGTTACTTGAGCATCCTATTAGTATGGCTATTAGGATGAGTACTGTTGTGATTGTGATCTTTGTTTTCATATTACTTTTTGTTTTGTTTTTGGATGAATGCTTTGATGTATTCTTTGGCTTTGGATAGTGAATCTAGGTCGAAATCACTGGCGATTGTTATCTCTGTTTTCTCTACTAGGTTCACTATCTCTTGGAGATACTCTTGAGCCCGTAGGATTCTTACTAATCCCCGATTTACCGTTTGAGTGGGGAATGAGATTACTGAGATGTTTGTTCCTATGAAGGCTTTATTGATATCGGATTCGTTAGCCTTGATGAATTCTCTCATCTCTTGGGATAGGATGGTAGAGGTAGTTCCCTGCCTTTGTTCCTTGAGATACTCTTGGTATTCCTTTCTAGTGATTGTCTTCATATTCTGAATAATTTGTTTGGTAAAAAGATGATGTTGCCATATAGATCTTGAGCGCAAGGTCCGAGGATTGATTGTAGAAGGTCTGAGGCTTTCTGATTTAGTTCAGAACCGTTGAGACCTCCTTCCTCGTCTGTGATGAAGTTCATTTTCTTGGCATCCTTATCGGTTGTCCAATACCTTAGTTGTATGGGTTGAATGAGGCAACCCGGTCTGATTGCCTCTTGTATCTCTTTGTAAGTAAATGACTTACCTTTTGGTGTTAGTTCTTCAGTAGTACCGTCTACCTTGATGAGGGTTGCTACTTGGAGATTGTATGGGTATAAGTTCATATGTATTACTTTTTAAGTTCGAAATAGATATTTTCTACTTTGAGATCTTGGGTAGTTCCATCTGGGTTTTGTACTGTGATTAACTCTGCCCTTGTGTTGATGGCTATGACCTTCATTTCTCTTCTGGGTCCGTCTGTAGTGTAGTACTTCATATGTCTTTGATTACTGTGGTGAATATTTTCTTGATCTCCTCTTCAGGTATGTCCTTATTCTTTAGTTCCTCCATGATGGAATAGAGTTGTTCTCTGGCATCGAATAGAGCCTTGTGTTCCTCATCTGAGAGAAGTCTTTGGAAATCTATTGAGCCATCTAGATATTCTACATTGTCTGGAGTTTCCCATTGTAATGGTGTAGTGTCATCTCCAGGATAGCCTTCTATGAGGATCTCTGTGTCCTCTGGTAAGAGTAGTAGGTTTTCTACTGTAACTGGACCTTGGTAAGTTTCCTTTGGTTCAGAGAGTAGTTTTACTTGTTTCTTACTGGGGCAGTATTCTAGTTTTGATACAAATACTGAGCCTTGTCCACCGAATATTAAATAAGTGATGGGATTAGAGATGAGGCTATTAGTGAAAGCCTCAGTTGCTTTAAATTGTTTGATTGTCATTTTGTTATATGTTTGTGATTACTGTTGTATTCTAGTGCATTAAAGAGTTCGTTGAGAGCATCTCTATCCTGTAAGTACTTGATACCTATTTGGGTAGAGTATAGGTCTAAATCTGCAGTGTCCAGGAGTTCTTCCGTAGTATGGTAGTAGTTATCAAATAATCTGATGAGGTTTGATAACTGCTTGTGATACTGTTGGCGGTCGAACTTAAGAGTAACCTCTCCTGGATCCTTTTGTTTTGGAGAGGTAGAGCACCCTATTAAGAGTGCTACTACCGTGATTGTTAAGAGTTTCTTCATTAGCCAGCAATTATTGTTATGTTGAAGAGTTCCATTCCGTCCTTAGTACCCTGTAGATCGTGGAGGAATACCGATAGATCCGGATCGCCTTCTGCAATGTGAGTAGCATAGTCATTTGCATAGGATCCGCAGCAGATGATAGTCCAGATAACGAATCCGTTGGGTTGAACGTTAGTGAGATGTAATCCTAAGATTTCTAAGTCGAAGTCTGGATTACTTGCATCCTCCAGTTCCTGAGTGAAAATAGGTTGTGCACCCATTATTTCAAGGTTTGGATACTGTTCCTGAATACGGGTAAGTTCCGTTAGCAGGAAGTTGAAGTTTGATTTGTTTGTTGCCATGTTGTTGATGTTTTATAGGGTTTAACTTATTTATTATTTATAGTGCAAAATTACACAAATTTTTAAATATATGCAAGGATCCACTATACCGGATTTATAACCTTCGTAGGCCATTGATGGATCATTCTACTACCTCCTCTTCAAGCTGTTGAGATAGTATTTCATCTCTGGCTAAGTCTAGAAGGACTTGGCCCTGAAAACCAGTAGTGTTAAGCAGATTCTCAATGACTTTTTCAAGTACATCGTTGTCTACTATGATGTAAGAATACCAGTAGTGAAATTGCTCTACTAATGTCTGCACCTGCGCTTTGTCTGTAGTCATATTATACCTGTATTATTGGTTTATACCTAAATGTATTCCGTAGCCAGTTCAAAGATACGCATTACTGTCTGTTCATCAAACTGTGAGAGATTATAGAAGTGTACCTTAACCTTAGTCCGTTTATCTTGGACTAATGGTTCAGTAATAGCTTTTACCTGTACTGTTGTAGAGTTCATGGGTATCAGTACTCCTGTAATACAGCGTCTCGTCGGGTACTTCTGTATATTACTGTCAGGAGTAGATTG
>Ga0247611_10002662_pt1 | contig 28117 bp, 58 predicted proteins | sample 177DNAGHGhighgp2_FD_192422 | JGI IMG/M metagenome (GOLD analysis project Ga0247611, IMG submission 192422) | Sheep rumen microbial communities from Palmerston North, Manawatu-Wanganui, New Zealand - 1770 DNA GHGhigh gp2 | ecosystem: Host-associated > Mammals > Digestive system > Stomach > Rumen... | reverse complement strand
GCTTCGAAAAATACAAATCTAGTATATAAAGGGTGTTGTAATTTTGATCATACAAGATATTTTACTAAGCGAGCTAAAACCATACGCAAACAATCCACGTAACAACGAGCAAGCAATAGACGGAGTAGCAGAGTCAATAAAACAATTCGGATTCAAAGTTCCGATCATAATCGACAATTTAACTAACAAGGAAATCATAGCAGGACACACACGTTACAAAGCGAGTCAAAAGCTCGGACTAGAACGAGTGCCATGCATAGTAGCAGACGATCTAACAGAGGAGCAAGTCAGAGCCTTTCGTCTAGCAGACAACAAAGTAGCAGAAAAAAGCGAGTGGAACTTTGACCTACTAGACGAGGAACTAAAGTCGATACTAAACATCGACATGGAAGCCTTCGGATTTGACCTAGGCACGGACGCAGACGAGGAGGAAGTAATCGAGGACATTCCTCCAGAAGTACATGAAGAAGCAAAGAGCAAGCTCGGAGAAATATACGAGCTAGGTAATCATAGATTAATGGTTGGCGACAGCACAGACGCAATACAAGTCGGAAGATTAATGGCAGGAGCAGAGGCCGACCTAGTAGTGACAGATCCACCTTATAACGTAGACATCGGAATAGAGGACATCGAGGAAGCTAAAATCAGGAAAAGACGTACAGACGGAAAGAGCATCCAGAACGACAAAATGAGTGACGACGACTTTCGAGAGTTCCTAGAAAAGGCATTCGGCAATATAAATCTAGCACTAAAAAAAGGCGGAGCATTTTATATATGCTTTGCATCAAGAGAGCACGTAAACTTTGAAACAGCACTCGTAAGCAACGGACTACAAGTCAAGCAGGAGCTAATCTGGGTTAAAAATAGTTTGATACTCGGACGACAAGACTACCAATGGATTCATGAGCCAATACTATACGGCTGGAAAGAGGGAGCAGGCCACTATTTCACAGACGACCGAACTCAGACAACTGTCATAGAGGACAAAGGATACGACTTCGACAAAATGAAGAAGCAGGAAGCAATAGAGCTACTAAAAGAAATATTCGCAGAGACACAGCCGACAACGATCATACACGAAAACAAACCAGTTCGAAGCGAACTGCATCCAACAATGAAACCGATTAAACTACTAGCACGATTTATAAGAAACAGCTCCAGAGAAAACGAGCTCGTACTAGACCTATTCGGAGGCTCAGGTTCGACACTCATAGCTTGCGAGCAACTAAACCGCAGGTGCTACATGATGGAATACGATCCAAAATACGCAGACTCAATAATCGAGAGATGGGAAGCATTTACAGGACAGAAAGCGAGGAAGATAAATGGCTGAGGTTATAAACATCCCAATGCCTGACGCAGTAAAAGCGAAGCTACTACAATTCGGCATCAAGGAGGACGACATCGACACAAAAAGTGCAATGATTGTCTCACTATATAAGCAAGCACTAGAGGGAAACGTGTCAGCAATAAAAGAGATGAATAAAATGCTGAACCAAGTCGAGGAGAAGCAGGAAGAAAAAATCCAAGACATAACGAAGAAAGTACAAGCAGAAGAAAAAAGAATCAGAAAGAGCTTGTCTAAACTATCTAAGGAAGTACTCGAAGCAAATAGAGACTTTATACATCAGCTGGCATTTCAAAGCATCCAACTAAAAGAACTAGCAGACGACATCGCAAGAAACGGAGTAAAAGAGAAATATTATAACGGAGCAAATCAATGGGGATATAAAGACAGAGCAGAGGTAAAGACATACAACAATATGTTTAAAAACTACCAGTCAGCAATGAAACAGCTCAACGATTTACTCGTAACGAAAGCCACCGTATACACAGACGACTTCGACAGCTTCGGAGAGGAAAGCTAATGAAAGAAACAACATACATAGAGCAATACTATACATGGATAGAAAAGAATCCGAGCAAAGCAAACGAGAAAATAAAGACAGTATATAAAAAGCTCGTAGACGATATAAAGCATCCGAGAAAAGTTTCGTTTTTAAATAAACAAACAAACGAGACAGAGACTCATACATACATATTTGACAAAAGGAAAGCAGACCTTCCTATTGAATTTATAGAGAAATTTTGCAAGCACTCAAAAGGCAAATGGGCAGGCAAACCAGTACAACTAGAACTATGGCAAAAGGCTTTTATTGAAGCACTATTCGGTTTCATAGACGAAGAAACAAAGCTCCGCAAATATAAAAAAGCGATACTATTTGTCGGACGTAAGAACGGCAAATCAACACTCGACGCAGGCCTCGGCTGTTACATGATGACGAAAGACGGAGAGGGAGGAGCAGAGGTTTACTCAGTAGCAACAAAAAAAGAGCAGGCCAAAATAGTGTGGGACGAAGCTAACAGAATGATAAAAAAGAGCCCTGCTCTATCCTCAAGAATCAGGAGACTAGTAAACGGCATCTATTACGATCGTACAGAATCATACTTCAAAGCACTAGCAAGCGACAGTAACAGTCTAGACGGACTAAACGCACACTTTGTAATTGCGGACGAAGTACACGCATGGAAAGACAAGAACCTACTAGACGTTATGTACGACTCAACATCAGCAAGAGAGCAACCTATACTACTAGAATCCTCAACGATGGGAGTAATCAGAGAATCGGTATTTGACAATGAATACGGATACGGAGACGAAATCATAAAAGGATACAAAGGAGAAAGCGACATCGTAGACGAAACAGTTCTGCCGATAATCTACGAGCTAGACAAAGTAGACGAATGGCAGAACGAGGAGAGCTGGTACAAAGCAAATCCTCGGACTAGGCACTATAAAAAATATACAGGATCTACGAGACAAAGTACAAAGAGCTATTAACAACCCTAACGAGCTATCAAATCTACTATGTAAAGATTTCAACATCCGAATGACAGACAATACGAAGTGGCTACCTTTTGAAGTAGCAAACAACGAGGCAACTTTTGAAATAGACGAAATCTATGACACATACGCAATAGGCGGAGTAGACCTAAGCTCAACGACAGACCTAACCTGTGCGACTTGTCTAGTCGTAAAAGGAGATACAAAGTACGTGCTACAACAGTACTTTATACCTTCTCAGTATATCGAGAGAAGAATCAAGGACGACAAAATTCCGTACGACATCTGGAACGAAAGAGGATACGTAACAATTTGCGAACGGCTCAAAAGTAAACTATACAGACGTAACAGAATGGTTCATGAAGTTATTCAACGAATACGAAATCTCAACAATATACATCGGCTACGATCCTTGGAACTCACGGTTACTGGATAGACGAGATGAAGCGGACAAGGCTACGAAATGATCGAGGTTCGTCAGCGGAGCAAAGACCATGAGCAACCCAATGAAACAGCTAGAAGCAGACCTAATCGACAAGAAAATAAACTACAACAACAACCCAGTACTTAAATGGTGTCTAACAAATACAGCAGTCAAACGAGACGAAAACGACAACATACGACCGATAAAAGGAAAACAAGTACGAGCTAGAATAGACGGAGCAGTCAGTCTAATAATAGCATACTGCGTACTATTCGAAAAAATGAACGACTACTATACACTACAAGGAGAGTGAAAGGAATGGCGACCAAAGAAAAGAGAAGCCTTTTTCAATTAATATTTCAAAAGAAAGAGCAACCACAAAAACAAACAGAAGCATTCCTGCAGATGCTCAACTCATACAACCCTTACTATACAACAGTAAGCGAAAATATATACGAAAGCAAAGTGGCTAGAACTTGCATCGACAGAATAGCAACACATAGTGCGAAACTAGTGCCGAGGCACATCCAGAACGCAAGCAATAACTACATAAACGGAGATATAAATTTTCTACTACAACATAGGCCGAACCCTTTAATGTCTACATACGATTTTATATACAAGATCGTTTCAATACTATACACAGACAGTAACTCTTTTGTATATATCCAGAAAGACAGAGGAGCAGACGGAAAAATATACATCAAAGCATTTTATCCAGTACTAGCAACAAGCTATGAACTTCTACAAGATAAAAGCGGAACTATATATCTAGAGTTTAATTTCATAAACGGCAAAACGTACACTCTACCTTATTTGGAGCTAATACATCTAAGAAAGTTTTACTGTAAGCACGACATATACGGAGAAAATAACAAGATACTACGTCCAGATCTAGAGACGGCATTAGCATCAAGCGAGGGAATCAAAAATGCTATAAAAACATCAAGCAACCTAAAAGGAATACTAAAATTCACTAACACCATGATGAAAGAAAAAGACATCAAGGCAAACAAAGACGCATTCGTCAGGGATTTTCTAAACATGGAAAACAACAGCGGAATAGCAGGACTAGACGCAAAAGCAGAGTTCCAAGAAGTAAACATCAAACCAATAACACTAGACAAGGCTCAACTAGAGCAAGTCAACAACAACGTATATGACTACTTCGGAATCGGTGAGGAAATCGTAAGAAACAAATTCACTCCAGAGCAATGGCTAGCTTTTTACGAGGGAGTAATCGAACCGCTAGCAATACAAATGAGTGACGAATTTACAGCGAAAATATTCTCAGACGAAGCAATAAAAGAGGGACATCAAATAATTTTTACAGCAAACAGAATCCAATATCTAGCACCAAAAGACAAGCGAGAAATACTATCGACAGTACTACCTTATGGCTTGCTAACAAAGGACGAAGCACTAGAAATTCTAGACCTTCCACCAAAGGGAGGCGAGGAGGGAAACAAGATCCTTCAGTCGCTAAACAATATAGACAGCACAATAGCAAATCAATATCAAGGAGGAGACGAGTAAAATGGAGAATAAAACAGAAACAAAAATCAAAGAGATACGACTAAAAGAACTAAGAGCATCCGAACCAACAGAGGACACTAAAATGATTGTCGAGGGTTACGCAATAGTATTCGACGAACCGACAGACCTAGGCTACATCGAAGTAATAGAAAGAGGAGCACTAGACAACTGCGACATGAGGGACGTTTGTCTAAAATATAATCACGAGGACGACTTCCTAATCATGGCCAGAACTAGAAACAAAAGTCTACAACTAGAAGTGGACGAGCACGGACTAAAAATAAGAGCCGAGCTAATAGACACATCAAGCAACAGAGATATATACAAATCAATACAAGCAGGACTACTAGACAAAATGAGCTTCGCTTTTATAGTAAGCGACGCAAGCTGGGACACAGTAGACGGCAAAGACGTTAGAAGAATCAAAGGAATAGAAAAACTATTCGATGTCTCAGTAGTAGACGTGCCTGCATACGACCAAACAGAAATATATGCAAGAAGTAAATCAGTAGCAGAAAAAGAGCAGGAAGAATATCACAAACTAAAACTCGAAAAAGAAAAGCTACTACTACAACTAAGTTTATAATTTGCGAACACGGAGGCTGGAGAGCTTCCGTTTTTGTTTGGAGAAACAAATAGCAGTAATTATAAAAGGCTGGAGAGCCTAAAAAAAGAAACAAGGAGGAGAGCAAATGACTACTCAGGAAATCGAAGAAAGAAAAAAAGAACTTGCAGGAAAGATACAAGACGCATCAACTACTGAAGAACTAGAAGAACTAAGAAAAGCAGTAGAAGAAATCAACTCAGAAGTTCCTGACGAGAACGATCCACCAAAAGCAGAAGAAGTTCAAACAGAAAACACAGAGCCAGAAAAAGTAGAAGCTCCAAAGTGTAGCTGTGAGGACGAAAGAAAGCTAATAAGAGTAGGCACAGAAGAAATCGTGCCAATAGGAAACAGTAAGGAGGAAAGAAAAATGAATACAAGCAAATATAACGCAGAAACAAGAGCATGGGCAAAAAGAGTAATGGGTTATTCAGAAGAAAACTTCGACGAAGAAGAAAAGAGAGCACTAGGAGACGCAATAACAACAACAGCTACAACTTTTGTAGCAAGCACAGCAGATACTCAAGGAATCAATAACGGTGGTTTATTTATCCCTAAAGAAGTAAGAATGGAACTAATGGAACAAATCGAGCAAATGTCCCCATTCTTCAGAGATATACGTAAGCTAGCAGTAAACGGAAATATTGACCTTCCATATCTATACGAGGGAGACGACGCAAACTGGTACACAGAAACAACCTGCACAGTTAACGAGGGCAACGAGTACAGAAATCTACAACTAACAGGCTGGGAACTAGCAAAAGACGTAGTAATCTCATGGAAAGCAGAACTAATGACTGTAGACTCATTCGTTACATACATCATACAAGAACTAGTAAACAGAATGGGAAAAGCACTAGTAAAAGCAGTAATCTACGGAGACGGAAACAACAAACCAACTGGAGCTATCTACGGACTATCACCAGTAACAACAGGCGATACTCCAATAGACAACATTATAGCAGGATATCAAGCACTATCAGAGGACGCAAGAGTAGGAGCAAAAGTATACGTCTCTACATCAGACAGAATCGCTATGATCGGATATAAAGACGAAAATGGCAACTATCCATTTTTACAAGGACTAGCAGGAAGCGACTTGTTTACTATCGAAACAGATCCATTCTTAGAGAATAACGACGCAATAGTAGGAAACCCAAGATGGTACATCCTAAACGAAGTAGCACCTATAAGAGTAGACTGGGAGAGAACAGTAAAATGCAGACGTACAAGATACGGAGCATTCGGAGTATACGACGGAAAACCACGTCCTGGATATTTCGTAAAAGCAACATATACTCCAGCAGTAAGTGCCTAGTATAACATCTAGACAAAAATAAGCCGAGAAAGGATGTAATCGATATGAGTGAAAACATAAATCAACTACTAACACTAGCAAAGCAAACACTAGGAATAATATCAACAGCGACAGCTAAGGACGGAGAAATAACAATGATTTTAGAAGCAGGCATCAAAGACTTAACTAGGGCAGGTGTAGACGTAGACACTACAAACCAACTAGTTCAAAGTGCTTTGATGACCTACGTCAAAGCTAACTTCGGAATCAGTAATCCAGTAGATAAAGAAAGATTTATGAACTCATACCGATTATATCTATCGGATTTGAGTCTAAGCGAGGGATATAAACAAGAAACGGAGGAAACATCAAATGAATGACGTAGTTTGCTTTTTAATCTCAAAGCAATTCGAGTTCGATAACATCGGAAACCAAATCCTGCAGAATATAAAGACAGAAGTTCCAATAATAAAATTCGAGGACATCTATCAAAGCGAATACTATAACGCAAGACAGCAAGGACTAAAACCTTCGCTGAGGATCGTTATCAGTAATCTAAACTATAAAGACGAGGAAGAACTCGAATACAAAAACCAAATCTATACGATCATAAGAGTAGACTCAATAGACTACGAAAACATCGCACTAGTGTGCGAGAAAAGGGTGGGAGCTAATGAGTAAGAAAATACAAGCGAGCCAGATGGCGGACGAAATAACTTCTCTATTGACTACGTATACAGAAGAAGTAACGGAACTAGCAAAAGCTGTAGTGGATAAAGTTTCTGAGGAAGCTAATCAAGAAATACTAAATCATATAACATTTAAGGACAAAACATACTCAAAAGGCTTCAGGATAAAGACTACGTTCGAAAACAGCAGAAATAAAAGAAATACATGGTTCGTAGCTAAAGAGTATAGACTAACACATCTATTAGAATACGGACATATAACAAGGAACGGAGGAAGAACGAGAGCCTTCCCTCATATAAAATATGGGGACGACTACGTCAACGAGAACTTCGAAAGAGAACTAAAGGAGGGAATCGAGAGTGCCAGATTTTAAAACTATATTAGACGAGCTAGGTATTCCTGTCGCATACTCACACTTCAACACGGCAACGACTCCACCTGTAGTGACATACCGCAGAGACTCGACTAACAACTTCGGAGCAGACGGAAAAGTCTACAAAAAAATAAACAACTACTATGTAGAACTATATACATCGAAAAAAGATCCAGAACTAGAGCAACGACTAGAGGACATCTTCGACAACTACGAAATATTTTACAACGTAGAAAGCGAGGACTACATCGACTCGGAGCAAATGTACCAAATCATTTATAAAATAAACATAGACGAAACAGACGAAATCGTTTCGTACTAAAACCGAAAGGAGAGAAAAATCAAATGGCAAATAAAGTCAAATTCGGATTCAAAAATTGCTACTACGCAACCATAACAGAGGGAGCTGGCGGAGCTATCACATACGGCACACCAAAAAAACTAAACGGAGCTGTGTCGATGAGTCTATCAGCATCAGGAGACAATACAGAATTTTACGCAGACGACAGTCTATACTGGAGTGAAGAAAACAACAACGGCTACGAGGGAACACTAGAACTAGCACTAATACCTGACGACTTCGCAAAGGACTGCCTAGGATATACTCTAGATACAAATAACGTAATCAGCGAGAGTGCTACAAACGCAACAGCACCATTCGCACTTTTATGCGAATTTACAGCAGACGACGGAGCTATCAAGTACGCATTTTATAACTGCCACGCAACAAGACCTGACATCTCAGGAACTACAAAAGGAGAAAACAAAGAAGTTCAAACAGAAACTCTAAACATAACAATTAGACCAAGAGCAGACGGCCTAGTTTTAAATCATACAACACCTACTACAACATCAGGAACAGCCGAGGGATGGTACTCAGCTGTATATGAAGCATCAGCAAGTAACTAAAAAAGGGGAAAAATAAATGGAAAAGATACTCAATATAGGCGGAAAAGAAATCAAACTAAAATCAACCGCAGGAACGATGATGAGATATAGAAACAATTTCAATCGTGACTTTTTAAAAGATCTAATAAACCTACAAGAAAAGCTAAAAGACAGAACCGAAAACGGAACACAGTTCCAAGCAGTAGACTTAGACATCTTCGAGAAAATAGCATGGTGCATGGCAAAAACAGCAGACGACAGCATCCCACAGATAGAGAACTGGCTAGACCAATTCGAGACATTCGACATCATGCAGATACTACCTCAGATCATGGAGCTACTAGTAGGAAATATGGAGCAAATAAACAACACACAGAGCAAAAAAAAAGACACGGAAAAAAAGTAGACGTAAACGCAAACACTATCGTTTTGAGGTGTCTAAAAATAGGGATGAGCCTGTCGGATATGGATAACGTAACGATAGGCTTCGTCCTAGATTTAGTAGAAGAAAACAACAGAGAAGCAGAGGAGATAGACGAACCTACCGAAGCAGATACTGAAATATTATATAAATTTTTCAAATAATCAGGAGGTGGAGAAATGGCTGGAACGATAAAAGGAATGACTATCGAAATAGGAGGCAATACCGCACCTCTAGAGCAAGCACTAAAAGACACAAACAAAGAAATAAATCAAACACAAAAAGAATTAAATCAAGTAAACAAACTATTGAAACTAGATCCGTCAAATACGGAACTACTAAAACAAAAGCAGAAGCTCTTAGCGGATCAGATAGGAAGCACTACAACAAAACTAGACGCACTAAAACAAGCACAAAATAAACTGGACGCAGAAATTAAAAAAGGCGGAAACGTAAATCAGGAAGAATATAGAAAGCTACAACGAGAGATTGCATCCACAGAGGGAAATCTAAAAAAGCTAAAAGACGAAGCGAAGAACTGCCACCCTCAACTTCAAAAAGTAGGAGAGGCACTTTCTAAAATAGGAAGTGTAGCAGGCACGATAGGAAAGGGCACTCTAGATTTGACAGTCGCAGGAGTAAAAACTCTAGGAACAGCTTCAATAGCAACTGCGACCGCAGTATTTGGATTAGCACAAAAGGCAGGTTCGCTAGCAGACGATCTCAACACATTATCAGCAACGACAGGCCTAAGTACTAAACAGCTACAAGAGTTCCAATATGCAAGCGACCTAATAGACGTGTCAGTAGATACACTAGCAGGAGCACTAAAAAAGACGACCGCTTCTATGGTGTCGGCTCAGTCAGGAACAGGAAAGAGTGCAGAAGCATTCAAACAGCTAGGAGTTCAGATAACTAACGCAGACGGAAGCCTAAGAAATAATAACGAAGTATTTCAAGAAGCTATCAAAGCTCTAGGAGAAGTAGGAAACGAAACCGAAAGAGACGCACTAGCAATGGCTATCTTCGGAAAATCAGCAACAGAACTAAATCCACTAATCGAGGGTGGAGCAGACGCACTAGCACAGATGAGTGAGCAAGCAAACGACTTAGGCCTAATCATGAGCCAAGACCTACTGGACAAGGCAAATGCTTTCAACGATCAGCTAGACATACTAAAAGCAAATAGCAAAGGAATATTTGCAAGAATAGGAACAGAAGTCGCAGGAGAGCTAACAGCTCCAATGGAAAAGCTAAACGAAATAACTATGGGTTATATCAAAGAGCTAACAACAGCGATGGACGAAAACGGCATCGAGGGACTTCTATCCAAAGCAGGAGGAATAATCGGAGACATAGCTTCTAAGATTACAGAGGGACTTCCAAAAGTAGCAAAGCTAGGTGTCAGCATCATAACAGAACTAGTAAATTCTATAAAACAAAACGCAACGCAAATAGGAACTGCAGGAGGAGAACTAATACAGACACTAGTCGAGGGATTCTACGAGCTACTTCCGAACCTAGTCGAGACGGCAATACTACTAGTTACATCTTTTATACAGACAATAGGCGAAAAGCTACCTGAAATGCTTCCTGTAGTAGTAAACGGACTATTAGCAACAGCAAACGCAATAGTAGACAACCTAGACGTTATAATCAACGCAGGATTACAGCTTTTCTTAGGACTAGTACAAGGACTAGAAAAAGCACTTCCTCAGCTAATAGCAAAGCTTCCAGAAATCATTCAAAAAATAGCAACAACTCTAATCGAGAACCTTCCTACGATCATAGAAGCAATAGGGACGATAATCATATCAATAGCAAATACACTAGGACAGAGCATCGACCAACTAGTGCCAGCAGTAATAGAAACAATTCTCAGCCTAATAAATACGATCATAGACAACCTGCCAACAATAATAGACACAATAATAGACGTAGTAATCGCAATAGCAGACGCACTAGTCGACAACATAGACTTAATAATTGAGGGAGCAGTTCAGCTAATCGTAGGACTAGCACAGGGACTAGTACAAGCTATCCCTAAAATAGTAGAACGACTTCCTGAAATCATAATGGCAATAGTAAACGGACTAATAGAGCTACTTCCAAAATTGGCGGAGGTTTCTACTAAACTAATCGAATCACTAGCAAACGGAATAGTAAACGCAGTCAGTGGACTAGGAGAAGCACTAGGAGAACTATGGGAATACATAAAAGAAACACTTTCAAAGGCTTTTGAGGGAATAAAAAGCATCGGAAAGAATCTCATAGAGGGACTATGGAACGGAATTAAGAACGCAAAGGACTGGCTAATAAACAAAATCAAGTCGCTATGCTCGGACGCACTACGGAGCAATTAAGAGCTTCTTCGGTATAGAATCCCCTTCGAAAGTAATGGCTAACGAAGTCGGAAACTATATGGCTCAGGGAATAGGAGTACGGATTCGAAAAGACTATGCCTTCAGTAATAGAGGCCATGCAGGAAAAACTAGCAGGAGTAACAGGAGCATTACAGACGGAGCTAACATTCGGAGACATCCCAGAGATACAAGGAAACAATATCGTTAGTGAGAATCAATATATTACTAGAAACTATACAAACACTATCGAGACGATCCGACAACCGCAGACAGTAGAACTAGTCATGGACGGAACGAAAGTCGCTAGAACTCTTATTCCTTCTCTAGACTCAGAATACAACAGACTAGGAGTCAAAGTATAAAACAGGAGGCGAAAAATGATAACTATCGACAACAATACATATAATGTAGGCATCATAAAAATAACTAGAAAAGCATCCATGAAAACAGAGAACCTTCGGAACTACTATGGACTTAAGAAAGCACTACGACGTGCAGGGAACATACTACGACTACGAGGTGGAAGTAGCAACGAGCCACCTAAACGTGACGGACTACGACAACCTATACGAAACTCTAACGACTCCGCAAGAAAGCCACATCGTTACACTTCCATACGGACAAGCCACCCTAACATTTGAGGCAAGAGTAAGTGTAGCAAGCGACAGAATAATACAGAGCTTTACAGGACTAAAGAAGTGGCGGAACTCTAAAAATAACATTCGAGGCACTAACTCCACAAAAGGAGGCATAAAAAAATGAGTGTAGAAATAGTAGCAACCTACGAAAATATTCCGACAGGATCTATGCAGAACTCGACGACAACAGGAACATACGCAAAAAACTACTCAACAAACTTTGTAAATTTCAACGATTTTAAAACATACAGAACCGTTCCAAAGTACGCAACACTAGAGGAGGGAAGAAACAAACTAGATGGGACTTTTATAAACCTTCCAAGCGATCCACAGGGATACGGATATCTGTCAACACTAATAAGCGACAGTGAGGGGAACTTTTCAAGCAATATAGTAATAACTAGAACATATACTATAAACTACTCAGCACCTCGGACTTTCAATAGAATTTGACACATATACAGACGAGCATCCAAGGACTATGAACGTCAAATGGTATAGAGGCGATACTTTAATCAGCGATCAGGATTTCACAGTCGACAGTTCGAACTACTTCTGCGATGCTCAGATACAAGCATATAACAAAGTAGTAATAACAATAGGGAACATGACGAGACCTAATAGATTTTTGAAAATATTTAACATCTCAGACGGACTAACAAGGCAGTTCTACAACGACGAACTAGAAAACGTAGAAATAATAGAGCAAATAACAAACAACTTGCAAGCTCTAAATATCAACGAGAGTTCGCTAGTAGTACTACCACTAAGTAACGCAGGAGTAATGTTTCAAAGAACCCTTCCGTTCTCAATATATAGAAACAACGTCCTATACGGCCAGTTCTATATTGATACATCAACAAGCAACACAAGAAAGACTATCTATAAGCTAAAAGTAAGTGACGCAATAAAAACTCTAGAAAGCCAAGCATACATGGGAGGAATATACAGCGACATAACTATGGCGGATTTAGTAGCAGAGATCATGGGAGACATTCCATATACACTAGATCCAGTAGCAGGAGCATACACAATAAGCGGATATCTTCCAATTCTAGACAAGAGAGAAGCACTTCGACAAGTAGCATTCTGTACAAATTGCTACGTAAATACATCCAGAAGCGATAGAGTAGAAATCAAACCACTGCCGACAACAGTAAGCAGGACAATTCTACCTTCCGAAACTTTAACAATAGACACTACTCAAACAAACATCGTAACAAAAATAGAACTATCAACAACAACTCTAGTAACTAAAAAGAGAACAGAAACAGACGACATCTTCGAGGGGAAAATCAGAAACAGGACTACTACGATCCTATTTGATACTCCAATGTTTGGATTAACAATAACAGGAGGAACGATACTAGAAAGCAACTGCAACTACGCAATAATAAGAGGCGACTCAACGACAACAACACTACAAGGAAAAGAATATCAAATGGCAGAGATGACAGAATCGAAGCTCAACGAGTACGCAGTTTCAACAGATATAGAAAAAATAGAATCATACTCAACAACTTTAACTTGTAACGAAATCAACATCATAGACACTTTGCAGTTTGTAGAGTTTCAAATCAAGAGCAAATTCAAAATGAGCACTACAAAAGTAGGAGACCTAGTAAACCTAGACGGAGACATCTGCAGAGTACTAACTCTAGATTACGATTTGAGACAAACAGAAATATACGCAGACGCAGAACTGGAGGCATACTATGGATAGACTAATATACGATCGTACGCAGGCGGACGTAAACAACGATACACCTAAGCGGACAATATAACGCAAGCGATCTAAACAGAGTAGAAGAATGGTGTAGATACTTAGCAGACGAGCTAAACTCAGTAGGATACAATATAAACATAACAACAAAAACAAGCTGGGTTCAGACAGACATGAGGACATCAGCAGAGATGGAGAGAATCCGAAACAATATCAAAAAATTAATGACAGGATATCACTGGCTAACACCTATATACAACACCACAAACCAGTGGGACTGGAGAAAAGCTAATCGCTGGGAGCAGATACTATCCGAAATCTACAACATGATGTTCGGAATGCGTAACTGGTACGTATACGGAGGAGTAGCAAGAGGCGGACAGCCTCGACTATGGCAACATCGCTTCCGTGAATACTTCTCAGGAGTAACTTATCCAGAAGCACTAACAACGGAAGCAGGAGAAAATATAATCACAGAAAACGGAGAAGAACTGGAGGCGGATCTAATATGAGTATAAAAATAAGCGAGCTACCACAAGCAAGCACAGTAAATAATACAGACGTAATTCCAATAGTACAAGGAGGAATAACAAAAAAAGCAACAAAAGAAATGATAGCTACTAATGATTTGAAAATGATTTCTTGTAAAATAAACTCAAATTATACAGGAAATTTAGTCGGATGGACACCAACAACAATTCCACTTGATACTGTAATAGTAAATGAGGGAAATTGCTTCACATTGTCAAATAATAAGATAATAGTAGGAGCAGGTGTTTCTCTAGTAAGGTGTGAGTGGGCAGGAGCTAGAAAATATAATTCAAATGATTTAATGATATGCGTATATAAAAATGACACGTTATTATCTCCAAGCATTTATGCTAATGAGGGAGAAGCTAATACTAAAAAATATATGTTTGGCTCGTGTATAGCTTATACAGAAGTACAAGAAGGAGATGAGCTTAAATTATGTTATCGAGGAGGTAATACAAGTGGCACAATTCTTTTGGTAGCTAGTTATACATTAACTGTAACTGCAATTAAGAACACAAGTTCAGCTTCAACAACAACCACACTAAACACACCTCTTATGAACACAGGCTCACTTGTGGGTATGGGAGATAGAGCAGAGGTTACAAATGAACCACTTGAAAAAACAAAGCTTGAAGAAGTAACCGACAAAGATGTCAGAGAGCAAGAAGTTAAAGAAGTAACACCGCTAGAAACAACCGAAGAAAAGACAGAGGGGAGTGGGGATAGTAAATGAATAACGTAATAGATGAAGTACTAGCAGGAGATCCTCGATACACAATTAAGGATAATGGCGGAACAACGCTCTATGATAACGTACAAATCAACCTAAAAACGCAAGTAACAACACCTCGGAACTCCTATAAACAAAGCATTATTTGATAGCATACAAGCAGACTTAAATTCTAGACTACTAGCTAGCAAAAGAGCTACTCAAGCAGATGTCCAGACAGGAACAAATAACGAGATATATATAACACCATACGCTTTAAACGGAAAAATAAAAAAAATTAGGGTTACAGGTGGCTGTACTACAATAATTGCACCACCACACAAAACGGATATATTTGATTTTACTCAATATACAGACAAAACTATACTGATAACAGGAACTTTGACGGTTAGTAATGATAGCGACACAGCAAACTTCTGCAGGTTGAATATATATGATGGCACAACAAGGTATATCATAGCACGAGTCGAATCTAGAGAGAAAGGAACTTCCTTCTTTTTATATGTAGATACTAAATATAAAATCGCTAAATTAGAGGTTTTGAGCAATTATAGAGAAACAACCAGTTCAACAGGAGAAGTAGTAGAAACTCATTTCTACAAGTTGCCAAATTTAACAAAACTAAATGCAGACTATAATGGGACAAACACCGCATACGATTTGACATTTTTTATACTAGATTAGGAGGCGTCAAATGGATAAAGATTTCGAGACAGAAGTACTAACAAGACTAGCAAGAATAGAGACAAAACTAGATGACTACGACAACATCAGACAAAAAGCTGAAGAAGCAAGAGCAAAAGCATATCAAAACGAAAGACGCATCAACGAGATAGACGACAAACAAAAATGGCTCGAGAGGACAACTATCGGAGCAATAATAACAGGGATCATAAGTATTATTTTTATTTTTGTTAAGCTAGGACTCGGCATCGAGTAAAAAAGGAGGAAAGAATCATGAGCAACAAAACATACGACAAACTAAAATGGATCGCACAGATACTACTTCCAGCAGTAGGAACTTTCTACTTCGCACTAGCAAGCATCTGGAAACTACCATTCCCAGAGGAAATAGTAGGAACTATAACAGCAATAGATACACTACTAGGCTGTCTACTAGGAATATCTACAATGAAGTACAACGAAAAGAAAGAAGCAGAACTTCAAAAAATAAAGGAGCTAAATCAACAAAATGATTAGAGTTTTTTCTAGGAAAATAACGTCCGTAAACAGGACAAAACGAAGCGACAAGAAAAACGAGTGGTTAGTTATCCACTACGTAGGAGCTACGTCAACAGCAGAAAATAACGCAGACTACTTCAACTCAGCATATAGAGGAGCATCAGCTACATACTTTGTAGATCCTACATCTATCTGGCAAGTAGTAGAAGAATCCGACAACGCATGGCACGTAGGCGGAGCAAAAACCTACTACAACTCATGCAGGAACAGTAACTCAATAGCAATAGAGCTATGCTGCAGAAAAAAAGACGGACAGTGGTACATCGAGCCTGAGACTATCGAGAACGCAGTCGAGCTATCAGCGATGATACTCTATCGAAATAATATCGACGTCGAGCACTGCATCCGCCACTGGGACTGCACCAGAAAGAACTGCCCAGAGCCACTAGTCAGAGACGAAAAGGCATGGCAGGAACTAAAAGCAAGAATCCAAAAGAGACTGGAGGAAATAAAAATGGCATACGATACAGAAAACATCCCAACAGAAGCAGAAAAAGAGGAAGAAATCAAGAAATACTTCGGCTTTGACGACAATACAGTAAAATACTTCCGCTTTTATAGATACGGACAGCCACTAATCGACAAACTATACTACAAGGCAAAAAATCCCTAAAAGTACTGAAAAAACAAGGCTCGAGGTTGGCCTAGAATCGATTTTATTTGATAGAGGTATATAGTTATATACCCTAAAAACAGCAAAAACGTGAAGAAATCACGAAAAATGCCTCACAAAACGTGAGAAAAAAACAAAAATCAAAATCCAAAAGGAGGAAAAGAAAATGGAAGAATTAAAGGAAAAAATCAGAAACAAAAAAGCAGAGATCAGAGAGAAATACAAGGACGTAATAGTAGAAATCTGTAACGCAAAAGGAGTAGACCTAGGAGTGGGCTTCGATATGCTACTTGCAGTTTGCAGAGGAGGAGACTACCTAGGCGATGCCAAAGTAGACGGAGAAGAACTAAAAAAAGATTACGCAGAACTAGTAGAACTAGAAGAAGAACTAATCAAAACAATTGGAGCATAGCATCCACCATGGCCACAAATACCGCCCAGAAAGACCTGCGAAAAAACATCGCAGGTTTTTTCTTTTTTCATTGACTTTATAGGCTATGTAGGCTATAATGTGATTAAGAACAGGAAAGGAGGGAGAGCCATGAAGAAAGAAGCAAAAACAATAGAGACGATCTATACTCTAAAATTTGTAGAATTTCTAGACAGACTCCAAGACGAAGCAGACAAGTTCAACGTAGCAATAGAAGTAAAAATCCCAAAATACGAGAACGGAAAGAAGAAGCTAGAAACAGTAAAAATTAAACCAGTAAAGGAGGAAAAGAGATGAAAATATCAACAACCAATTTAAGAAAAAAGGACGGAGCAAAGCTAGTAAACGGATACAAAATAGCACTCCAGAAAACAGAAATCGACAGAATAGGCATGGGAGAAAATACCGAACTATTCCCAAGATACGAGGACGGAAAAATAACTCTAATAGAAGTAGGAAGAATAATTCTAGACTATGCATCCATAGGCAAGCTATGGTGCTACACATACAAAAAAATAGCACAAAATCAATACAATAAAGAAATTGTAATATTTAAAATGCCAACAGAAATAGCAGAGGAAATTCTAAGTGTATATGAAGCTGGAGGAATCCTTCCAAAATTCAGAATAAATGGCGAAAATCTAATCTGGAAATACAAAGAATACGAAAGAATAACTAAAAAAGAAAGAAACTAAATCGAGAGGGGAAAACCAAATGAGGAACTAAAGACGAGGGTGCGTCATATAGGATATAGTAGAACACGCATCCGCTAAAAAAGGAGCTGGTGCGTATGAAGCTAAACGAAAAGAGCTATGTCCACGTAAAAATTAGGGGACTTTGTAAACTACTAGAGCAAATATCAGACCTCGAGAATATAACAGACCTAGGCGAAGAATTTGACGAGATCCAGTTTATAGGCAAATACTCCTATATAATAATAGACTACAAAAAAGAGACAATTCTACTACTAAGCTATAAACTATCAGCAGAGGAACTCCAAATCATAGAAGATATAAACTTGTACCTAAACTGGCTAGAGACAGGACTAAGAGTACAGGCACAAATCGAAGCAAACAGAAAAAACGGCTAAAAAAGAGCCGTTTTTTGTTACTGAAACGTAATATTACAATTTCAAAAAAAGCTGGACAGAGCAGACCAGAATTGATAGACTAGCTGTAGATTAAAGATTTTGAGATGCTACCACAAATACAAATCGACATCAGCGAAATATATAAAAATATTGCACAAAATGTAAGGTTTACGTAATGTTTTTATAGTTAACGAATAAAAAAGGGAGAGCATCCAAAACGGATGCTCTTTTTTCATGCCTAAAAACAGGAAAAAGAGCAGATCTAGAGAGGAGGCGACCTAATATGAAGATATACAGCTGGAGAAAGTTCCTAACTTTTATAGCAATAGTACTACTACTAGCAATATTGATCCTCAGCATAATATCAGTCCAAGAAAAGAGAACTCCAGAAGCAATAGAAAGCTATACAGTTCAAAGCGGAGAAACACTATGGAGCATCGGCACGAAGTACAGACCTGACGACATGAGCATACAAGAATATATCTACAATTTGAAAAGCTATAACAACATCGGCTCAATAATATACGCAGGACAAGTCATAGAAGTACTTATCTACTAAGGAGGAACGAAAGAAAATGAATCTATTTAAAAGAAAACAAAAGGTGTCAGGAAGCTACGCACCAATAGAAACAAATCTGCTAGTGAAATCCGACAGAATCAACAGCAGAATACAAAAACTAGGAGAGACAGTAAAAGCTAGAAATCCTAAAGGAACTATCACAAACGAGGAGTTCGTAGAAACTATAAAAGCTATTCAGATGATAATCAGTCAAGAGCTAAACATAAAAGGAAAAGAGGAGTGGAAATGGGACTACATATCGAAGCAGAAAAAATCAACTCACTAATAAACGAAGCAAAGCAAGTCAAATATTGTCTATTAGCAGGAGCAAACGAAATAGGCTACGAACACATCCAGAACATAGAGGACGAACTTACTACGATCCTACTAGAAGAAATAAAAAGACAAAAAGAAAAGGCTTCGACACAGCCACCACAGAATGCCGAAACCAATTCGAACGAAAGCGGAGGGAAGATCCTCAACTTTCAAAACTACCATACTACAAAGGAGGAATAAAAGCAAACAATATGGAGAAAGTTACACAAATAGTGCAAATCGAAGCAACGGACATCATAAAGAGACTACTAGAAGTCAAAGGAATAACTACTGCGGAGCTTTCACAAAAAAGCGGAATGTCTAAAAACTATATAAATAATATAAACAAGAAGAAATGGACTCCAATAGTAGGGCAGAGACTATCAACAGTCAAACTCCTAGCAACGATCCTAGACGTTCCACCTCAGCTATTTATCAAAGCTCCATATATCGCAGAAAAGGAGGAACTAAAATGAGCAACAGTCTAACACTATACGAAATAAAAAACAAAGCTCTAGAACTAGCAATGAATGAGGAGACATCAGAAGAAGAAAAAGCAGAGCTACAAAAAGCAATACAAGAGGAACTACTAGCAAAAACAGAGGGCATCATAGCATTTACAAAAAGAGTAGAGGCAATAATAGAGGCAACTAAAAACGAAGAAGAAAGACTAAAAGCAAATAGAAAATCATACGAGAGAAAGCTAGAGAGTTTCAAAGAGTACGTAAAGTCATGCATGATGGACATGAATATACAAAAAGTAGAGACAGCACTAGGCGAAATGAAAATCGCAAAGAATCCTGCATCAGTAGAAATCATAGACGCAACAAAAATCCCTCAGGAGTTCTGGAAAGAAAAAACAGACATCAGCCTAGACAAAAAGGGAATACTAGACCACTTCAAAGACACAGGGGAAATCATAGACGGAGTCAAGATACAAACGAACGCATACGGACTAAGGATAAAATAAAAAGATAATAGCAAAAATCAATAATATTTTGTAACTTTATGCAAAAAAACTGCATAAATTATAAAAATATCATACAAAATATAAACATTTTGCACAAATAAGCACTAAAAAGGAGGAAAACATGAGCAAGACAATACTAATTATGGGAGAGTCAGGAAGCGGAAAAACAACTTCGATGAGAAATCTACCTCCAGAAGAAACATTCTACATAGACTGCGACAAGAAAGGCCTTTCATGGAAAGGCTGGAGGGAGCAATACTCAGAAGAAAAAAAGAACTATATACAAACAAGCGAAGCAAAAAAAGTCATGACGTTACTTAGCAAAATCTCAGAGGAGCAGAAGCAAATCAAGTACGTAGTAATAGATACACTAAACTGGATCATGATAGACGACGAGTTCAGCAGAATGAGAGAAAAAGGCTACGACAAGTGGCAGGACATGGCATATAGCATCATAGGAATAATAAGTCTAGCAAACGTACTCAGAAAAGATCTAACAATAATATTCGTCATGCACTCACAAACAGAACGAGACGACAACACAGGCCTGACATTTACGAGAGCCAAAACAAGCGGACAAAAGATAAACAAAATAGGAATAGAGTCGAAATTTACAACAGTTTTACTAGCAAAGTGCAACGAGGGGAAGTACGAATTTGAAACAAAGAACATCAACTCAACTGTAAAAGCTCCGATGGGAGCATTTGAAACAGAGACAATAGAAAACGACATCCTAAAAGTAATAGAAGCACTAAAAGACTTCTAAAACGCAAGAGTGCATCATATAAAAAATAAGACGCAGAAAGGAGCAAAAATGCAAGGCAGACTAATACTAGACGCAAGCTACGTAAAAGGATACCGAGAGGGATACAAAGAAGCAATAAAAGACATACAGGAGCAACTAAAAAATGATTACAATATAGAGCTCGAAATACATATCGAATACGGAAACGAATACGAAAACGAAGAAACAGGAGGAACTAAAAATGATAAATAAAATAGACAACTGGGACAACGTAGAACCTAACTACGGAGAAAGAAAAATGCTAAAGGCAGGAGGATACATCTGCGAAGTACTAGCAGTAGCAATAGAAAAAAGCAAAAATAATAACGATATGATCGTTATAAACTTCGACATAGCAGAGGGAGACGAAAAAGGATACTACATGAAACGTTACAAAGAAGCTCCAAGAACAGACGGCAAAGAACCAAAATGGGGAGGAAAATACTACATCGTAATAGACGTAGAGGGATACGAGGGCAGACTCAAAGCATTTACTACTTCTCTAGAGGAATCAAATCAAGGCTATACATGGGACTGGAACGAGCAGAACCTAAAAGGAAAAAGGTTCGGAGGCATCTTCAGAGAGGAAGAATACATCGCAAACGGAGAAATACGAACTTCTACAAAACTATGGCAGGTTCGTTCTATAAAGACAATACAAGCAGGAGAATACGAAATCCCAAGAAAGAAAGAAGTCTCAGATGACGAAAGAGAGAAAATCGAGGAAAGAAGCAACGCACCATTTGAGGGATTTACACCAGTGACCGATGACGATCTACCTTTTTAGAAAAAGAAAAAAGAAGCGGAGGAAAAGCAAAACATCCTCCGCAGAAAGGATAAACAAATGAGGGATGGCTTTATATTTTATAGAAGTTTTTACGAGGCAATAAAAGAGCTAGACTTTGACGAACAGCTAACATTATACGAGGCAATTTTTGAATATCAATTCAACGAATACGAGCCACATCTAGATGGGATAAAGAAATCAATATGGCTACTTATAAAGCCACAGCTAGATGCCAATAACGAACGATATGAAAATGGCTCAAAAGGCGGACGTCCTAGGAGAGAAAGAGAAAAAACACCAATAGAAAAAACCACTGGTTCTAAAACTAAAAAACCACTGGTTATTGAAAACGAAAACCATAGGTTTTTAAATTCAAAAACCAATGGTTATGAAATTCAAAAACCTAAAGAAAAAGAAAAAGAAAAAGAAAATGTAAAAGAGAAAGAAAAAGAAGCTGAAGCTGAAAAAGAAAAAGAGTTCGGTTCTGCATCAGCTACAAACAAAACAATAAAGTTCTATCTAGACAACATCAACCCAATGCCAACACCTAGAGAAGTAGAAATCCTAGAGAGCTATGAGAACGATACTCCAGAGGAGCTAATACAATATGCCATGGAGAAAGCAGTAGAAAACAAAGCACGATCCTTAGGCTACATAAAAGCAATACTAAACAGCTGGAGAGCAAAAGGCATAACAACACTAGCAGAAGCAAAAGAGGAATCAAAGGAAAAGGACGAGAAGCAAGGACGGAATAGCATCCATGCAGGACGTGTGGGCACGATTTAGAAGAAAAGACGAAGCAGGAGGGGAAGTAACGTGAATAGGGGAGAATTTGAAACACAGACACAAAAACTATGCGAGCTCTACTCTAAAGGCCTCAACGAGACGCAAGTCGAGTTCTGGTATAACAGTCTACAAGGATACGACATCCTAGATTATAGGAGAGCTATCGGAGAATACGCAAAGAGCAACAAATATATGCCAACTATCAGCGACATACTAGACGCAATAAAGAAGTTAAAAAAGCAGATCCGAGAAACTCCAAAAGAGGAACAGCCGACGACTCCATGCAGTAGATGCCACAGCTCAGGACTAATCAAGTACATAAAAAACGGATACGAATATCTATGCACCTGCACCTGTAAGAACGGACAGAGAAGAAAAGAGGAAATGCCTCAGCTACTAACATGGGGAGAAGTATTTCCTCACGTAGAAAACGAGATGGTTCTACCAAAAGCGACAGTGACTACTAATAGTACTACATCGCTAGGATACGACCTCAGCCAGATAAACTTCTAAGGAGGGACGAGTCATGAAAATGAAAGAAATCCTAAAAGCAGAGAACATCGTAGAGGAAATCCTAGAGAGATATCCGAGGACTAGGGACAACGATCATATACTATACAGGGCATATCACTTCGAGCTTGTAAAGAGGGGACTAGTAGGAGTAGACTTCGAGACGTTTTTTACGCATCCAGAAGAATACAAGGCCTGCAATTTTGCGACAATAGAAAGGTGCAGGAGAAAGCTCCAACATTACAGACCAGAGCTAGGAAATATAGAAACAAAAATCAACAGAGAATATCTACAAGCAGTATTCAAAGAATACTCAGGGAACTAGAGGAGGGATAGAGATTGCTAGTACTACCAATAAAAAAGAAATGGTTCGGCATGATAAAGGCAGGAGAAAAGAAAGAGGAATACAGACAGGACAAACCTTATTATACAAAAAGACTTATAAATTATTTTGGAAACGATAACGGCTGGTGCACAAGCACGGAAAGAGTGGTAATATTTAGAAACGGTTACGGCTACAACGTACCACAAATAAAATGTCTTTGCACACTAGACATGGGAAAAGGAAAAACAGAGTGGCGGAGCAGAAAAAGACAAAATATACTACATCCTAAAGATACTAAAAGCAGAAGAAATCACAAAGAAGCCACCAAAGAAAAAAGAAAGGAAAACGAAACATGATACGACTAAAAATACCGATGAGGCTTCCAAGTCTAAACGAGTACACGGCAAAGTGTAGAATATCCAAAGGGACATGGAACGCAGGAAATAGCATGAAAAGGAAAACACAGGACGACTTATTCGTCTATCTACTCAAACTTCCACAGTTTAAAAAGCCGATACGTATACATTTTATCTGGCACGAAAAGAATAAAAAGAGGGATCTAGATAATATATCCTTTGCAAAAAAGTTCATACTAGACGCAATGCAGGAGTGCGGACGCATCCAGAACGACAACCCTAAGTACATCTTAGGATTTACAGACGAGGCAGTCTACGACGGACAGTACGGAGTCGAGCTTTTTATAGAGGAACGATAAAAGAAAGGAGAGGACAATGTTTGTAGATATATATACCACAGACAAAAAGTACAACATCATATACGCAGATCCTCCATGGCACTACAAAGTTTGGAGCAAAAAAGGAGAGGGAAGAAGTGCAGAAAGCCATTATAAAACAATGGAACAGCAAAGCATTGAGGCTCTAGGGGGGGAGATTAAGCATATCACAGACGACAACGCAATACTTTTTATCTGGACTATATTTCCTTGCTTGCTAGAGAGTCTAGAAGTAATAAAATCATGGGGATTTGAATACAAAACCTGTCGGCTTCTGCTGGATAAAGACAAACAAAAGAAGCGGAACACCTTTCTGGGGGATGGGATACTGGACAAGAGCAAACGCAGAAATATGTCTAATAGCAACAAAAGGAAACATCAAAAGAGTAAGCAAAGCAGTGCATCAGGTAATTATGTCTCCAATACAGGAGCATAGCAAAAAACCAGAAGAAACAAGAGACAGAATAGTACAACTAATAGGAGACCTTCCTAGAATAGAACTATTCGCAAGGCAACACGCAGACGGCTGGGACTGTTGGCGGAGACGAATGCTAAAAAGAAAGGAACATCAGCAAATGACGAATGCAGAAAAGTATTTAAAAGAGGGAGTAGATGTTGAAACTTTTGTAAGAGAATATCTAGCAAGTAGAATTTACGAGCTAGACGACTGGTTAAATACACCTATTACACCAACACTAACAGAAGATGAAAGAGTTATTTTGAGGAATATAGACACTAAAATGTGGAACACAATTTTGAGAGAAAACGGAGAGATAACCTTTGCATATAAATTAAGCAGAGGATATAGAAGTTTAGGAAGATGTGAATGGTTTAGCCACCTATTCCAATTCATAAAAGAACGGAGAAGAATACTCTGTCAAAGAATTATTAGGAGATGAGTAAATGATAGTAAAAAGCAAAGAAGAAGCAATTATGGAACACAACAAGTTGGTAATAGAAATTAAGAGCAGAATTGGGCATATTTTAAGAGAATATGAATATTTAGATAAAAATGTATTAGCAAGAGAATTGCATGAATTAAGTTATATTGCAGACTTTTATGTAGAAGAACGGAGAAGAATACGAAATAAAGGAGTTACTAAATGAGGATATATAAATTACGAGACTTACCTATTGCAATAGTAGGCAGAACAAATTGTAAAGTAGCAATTTATTGTAGTCGTGAACAATTTAACAGTGTTATGGATAAATATCCTGAAATATATGAGGAAATAAAATTAAGAAAAATTGAAATAGTCCTTGTAAATACAAGACCAAAGCCAGAAGAAATTTAGAACGGAGAAGAATACTCAATAAAAGAACTACTAAAATGAAAGGAGAAGAACTATGACAGAGGAACTAATAAAACTAATAGCAGATTTTCAACTAAGAAACGAGGCACTAGCAAGAGAACTCGGAGGAACTCAAGCGGAAAGAGACTTCTGGAGAAATAAATATCTAGAGGAGCAACCTGCAAAAGAAGTAAAACCATTCTAAGGAGGAAACAAAAATGAACCAGTGCAAAAATTGTAAATATTTCAAAAGATATACAGGAGAGTACGACAACAATAACTACGGCAGATGTCAAAGCAACAAACTACTATACGCAGAAACAACTGAGGACGGAGTAGAATACTGGGACAACGAAAAATACGAAAGACGCATCTTAAAAGATACAGACTTTCTACTCTACATGGACGCAGAGGACTATCATGCAGAAATAGAAGTCGGACAAGACTTCGGTTGCATCCACTACGAGGAGGCGGAAAAATGACTGACGCAGACAGAAATCTAAAAGATATATTCTACGAAAAGACAGGAGACAACGTAGACTTTATAGAATATACGAACTCAATAACGAAGTACATAATCAGGTTCTGGAAAAGGAGACGAACTATCTACATCATGGACGAAATAAACATCAACCTACTAAAAGCAATAAATCAAAAAGCAAAGGAGCTGGGATGGATAAATGACTAGAAAGAGATTCAAAAAAATACTAATGGGCAGATATAATCTATCCAGAAATACAGCGGAAAAATTATCGCAGGAACAGAACCGAGAGATTGTAGAAATAGGACATGAAGTATATATCAACGGACACTATCATATTTTACAAGAGAGACTAAAACCATTCATGACAGAGCTAAAAGCAGAGGACGTAAACAAGTGGGGACTAGCACCAGTCGGAGAGTTCCTAATCAGATCCATACGACAAAAAGAAGCAGAAATAATCGAGGAAAATAAAAAGGAGAATCTATCATGATAGAAAACCATAGCAGGAGATACGGAAAGTTTATCTGCGGAGCATTCGTAGACTTTGAGGACGGAGAGTACTATCTAGTTTGCGATAACTGCGGAAAAAGAATCCGATTCGAAGATTTCAACGAGGCAGTAGCATACAAAAAGAAAAACAAATGGAAAAGCAGAAAGCAAGGGGAGGAATGGCTCGACATTTGCAATGAGTGTCTAGAATAAAAAGCAAAGGAGGAAACTAAATGACTACAAAAGAGATCCTGAATCAATATCGATTCAAAGCAAAAAAAGCAGAACAGACTAGAGAAGAATACGACCAGTTCATGACGAGAGCTACTAAGATGACAGCATCCTTCGGAGAATCAGCAGGACATACAAACAGAGTCAGCGACAAAGTCGGAGAAAACGCAATAAAACTAGCAGACCTAAGAGCAGAGTGGGAAAAGAACTGGCTCGAAGCGGAAAGAGAAAGACTAAACATCGTAGAACTAATAAATCAGATAGACGAGCCACATAGAACCATACTAATGGAGAGATACATCCACGAAAAGAACTTCGAGGAGATATCCGTAGAACTAAAATACAGCTACGCATGGACAACACATCTACACGGAGAAGCACTCCAAAAAATAGCAGATCATATAAAAGAATAAAAAAAGAAAAAAAGAAAAGGAGAGAAATAATATGATTTCAAGTATTTTATTTTTAATAATCGGACTAAAACTAAACATGGGACTAGCTTTCTATATCCTAGTAACTATCAAGGCATCAATAGAGCTAGTAAATATTTTATATAAACTAGGAAAGGAAAGAGAAAGAATCGAGCTAAAACATAAGCTAAACAAATCATTTGACAAAATGATTAAGAGTCTAGAGGAAGATCTAGAGAAAATAAAAGAGAAAGAAGAAAAAGAAAAACATCCAGAAGAAAAGGCAGAAGAAAAGACAGAAGCAAAACAGGAGGGAAACAATGGAGAAGAAAATATCTAAAGCAGAATCTATGTTCCGAGAGCTAGGCTATCTAAAAGGAACTATGGGAACATATACAGAGTTTTTCAATAGATACCCAAAGACAAACGAGATGGCCAGTATATCTTTTGAATCAAAAAGCAAAACGATTATGGCTAGTCTATATCAAGATAATAACAAATTACAAAAGAGCAGAGCACTGGCCATGACATCAAAAGAGCTAGAGGCTACATACGAATACGCAAAAGAAATAGGGTGGTTCGATGAGTAGAACCAGTAAGAAGTGCAACGAGCTATGTAATAGAATACAAAGCATCAGCGGACTAGACGACAACTACGTGTACGGCAAACTACTACAACTAGAGTACGCAGTAAACAATATCATAGACGCTTGCGACAAATACGCAGAAGAAAATCCGCTAAACGGAGTAGGAGAAAATGTCAGGAGGTGGTTAGATGAAAGATAAAAGAAGCTCTTATCATATAGAATTTGAAGGCTGTAGCACAGTTTTATTATATATCATAGTAATAGTTGGACTTATAGCAAGTATACTATACGGAGCATGGGAGCATAAGCTAGACATAGAATATAAGCAAAAAATAATAAATCAGCCAGAAACTATTACAAATATTACAGAAAAAGTACACTAAAAAACAAAAGACAACAAATGAAAACAAGACA
>Ga0247611_10002661_pt1 | contig 28119 bp, 30 predicted proteins | sample 177DNAGHGhighgp2_FD_192422 | JGI IMG/M metagenome (GOLD analysis project Ga0247611, IMG submission 192422) | Sheep rumen microbial communities from Palmerston North, Manawatu-Wanganui, New Zealand - 1770 DNA GHGhigh gp2 | ecosystem: Host-associated > Mammals > Digestive system > Stomach > Rumen... | reverse complement strand
AAGTGGATTGAGCATTTCATTGGAAGACATAAGTTATTTCACAGTGCCTTTCTCAGCTACAATTGCAGCTGGTGAGACATATACAGCGTCAATGAGCATTGCATCCGCTTATAATGGTGTTAACATGCAGCCATCAAGCGTTGCATATCCTATTAAGGTAAGGTTCACTGACAATACTTGGGCATATGCATCTTGTAGCAACAGAACGATTACAGAAGGCGGAACATATACCATAACATTCTCTTAAACTAATTTGCAAGGGTTAATAAAAAAAAGCCCTTGCAAATCTTTATTAAAAATACTATAAATATGAAGAATAAAATAATAACATCAGAAGGTAATATTCAGTTTGTTTTTGGCGACAGTGGAAAGGTTATCAACATTCATCCATTCCATATCTTCACAAGTTTCAATGAGGATACCATTTCATTCATACAGATTGCCTTACCAAAGTCAAGTGGACTTGCTTTAATGACTTCTACAGCGGAAGACCTTGAAGTTAATGGCTCAAGTTATTCATTTGAACAGTTGAAAGACGTGTTGGCAGAGGAATTTGCAGAGGCAGGAGCACAAGCAAGGGCAGAGGTTGTTACACAACTCCCTGTAACAGGTAAGACAAATACCATATATCTAGTTCCAAAGGCTGAAGGTAGTGGATATGATGAATATATCTATATAAAAGATGAAAGCAAGTGGGAATTGCTTGGTGACACAGACATTGAACTTTCAAGATATATGAAGAAGAGTGATTTCAATGCATATTCTGCTGAGACAAAAACCGTTATCGATTCAAAACAAGATAAATTAATTGCAGGTGATAATATCACCATCAGCGGAAATGTTATTTCTGCCACACAAGTTCAGTCAGATTGGAATGAGAACAACAGTGGTTCAACAGCATATATTAAGAATAGGACACACTACACTTATGAAGATTATGCTGTTGAAAGAACTCTAAGCAGTAATACAGCAGTTCAAATAGATAATACTCACTATGGTCTAAAAAAGGCATGGGTTGGAGTTGGATTCTTAGAGAGTGGCAAGAAGTATAGGGTTACAATAGGTGAAGATGAATATGTTGTAACTGCCACAACTCTTGCAAATGGCAATGTTGCATTAAACGTTGAGGAAGGTGCTGCAAGCCCATTAAATGATACTTGGTCAATCTACAAGGATACTTCAGATGCTGTCTATCAAGCAACTGTTGCTATTAATGATTCAAGTTTGGCTGGACAGCCAATTTCAGTGAAGGTTGAGAAATGGGACGAGATAATTGTACCTCTTGAAAATAAATATCTTGGTTTACCAATAAGCGGAAGCACAGATAATGGAAACATCATTGCAAACTATTTTAATAATGATGTTTCAAATAGCATTTATGGCTGTTTTGCTGAAGGTGCAAGTAATACTATAAGTAATTCAAATTATTCTCATACTGAAGGTAGTTATAACATAATAAGTGGTAGTTCAAACTATTCCCATGTTGAAGGTCAAAGTAATACTATAAGTGGTAATTCAGAACATTCTCATGCTGAAGGATATAGTAATAAAATAATCAGTGGTTCATATGATTCTCATGCTGAAGGTAATAATAATACTATAAGTGGTAATTCATTTTATTCTCATACTGAAGGTAATGGTAATAAAATACTAGACAATTCAAATATTTCTCATACTGAAGGCCAAAGTAATACCATCAGTGGCTACTCATATTACTCTCATGCTGAAGGCTCTAGTAATAAAATAATCAGTAATTCAAATAATTCTCATGCTGAAGGTAATGGAAATACTATAAGTGGCAATTCATCTTATTCCCATGCTGAAGGTTCTAGCAATAAAATAATCAGTGGTTCAAGTTACTCTCATGCTGAAGGTAATGGAAATATTATAAGTGGTGATTCATATTATTCTCATACTGAAGGCTCTAGTAATAAAATAATCAGTGGTTCACAATATTCTCATGCTGAAGGGTATGGTAATACAATTAGTGGTTCATCTTTTTCTCACGCTGAAGGCCAATATAATACCATTAATGGCGATTCATATTCTTCTCATGTTGAAGGCCATAGAAATAAAGTAAAAAATCTTTATGAACATGCAAGCGGTCAGAATAACATAAGTTCAAAAGTATCTACAGAATTTGGTAATAGTGGCAATACATTGTTCAGCGTTGGTAATGGCGATACACTTAGAGGGACACATAATGCTTTTGAGATTAGACAAGACGGTTCAATCTATATTCCAAATTTAAGTGGTGGAACAGCATATTATGATAGACCAATGATTAAATTACAAGATATTATATCACAACTTGAAGCAAGAATACAAGCACTTGAAAATGGCAATTCATAATACTCTATACAATAATATAATTAAATGGGTAAGATTATTTCTTATCCATTTATTTTTGTGCATAATCTTTATTAAAAAAATCATAATTATGAGATATATAAGAACTACAAATGATTATGTTGAATTTGTTGAGACCGATGCTAGTGAAAAAATCATAAGCACGAGGGGATTCAAATTTGGCGTTTTATATTTCCAAGTTAAAAATGGTAAGGTGACATTTTATCTCAATGACCAGGAAAATCCTTGGAGGAATGACATATGGTCAATAAACATTCCATTTTCAATTGATGGTATTGATTGCACAACTGAGGAAGAGGCTGTTGCTGAACTTCAGAGAATAATGCAGATTGACAAAACTGTTATTGCAACTGTTGAATGGGAAGACTATTATACCAAGGAAGAATCTGATGAGAGATATGAATTAAAAGGCAGTGGTGCAACAAATCCTGTTGATGAGGAATTGGATATTAATTCAAAGAATGCTGTTACAAACTCTGCAATAACAATTGCAATTAATTCAAAACTTGATGCTTCAGCATATACACCTACTGACTTATCAAACTATGACACAAAGGATGAGGTCAATGCAAAGATTGAATCAGCAACTAGTGGCAAAGTTGATACATCTGCATTCAATTCTTATTCTGCATCAGTTGAAACAGAATTGGATTCAAAACTTGATGCAACTGCATACACACCTACTGACTTATCAGATTATTACAAAAAGTCTGAAACAAGCGGTGCAACAGATATTTCAAACGCCTTGAATGAAAAGCAAGACAAGAGTGGTATGACAAATTATTCTACCACTATTGAAATGAATGCTGCAATAAACGCTGCAACTAGTGGAAAAGCAGACATTGATGATATTCCAAGTGTTGATGGGTATTTTGATGGTGCTTCATATGACTCTCAGACGAAGAGGATAAACTTCAAGCATAACAATGAAATACTTGCATACATCGATGCAACGGATTTCATCAAGGATGGTATGGTTTCAAGTGTTGAGATTAGAAATGGAAAACTTGTTATAACATTCAACAGTGATGCAGGCAAAGAGGCAATAGAACTTAATATAAGTGACATCTTCAATGCTGATAACTATTATACCAAGGAAGAAGTAAATGCTGAGTTGGCAAAGAAGGCAGATACAGCAGTAACTTATACCAAGACAGAGGTAAATGGCTTGCTTGATAATAAACTCAACACGTCAGCGTTTAATACATATTCTGCTGAGACAAAAACTGTTATAGATGGAAAACTTGATGCATCTGCATATACTCCAACGGATTTGAGCAATTACTACACGAAGTCTGAAACAAGTGGTGCAACTGAGATTTCAAATGCATTGAGCGAAAAACAAGATACCCTTATTGCAGGCGATAATATCACCATCAGCGGAAATGTTATTTCTGCCACACAAGTTCAATCAGATTGGAATGAGAATAACAGTGGTTCAACAGCATATATTAAGAATAGGACACACTATGAATATGAAGGGTATAGTGAATTAGTAAATTCTACAGTAGTATTAAATCAGAATGGCCCTACTCATGGAGGATATACATTTTCAAATGTCAATATAACTGAAGGTAAGACATACAAAGTTGTAATAGATGAAGATGAATATATTGTAACTGCATCTACTTGGCGTGGTGGAGTCGGTTTAAATATACCAAGTGATGCATCAAGCCCATTTACAGATACATGGTCAATATATTATACTAATGGTAGCTGGACTATTTCAATAAACAATGCTATAGGAGAAACTAAAACGATTAAATTATATGAGGTAGGAACAATTGTTGTACCTCTTGAAAATAAATATCTTGGTTTGCCAATAAGCGGAAACACAGATAATAGAAATATCATTGCAAATTATTTCAATAGCAGTATTTCAAATAACTGTTATGGCTGTTTTGCTGAAGGTAGTAATAATACTATAAGTGGTAATTCAAATTATTCTCATGCTGAAGGGTATAATAATACTATAATCAGTGGTTCAAGTTACTCTCATGCTGAAGGTAATGGAAATACTATAAGTGGCAATTCATATCATTCTCATGTTGAAGGGGATAATAATACTATAAGCAGTGGTTCACAATATTCTCATACTGAAGGTGGTTATAATACTATAAATGATAATTCATCTTATTCACATGCTGAAGGTCTTTATAATGTAATAAGTGATAATTCAAATCATTCTCATGCTGAAGGGCAAAGTAATAGAATAAGTAACTACTCATATAACTCTCATGCTGAAGGCTATGATAATACCATAAATGGTTCACAATATTCTCATGTTGAAGGGTATAATAATACTATAAGTGATAATTCATCTTATTCCCATGCTGAAGGACAAAGTAACACTATTAGTGGTAATTCAAATCATTCTCATGTTGAAGGGGATAATAATATAATCAGTGGCCCACAATATTCTCATGCTGAAGGTCAAAATAATACTATAAGTGGTTATTCATCTTATTCTCATGCTGAAGGTGTTAATAATACTATAAGCAGTAATTCAACTTGTTCTCATGCTGAAGGTAGTAATAATACCATTAGTGATAATTCAGGTTGTTCTCATGTCGAAGGTCTTAAAAATGAAGTAAATAATAGCTATGAACATGCAAGCGGCTTTTATAACATAAGTTCAAAAGCATCTACAGAATTTGGCAATAGTGGCAATACTTTATTCTCAGTTGGAAATGGTAGTAGTAGGCAAAGGCATAATGCTATTGAAATAAGACAGAGTGGTGATATATATGTTACAAACACCAATGCAAGTGGAGAATATTATGCAAAGCCAATGATTAAATTGCAAGATTATACTCAGTTTAAGATTGTTCAATTAACTCAAGCACAGTATGATGCATTGTCTACAAAGGATAACTCAACATTATATGTCATTGTAAATTAAAGGATATGAGTAATATTATTAAATTAGGAAGTTCGGAAATATCAGCATTTAAGGTAGGTAGCAACAATGTGGATGCTATCTACCTGGGTGCTACTAAAGTTTATCCGTCTGGAGAGCCAACACCACCTATGGAACAGATTGCTAATTAAAAGAAAAGAGGGGAAATAAAAAAAATCCTCTCTTTTTTTTAACACAATCTTTATTAAAAAATTATTCATAATTATGAGATATATAAGAACAACTAACAATTATATTGAGTTGATAGAAACCAATAATGAAGGTGCTGCAATATCAACCAATGGTTTCAGATTTGGCGAACTTTATTTCAGAATCAAAAATAATAAAGTTACATTTTATCTCAATGACCAAGAAAACCCTTGGAGAAATGATGTATGGACTTGTGACATACCAATCATCATTGATGGTGTTGAATATGTAACAGAAGATGAAGCATCTGAAATTCTAAATAAGATAATGATTCCAAAACCTCCAAAGTTCAAGGTTGAAGTTGTCTCAATGAAGACACTTGAAAACTATTACACCAAGGATGAAACTGATGATTTGCTTGATGACAAGGCAGATAAAGATTTGTTTGAGGCAGAAGTTTTGATTCGTGAAACTACAGATATTGTATTATCTGGTGCAATCGACACAAAACTTGATACTTCTGCTTTCACTGAGTATAGTGGCGCTACTGAAGAAAGAATTGAAAATATTGAAAACAATATATACAATATTAGTGGCGATGTTAATACAATATCTGACGATGTTATAGACCTTTCAGATGCTCTTCAAAGGGAAATTGAGCGTGCAATATCAGCAGAAACAGACCTTGACCAAGCAATTAAAGATGAGGAATCAAGGGCAAAGGTTGAGGAAATTGCATTGTCTGAAAGAATCCTTGAGGAAACTGAGAATAGAATAAGTGGTGACACCATTCTTCAGAATGAGATTGATGACCTTGATGACAGACTTCAGCAAGAGATTGACAGAAGCACAACTGAGGATATAAAGCATGATGCCCTTATAAGTGGTCTCACAGATGACCTTGCAGCAGAAATTGCAAGGGCAACGGCAGAGGAAAATAGAATTGATGATAAACTCGACCAGGAGATTGCTGATAGAATAGCAGACGTTGATGCAGAGGAAGCAAGGGCAACTTCTGCTGAAACAACCATTACCAACAATCTTAATCAAGAAATCGCCAATAGAATAAGTGGTGACACCATCTTACAGAATCAGATAGATGACCTTGATGACAGACTTCAGCAGGAGATTGACAGAAGTACAGCAAAAGATGATTCTCACGATGCTTCAATCTCAAGCCTTACAACTAATCTGCAAAATGAAATTCAAAGGGCTACAGAGGCTGAAAACAGCCTTAGAAACGATTTAAAAAATGAAATCACAAGAGCGACATCTGCTGAGACAATACTTGATACAAAGATTGATAAGGAAATTGCTGACAGAAAGGCAGAAGCAGTTGCAAGTGGCGATTATAACAAGGCTAATAAAAAAATTTATTTGAGGAATAAGAATGGTATCGCCCTATCAGCAATTGATGTGACTGACTTTGTTAAGGATGGAATGGTTGATACTGTTTCAATCAGTGGTTCAAATCTTGTTATAACATTTAATACTGATGCTGGTAAAGAACCAATATCAATACCTCTCTCAAGTATTTTTAACCCAAACAACTATTATACCAAGAATGAGATTGATTCAAAGGTTAATACCATTAACAACAATATCACAAATGTTGATAACAAGTTTGATAACTATTATACAAAGACTGAGACAAATAACAATTTCCAAGCAAAAGGAAACTATGTCTCAGCAACCACATATAACAGTTATACAAGTACAACAAGCAATGCCATAACCAATTTGCAGAACAATAAAGTTGACAACAGTACTTATAATAGTTATACAAGTGCAACAAACACTGCAATAACCAACCTACAGAATTCTAAGCAATATAAACTGACGGCAGGAAGGGCAATTGACTTAACAAACAATGTTGTTTCATTCACTTTACCAATATCTGCTGGAACTGATAACAACTCAATAACTGAGAATAGTACATCAAATGTGGCAAGTGGTTCATCTTCACACGCTGAAGGAACTAACACGAAGGCAACTTCTTTGGCTTCACACGCTGAAGGAAACAATACAATTGCAAAAGGTATTTACTCACATGCAGAAGGTGATGGAACAGTTGCAAATAATGCTTATGAACATGCAAGTGGAAGACTGAACATTTCACGTGTTGGAAGTCAAGGATTCTTTGGTGAAACTGGTTCCACTATTTTCACAGTAGGTAATGGCGGTGCTGCAAATAAATTGCATAATGCATTTGAAATAAGACAGAGTGGTGACATATATGTTGCAAACACCAATGCAAGTGGTTACTTTGATGAGAAGCCAATGGTAAGGCTTCAAGACTACTTGAAGGATGATGACACTAAATATTATGAAGGTGATGGAATCAGCATTTCTTCAACCAATGTAATTTCAACCGTCACCAAGTTCTGGTGTGGAACACTTGCAGAATACAATGCAATTACAACTAAAGATGTTAATACCATCTACTTAATACATGATTAACAACTATGATTGTAGGATGCTTGAAAGATATTAAAGAAATACATTACAAAGGATATATTATTACAAGAGTATATGCATGTGGTGGCAAACTTGTATATACAAACTGTGATTGTGATGGACTTACTTTGATTGGCGAATAATAAAGGGTGGTGGCTAATCCGCCGCCCTTTTTCAAATACCTTAATCTTTATTTAAAAAAGATACATATGAATAACATAAACAGTATAAGACCAAATATAAATTTCAAAGACTTTACATTTGAACTTCCAACAATAGAAGCTTCAAGAGGATATAGGGATTTTGCTAGGTTTGACTATGATAATCTTTTTCCACAAAGATTACTTGAGACAGTTGATGAATCGCCAATGCAGAAGTCTATACTTGAGAATCGTGTAAACTACATTCTTGGTGCAGGTTTTGATAAAACAAAAGATAATGTTTTCACTCCAAATTTCAGTGAATCTTGGCTTGATGTATTTGAAAAATGTACAAGGGATTTTGTTTATCTTGGTGCATTTGCAATACAAGTTATACAGAATGAAAGTGGAAATAAATTCTCATTCTTTCATGTCCCCGTGGAACAGGTAAGACTTGGAAAGTATACAGAGAAAAATGTAATTGAAAAAGCATATCTTTGTTCTGACTGGAAGAAAGCCAACAGAGATAGAATCATTGAAATCAAAATGTGGGGTAGTGAACAGCCAAGGAGAGGTGAAAGATACCTCATGTATTTCAAGCCATATAAGGCTGGAGAATACTACTATGCAGTGCCTTACTACTTCAGCGGCATTAATTATATAATGGCTGATGGTGCATTATCTCAGTATTATAATAACTATATTAGGAATAACTTCAGTGCCAACCTTGCAATTAGATACCCAATTGAACCTGATGAAGAGAAGAAGGCTGAACTTTACAAGGCTCTTCAAGCATCATTTGGAGGCTCTGAAAATGCTGGTAATATCCTCTTGCTATTTGGCGAGAATGGCAGTCTTCCAGAAATATCAAGTATTGAATCAGTTAATGCAGACTTGTATAATTCAGTTGTTGATACTGTTAAACTTGCATTGGTTTCTGCCAATAGGCTTACAAGCCCAATACTTGCAGGTATATCAACATCAAGCGGTTTCTCAAGCAAATCTGATGAAATCATTGCTGCAACAGCACAGTATAAACTAACTGTAATCAACTCGGAAAGGTTATTCTTACTTGATAAGTTTAATACATTATTGAATATGAATGGCCTTTCAAGAGTCCTTACAATCCAAGATTACAACCTTGCAAAGGAGTTTGAAGGAGCAATAGAAGAGAATACTGATAAGGTTAATGAAGGTGCTGGCGCTGAAGATGCTGATAAACAAGAGGTGAATGATGATACAGCAGAAAATAACGTTGAAATAAAAAAGGAGGCATAAGATGAAGAAACTTGGTGAAACAATTTTAATCAGTGAAGAGTTACTTAAACTTTACTCTCCAATCAGCAAAAATGTTGGTGTTGACAGGGTTTTCCCTTTCATTCATCTTGCACAGCCTTATTATATTCAACCAATATTGGGTAAACCTCTAACAGAACAACTTCAGCACGAGGTTGAAGAAGATAAATTGACAGAGGCAAATAAGGCACTGATATTGAAGATTGCAATGCCACTGGCAATGTGGACTTCATATCTTGCAGTCAGAGGTCTTGGTTATTCAATGACACAGAAGGGTTTGACCAAAGAGCACAGTGAAAACTCAGAGGCATTGAATGAAAAGGAAATGGGAGAATACATACTTTCATTGAAGAATCAAGCAGAAATGTCAACAGAACTGCTTATATCATACTTGTGCAACTGCTCAGACTTATATCCATTATGGAAGCCACAAACAGAATGCAATTGCAACAAATACCTTCCAACAGAAGGAGATAATAAGAGGCTTTTCAAAAATCTGATATATTTTCCAAATAAAACCAATGACTGTGGATGTGGGTGTGATAACACATATTGGATAAGCAAAAAATAAATTTAAATCCTAGAGTCAATCTCTAGGATTTTTTTTATTACCAATCTTCAGTTTCAGCATCAACATCATCAAACTCAATGTTGAAAGATATAAACCATCCTCTACCTGTTCCTACACCATTCAATGTGATGCTGCATCCATTTAAATGCTTGTTTATCTCCTTCTCCCATTTCTTTTTATACTTATACCTCTCCTTATTAACTTCTTTCACAAGAGGGAGAGATATATATACTTCTAACCGTCCAGAACAAATTGCATCATCAAACTGGTCATTTGATGGGTCTGATACAATCTTCATAATCTCCTTTGCAATCCTTTTGCAGTCACTCTCAAAATCCTTATGTGCAATCATAACATATATATATTTTTTTAATGCAAAATTAATTTTTAATTCTAAAACATCTTGTTTTTTAAATATTTTTTATTATCTTTTATACAGAAGGTGATAATTTTTGAATTAATGATATATTTATTAATAGAAAAGGTAATCTTTATATATGAATAATGATTGCAACATTATTCTTTATTCTTTTCCAGACTAGGAGGGTTTCACCAAGACCTTTTTATAGTCCCTCCTAGTTTTTAACTAAAAAGGTTTTGGATGAAAATAATGCTATAAAAAGGTAAAACAATGGAAAAATTTGAAACAACTGAATTGATGGAGTTAGTTCCATGTGAACTACAGAAGACTTTGACCAAGAAACAAACATTGTTGCTAGGGTACTTAATCATGCTCAATGGACTTGAGGAAAGTAAGACCAACGGCACATTTCACAGAAGTAATGAAGACATACTTGAAGACCTTTCTGGCGAGATAACCAAACCAACACTTATATCAAGTATAAGAAGACTTGAAACGTTAAACTTAATTGAACGTTCAAGTGGTTACAGAACCAAAGACGGAAAACAAGCATCTACTTATAAAATAATTGAAAATAATATATTTAAAAATCAAAGTAATATGAATGGTAATGAATTAACATTGGAACTCGTGAAAGTGATTAGAGCAATGCAGGAACAAATTAACTTCCAGAACAAAATCATAGGTAAAATTTTACTTAACCAAGATTTAACCCATAATTTAACCCATCAAAACCCTTTAAATACTGAGGTTTCAGAAGATATGGGTAAAGTGCAGTTAAATGAAAATTTAACCCATAATTTAACCCCAGATACAGATATAGATAAAGAAATAGATATAAATAATAATATAAATAAAATAATAAATAATATAAAAGAAACTAGTAATAATATTAATAATAAATTAAATATAATTGAAGAAAGAGAGAATATTATAAATAATATTCAAGAGAAAGAAACTGAAGTTGAAGAAAAGATTGAAGAAGTAAAAGAAAATGAATTGGCTTCAACTGAATTTGAAAATGAAGTTGAAGACAATGAAGAAAAAATAAATGAATCCCAGGCTGAAAAAGAAAATACTGTAGAGCCAATTGAAGATGAAGAAGAAGTTGATGATACCAGCCCTTTAACAGATGAACAACTTGAAGAAAAACTTATAAACTACTTCAATGAACAAAAAGACACTATCACCAATGAACACCAATTGAATGAATTTGAAACCGTCTTCAACATGGTACTTCAGAACTTCCTGGAGAATGAACAAATAACAAAAGAACAGTTCAGCCATGCAAAACTCTTCACTGTCCAGCCACTACTCTCTCAGTTAAGAAGAAAAGTTTACACTAGCACTGAAGAAAAGTCCTCTGTAGAGCCTTCAAAAGAAGAGACCCTAACAACTATCCAACCAATTGAAGAAAACGTTACAGAACGCCAGGAAATGGCTTTAAACGAGAACGAGGAAACAGCCACACCAGCAGAAGATGGACTTGTCTCAATTTTTGATAAAATGGTTGAGGAAGAGAAACATTCAAAGAAGTCCAACTACAAGGAAGGCGAATTGGACTGTGAACAGGCACTTGCAATGCTCAAGCCAAGAATGTATGAACTCTATGCACAAGCAACTTCACTTGCAGAACTCAATGAAAATTATAAAAAAATAGTTGATGGTCTACAGAAATGGCTCGAGGAAGGCAAAATCAACCAAGTGGCGTTCGGATGCATCAAGTCAAGGGCATGGCAAATAAACAATGACTTCAGTAAAAAAATTTATGGTATTAACTAAAAAAAAATTATCAAAAAAATGATTTTTTTCAAATCTCGTGATATTTTTTAAAATCTCATGATATTTATATATAGATAAACAAAAAAATTGTCAAAAAATTTGTTTTTCTCAAAAAAAATATATATCTTTGCATAAATTACTAATAACAAAATAAAATATTAAATGACATGGAAAGAACAGAATTATTTATCAGCAAATTAAAGTTCAATGACTGGTGGACTTTCAGAGACATGAATGAGGATGAAGCAATCCAATTTATACAAGGTGTTGCAAACACAATGAGGAAGACTTTGTATTATCAGAAAAGCGGAAATGATTTTAATGTTTTCCTAAAACAAGGTTTGAAAGATAGTTACCAAGAACAGGAAGAAAACCTAATGGGATTCATTGAGCCATTTGATGAATGGAAAAATAAGTATTTTAAGGTAGTTAAGCCATGATAAGAACAAGAGAACAACTTCAACGATTGTTCCAATTATCCAAGGAAAGAAAGCAGAAGGAACGCCAGCAAAAACTAAAGGATAGACAACAGCAATACCAACTGTTATGCAAGGAAGTGGATAAACTCTTAAAAGAAGAGGCTGAGAGGCTTAAAAAGGAGAAGGCTGAACAACTCCAAGCCCTTGCACAGAAAGCCGCCCAGAACCCTCGAAAACAGCCTCAAATGACCTTTCAAATAACAGAATATCATACAAGATATATTGAAAGATACACTCCAGACGAAAAACTCTACCAAACAAGAGAAGAACTTAAGCAAGCAGAAGAGCGTGGTGAGGGAAAGATAAACTGGGATGCCTGGAATATATTAATAACAATGACAAAAGAACAACTTGGCTTATGACGCTAGACGAAGCACGTGAAGTTATAAAGAACGCTAAACCGATTGAACCAATCAAACGTTCATCGACACTTAAACTAAGTGACGAACAAGAAAATAATACTTTCACAGAGATTATGAGAAAATGGAAAAAGAAATGACACGAGGAGAAATGCTAAAGAAAAAAACATTAGCATTTAAAAAAATAAAACTAACAGACCCCAATATATATTGGAAACACCTCGAACTGGAAGGTCAAACTTGTTTAAGAGACATCTAGTGTAAAAAATAAATATATTCTTCCTTCAATGTTGATGCCACTGCACTGTGACGGTGTTAAAACTATCACTTGAGACGAAGGTTAACCAATCATCATTGAAGACTGCAATGGGTGGTATAAGTGTACATAAGACCACCTAGAGCATTTTTTGATAAACCTCAAGAAAACTAACAATATAAATAAATAACACCTTCAGATAACTCATATTCATGGCAAATGCCAATCTTTACAAATGAAAATAATAAAGATGTAAAAAGAATAGAGAAGATGAAGAAGATGTTAAAGAAATTTGGAAGATGGTATTTTGGGAAATACATGAGGTTCTATGAGCCAATAATAAAATGCAATATCAACCCATTCACCATCTAATAATAACTAACAAAATAAAGGAATTCAATCATGAAGAATCAATTTACAAACGTGTTATTAACACTTGCAGGCGTGATTATCGCTATGATGATGGTAACAGTAATATATTTGGGCTATCAAGTTACCTATTATAAGGCACTCCAGGAAAAAACAGATACAACAACAGTTGTAAGCACTGACACAACTTATAAAGAACATTATTTTGTAGATAAAGAACCAGAGCAGAAAACAGAATATATCATTAAAAGAGAGGTTGTTTACCAAAAACTAAATGAAGACTCAACAGTTGCTGTGCCAAGGGAAATAACAATAAAAAAAAAGAGTATGACGGAGAGTTACAAGACTCTACAACTACAATAAAATATAAAGCAACTGTAACAGGAAGAGCATTTGATGATGAGCCATACCCTACATTAGATTCAATATCCTTTGATATAAGGCACAAACAAATAAATACCTATACAACTACCACAATACAAAAACAAACGCCATATAAGCAAAAATTAATAACAACATCACCGAGCATCACATGTGGCTATGACCCAATCAATAAACAATGGGGTGTTATGGTAGGTGTTTCAGTAAACTTTAACATATGGAACAAGTAGATATAAAAGGATTTGAAAACTACCAGATAACAGATGACGGTAGAGTTTGGAGTAAGATTACAAATAAATGGTTAAAGCAATGTATAAATAGTAAAGGCTATCTAGTTGTAAGTCTAACAAAAAGCAATAAGACTTATCCAAAGAGAATTCACAGATTAGTTGCCGAAGCATTTGTTCCTAACCCAGATAATAAACCTTGTGTTGACCACATTATACCAATAAGCGAAGGTGGAACAAATGAAGCAAGTAATTTAAGATGGGTAACACAAGAAGAAAATTGTAATAACCCACTATCGTTGATTAATTATTCTGAAGCACAGAAAGGAAAAAAATTATCAGACGAAACAAGAGAAAAGATGGCCGCTTTTCAGAAAAAGAGATTTGAAGATAAAGAAGAAAGAATGAAAATCTCAGAAAAAATGAAAGGCAAATTGCCAGCAAATACACGGAAAGTACATCAATATACACTTGATGGCGAATTTGTAAAAGAATGGGATTCAACACGAGAATGTGGTAGAAATGGGTTTTATAGTAGCGGTGTTGCAAGATGTTGTCGTGGAGAACAAAAAAAACATAAAGGCTATATCTGGAAATATGCACAATAGGTTATAAACTTTTTTGAAAAAAATATTGATAAAAACTGAACTTTTTTTAAATCTCGTGATATTTTTTAAAATCTCATGATATTTATATACAGAGGGTGGAACAAAAGCACCACCAAAGTATATAAATGACACATGATAATTATTTCAACATCAAGGAAGACGAAGACAGTAATCTCCTTGTAAACTTTAACGAAGACCAACAGTGGTTCAGCGGTCTCACTGGAAACCCTCAATATGCTGAGGTAGATTATAAAGCGGATGACATAAAAGGTAGAAGAGTACACCTTGAACTTAAACAAAGAAAAGGCACTATAGATAAGTTCATTAACCAATACAAGACAGTGCTAATTGAACCATCAAAGGTTGCAGCATTCACGAGGATACAAGAGAGTGGATATACCAACGGAGAAAAAGTATTGTATGTTAACTTTGTTGATGACGGTGTGATACTGTTTGATGTTGACAAAATACCATACTATGTCAACTATCCGAATCATTTCCAGAGAAACTTTGGCAAAGGCGAACAAAATATAAACAAATTACACGAACACGAAACAAGGCTTGGAATACCAATGACTTGTGCAATCATATTTAGAAGAGATAATAACGGACATTATACAAGATATATACATTTCAAGAAGTAACAAATTCTTTCATAATTTATTTAAATATTTTATTAGTTATTTTATTAGATGCAGGGGATAGGACAAAAGATTAAACCTATCCCCTTGATTGTTTTTAGATAATACTCACAGCCTCAGCCAAATCACCTTCTTCAGTCAATTCCTTGATGTACTGTGATAAAGTGTTTGGACTCCTACCCAACAACGTTGCAAGATTCATTGGACTACCACCTTTTAACATATACATCATAGCGAAACTGTGACGAGCACTATAATATGTACATTCCATATCTATCAATGGCATATTACTATCATTATCAACATTCCTCTTAACAACCTCTTCATTGACTTTCTGAAACCATTCCTTCAACTTTGGTGATAAAACACCTAATGTATTACTAATCCTATGCTTTCTAGAATTCTCACTTGTCTCAAGAGATAAACCATTCAATACTGGTAATAACCATTCCCCTTTATTGAACATCAACATCGTCTTCACCATCATTTCAGTGTATATAGTATGACAAGGAATTCTCACCTTAACAGCCTTCAAAGTCTTACTTCGCTTACCATCCCAACAGTAATAATCACTGCCATTTATAGTCTTCACATCAATGTCAGATTTTAATATATGACAAATATCAACAGGTGCTAACCCCTGCCATAATACCATACTCATAAACAAATAGCGAGCAAATAATGCACTGTTCTTATCCATTAACTCATCTAATACATCATTCTTATATGACCATAGATTACCATTCCTCACAATAATATCATTCATCAGCATTTCCTTCATAACATCAAGAGTTTTCCAATGAATATAATCTAACTTTGATGCACTCTTGAATTTCAATGAATATTTCCACTCTTTAAAAGGATAGTCATCATCAGACATCAACCCCTTTTCAATAGCATAATTGGTAATAGCACCAACCTTACTTAATACCATCTTGATAACGCCATCAGATAGTTTTTTATCACTCTGCATCCATTTGATAAAACGCTTTATGTATTCCAATCTTAATTGGTTTACAATTACATTCTTATTATCAAACTCACTGATGAGATTAAACAAGTATTTCCAATTATATGCTGTATTCTCCTTCAATCCCTTTTCACTTATATAATTCAATATAAGCCCATTTAAATCGTTTCTAACGGCAGATAATGACTTCTTTTGAGAAAGTATCATAGAAGGCGTGTAAGGCTCTCCAAGACGCTCATATTCATTCCTTCGCTCTATCGCTTCATTCTTCAATTGTTGAATGGCATGATTAATCATAACGAAATTAGGATAACCCTTCTTAACACACTGTGATGATTTATCCCAATACTTTTCAGTGCATGAATAACCAGTAGATACTTCCTTTTTACCATTGAACGAACACATCAACATTATTGGATGACTACCATCTGCCAATGTCTTACCACTCTTTAAATAGAGCCTGATTCTTGCAATTGAAACTTTCATAATCTGATAATTTTTAAATTAATATTTTCTTTATTTCAGTTATCTTTATGGTGCTACTTATTCTTAGCGCCTACAAATTTAGTGCTATTTATTGAATTTCCCAAATATTAATTCAATTATTTTATTATCAGATACTTAGATTGTTTCCGTTTTATTTACAAAATATGGTTGATTCGTTGTAGAGGAACGAACTATATTAAATATTAATCATTTGATTTACAATTACTTAGCAAATTAATAGATATATTGGTGCTATCTACAGTTCTCTTTATATTAAAAAAACATAAAATTCCATCTTTATCAAAAAATGAATAGAAAAAATGAAAAATAATAAATGGGCTAACCTTGGTATAAAAGAAAAACTTGCAATAGGTTCAGCATGTATTGCATTTTTCCTTGGATGGGCAATAACTCTTTGTGCTGCATTTATTCCACTGTTGATAAGTGAGCAGGGTGTATTGTGGATTCTTGGCCAGTCGTTGGTATATACTGCATCTGTGTTTGGTGTATCATTGTATTTCAAGAGTGAAGCAATACAGTTAAGGCATGACATAGACAAACATCTTGAGCACGTTGAGAGGATAAGATTAAAGGAAAAGATGATTGACCATAAAATAAAAGAAGAAGAGGAAGATGATGAGGAATATAGATAATCCATATAATATAGAGATAGTTAGGAAAGAAATATATGAAGGCATATATACTTATACACTACCAGACAATTATTATTTTGAAAGTTGTGGGACAAATTATGGTAATGTAATATATGCAAGGGAAATACCAGATAATCATTATGTAATTAGGAAAAATGAAGTTACAACTGATAAGGATAGCGAATAGACCAACATATTGCATTGGTAGATTATATATTGATGGCAAATATGTATGTGATGTAATTGAGGATGTCGATAGAGGATTGGATGATTCAATGAGTGTTTCGGAGATAATGAAGAAGAAGATAAAGGCTAAGACAGCGATACCATGTGGAACATATAAGATTGAAATAACATACAGTCCAAAGTATAAGCGATTAATGCCTCTATTACTTAATGTAAAGGGCTACAGTGGCATTAGGATACACAGTGGTAACACAAGTAAGGACACTGAAGGTTGTCTGCTTGTGGGCAAAAATACAAAGGTTGGTATGGTAACAGACAGTAGGAACACTTATCAAAAGGTATATGCAATATTGCAAAGAGAAAAGGATATAACAATTGAAATAACTAGGAAATATAAGGTATGATTAATTTCATACCTTTTTTTATTAATATTTGTTTATTCAGCAATGTTAGTGATATTTATATATAAACAGATATAAGTATGATACAAGTAACGAACAGAGGTAAAAAGAAGAAGATGAAGATATTGTTTTACTACAGCGATTCTTGTAGGCTATGCAAGGATTATGAAGAGACAGTGGAGAAATTATCCAAGGCGTTAAATATAAGCCTTGAGAAGCAAAATATTGATGGCATAAAGCCAAAGTACAAGTTGAATGGTGTGCCAACAGTAATACTTGAAAATAATGATGTTGAGATATACAGAAGTCTTGGTAATGTAGATTTTCAGCATTTATATAAAGAAGTGAAGGAATATATATAATGACCAATGAGGAACATGGACAAGAGTTTTTGGAATATGTAGCAAAGAATGAAAAGAGGCTAAAGAGAAATTTAAGGAAGAACATAACATATAATCCTAATATATTTGATGACGTTTACCAAGATACAATATTGAAGGTACATAACAGGATAATGAATGGTGAGCACATTGATGATTTTGAGAAGTATTTCTTCATTGCTTCCAAGTTTCATTACATCAATGAGGATAACAAGGTTAAGAAGCGTTTGAAGAGTGATGACAATGAATTTCTGTACAAGATTAGTCATGGGTATGAAATTGACTGCAACACCCCAGAGGCGAGAAGGTATCAAGAAATATTGATTGAAGACAATGATTCTTGGGAGGTTAAGGAAGAGAAGAATAATAAGATAAATGAATTGTTCAAGTATCTTGCTGAAAGATTAAATGAAGTGTTCCCTCCAAATGAGACTGATATATTCTTAATATATTACAGGTTGAAGAGTGAGAAAGCAGGAATATCATATAAGAAGTTATCAAAGATTACAGAGATACCATTAAAGGAGATAACACAAATCATTCAAAAAATAAAAAAATTTGTAAAGAATGATGAGGAAATTAAGAATAAAAAAAATGAGTTATTGAAATGATTGCATTATTGAATTTAATACCTAATTTATGGCAGTTTATTGTATTGATTGTATGGATGCATATAAGTGTATTGGTTACATATCTGTTGCAGTGGAATCCAAAGTTTAGTATATTGCAGATTGATGCATTTAACCTTGAGCCTTGGAATTGTATGTATTGCCTTCAGTTTTGGGTTACATTTGTTCCAAACATAATATTAGCCTACATATGGAATCCAATGTTTGTGTTATGGGGTTTAATAAGTGCAGGGTGTTTATCATATAGCGTTTACAGAAGTTTAAAATAATCCGTTCAAGGATTGAATTGATAATGAGCGATAGCGAAAATAATCTTTATATAAAAAATATATAATATGGAAAATAGAAATATTTCAGTAGCAAAAATAAATGGTTATACCTTGGAGAAGGTAAAGAGAGCAAAGAAGTATCTTGATGAGATTGGTAATAATAAGAGAAATTTTGACTTTGCAAGACTGGTGACAATGTACAATGACATTCTTGGTATGAATGATTCCACTAGTGGCTGCAGATGTCAGAGTCCAAAGTATTACAATGGCATTCAGAATTACTACAAGTATGGAAAGTTGACTCTTATTAATAATGGTTTGGCAAAGGAAACTGATTTCATTGAGAAGGAAGAGACACCAATCATTGAGAATGAAGCCAAGAGGATTATTTTGGACGCTTCTGAGGCTGTTTCAGATGCAGAGGTTAAAGATGGTAAGGAAGATGAAAACAAAGGTCTCAGCGAGGAAGATTTGAAGAAGGAACAGATGAAGGAGAGGATGGCTAAGGTTCGTGCAGCAAGGAAGAATAAGGTTGAAGAAGTTAAGTAGATATGATTAAGTTGGAGATTAATGATAAGAAATATGAGTTACCAACTTCTTTTGATGAATTAAGTTTTGAGAAATATTGCAAAGCGTTTTATAAATTGCCAAAGATTGAGAGTAATGAGAATGACAATATTGAGTTTTTCAAACAATCTAGCGAGGTTGAATCAATTATATTGTCAAGGCTGTTAGGAGAAGATGATGAATTTTGTTTGAACTTACCTCTTGAATCATATGGCAAACTGTTGAATGCAATTCAGTTTTTGTTTGACACTGATTATTTGATGAAGAATGCAAAGGCAGGTATTGTGATTGACAAAAAGAGATATTCAATACCTCCAATGAATGAAATGACGTTAAGGCAATATATAGATGCAGATGTTGTGATGCAAGAGGAAGAGAGTGATATGCAGTACATTGAGTTATTGAGCATATTATTAACGTCAAAAGATGAAAAGGGTAAATGGATACCTTATGATGGTAAATACCAGGAAATGGTTGGAAAAGTAAAGGGTTTAAAATGCAGTGAAGCATTGCCATTTGTATACCATTTTTTCAAGAGAAGTCACGCCTTGCAGAAACTTTCTCAAGTTTATATGAAGGCGGTGGAGAGCCAACAGCCCCACAATACAAAAAGTTCCTAAAGAATTTCCATTGGATGCATACTGTAAGCACATTGGCAAATCATGAATATTTAAAATTGGAGAAGGTGTTAAATGAAAATGTGATGGATGTTTTTTCATATCTTCAATATATTGATGAAAAGGTAAGGGCTGAGAATGCACAACAGAAGTTTATGATGGAAATGAACAAGCGAAAGTAAGACGTGACTATAAATCAATAATAAGGGCTATCCATGTATGGGATAGCCCATTTTTAATATAAAATACTATGTTAGCAAAATCACATAATAATCCAGATGCAAAAAAGAGAAAGGCAAAGAGAACGCCAGCATCTAAGGGTGTGCCGACTTTGACAGAAGAATATAATAAATCTGACGAGACGGTATCACTTGTATATGTTGACATTGCCAATGGTATGAGTAGGTCAGATTGTCTTCAGAAGATTCAAGAAGGATTGTATGGCAATAGACCAGTTCGTGCAAGACAAGCGGCTAATTATTACAATGCAGCGTTGGATAGGTTTGCAGAAGACAGAAATATTGAATCGGAGAAGTTAAGGGACATGTTTTTTGGCAGATATGAATCATTGTTGGCTGATGCCGTCAAGAAGGGTGACTTATATAATGCAAGGGGAATATTGGATAGTATGGCTCGGATATTCGGCGTTGAAAAAAAGGATGCTCCACAAAATGCAATACAAATTGTAAATAACAAAGAAGGCATAACTGTTAACTTTGGTTTTGATAATAATGCAGAAGATGAAACTTAATTTCAGAATTAATCTCACCAAGAAACAAAAAGAGGCTTATAATTTATTACATGATAAAGGCACAAAGGTATTGGTTGCAAGGTGGTCAAGACAGTCTGGTAAGTCTGTTTTTGCAGAGATTGCATTGATTGAATCATTGTGCAAAGACCTTACATATAATGCTTATATATCGCCGACATATTCACAAGGTAGGAAGGTATATAAGGAGATAACCCAATTATTGGAGAACACAGGTATTATTAAGAAGGCAAATGCATCAACATTAACCATTCAGACAATTTTCAACAGTTATCTTCAGTTCTTTACAATGGAGTCGCCAACAGCCATAAGAGGTTATACAATCAGTGGCTTATTGGTACTTGATGAAGCAAGTTTCTTTCCAGACACATTGGCTGATGGAAGTGAACCTTGGTCTTCTGTCATTATGCCTATCACCAAAGCGAGACACCCAAAGATATTGGTAATATCCACCCCAAAGGGAAAGAGGGGAATGTTTTATGACATGTATATGAAGGCTGTGTCTGGAGAAAATGGATATAGGGAAATAAGTGCAACAATATATGATGATGACTTGGTATCTGATGAAGAGATTGAAGATATAAAGAAGAGTGTATCACCAATTGGTTTCCAAGAGGAATTTATGGTTGAGTTTCTTGATTCTTCATTGACTTTCTTCAATGGTTTTGAAAATTGTTTTTCACAATATGAATACAAGTATGATGAGAAGCAATGGATTGGTATTGACTTATCAGCAAATGGTGAGGATGCAACAATTGTCACCAAGATAAATGAGAGCATGCAAGTGAAGCAGTACAAGGTGGAAGGCACACTTGATTCAAAGTATCAGCAGATTGCAGATATAATCAATTCTACAAGCAATCTTCAGATGGCATATTTGGAGATAAATGGTATTGGGGCGGTGATGCTGAATGAGATTGAAAAACTCGTCTCTAACAAGTCAAAAATAAGGGAGTGGACAACAACCAACCAAAGCAAGGAAAGTGCTGTCAGCAGCCTTGCAATGGCTATTGCAAACAAGGAAATACACTTTAATGCAAGTGATAATGAGTTATATTCAGAACTTGGAACTTTTATTGTTAAATATACCAAGACTGGTAAGATGCAGTTTGAGGCACAGAGTGGAAAGCATGATGACAGATGTATGAGTTTGGCAATATGTCTTCAAGCAAAGAAGGATTATGATATAAAGGTAACAAAGAATTTCCTTGAGGTTATCAAGTTATAATTAAATCTTTATTAAAAATAAAAAATACATATGATAAACAGTATAATTAGAACATTCTACAATGTAGCAAAGGAACACAAACTAGTTAGGCAGTTCAAGTATGACAGTTTAACAAAAGGAAGTGGAATAGGTGAAGAAAACCACCCATTGGTATTTCTTGAAGACCCTATTTATATCCGTGAGTCCACTTTGAATGATGGAAGTGTTAGGTGTACAGTTAACTTTGACGTTGTAATGACCCCTCAAGCCTTTGAGAATTGGAATGTTGAAAAACAGTTGACGCCAGAGGAATGTCAGACTGTAGCACATTCAATTGCATTGAATTTTGTTGCAAAGTTAAAGGATATTGCCGACCATTATGAAGATTATGATGAAGATAAGTTTAATACCTCTTTAAAGGTGTTGGATTATAGTTTCATTACACTAAGGAATTGGTATGACAATAACGCTGCTGGTGTTCGTTGCACAATGGAAATAAGCGTTGATAATCCTATTAATTATTGTAACCTTGAAGAGCATTTTGATGAAGAGAAGGAATTTGACCTTGGTGAATTGCTTCAGCCAATAAACACTGATAATGCACAAGGCTGCATTAACACTGTATGGGATTATAAACTACCAAAATTCACACTATAAGATATGGAAGGAAGAAGTGTATTGGCAGAGATATACAAGCAGTTGAAGATAATTGGTGAAGAGGTCAAGGCAATAATAATGTCTGTAATGGCTTCTGATAAGGGTATAAACAAAAAGGTTAATAAGAATACATTGGTTAACTCTGATATATACAATGATATTGAGTATGATGTAAAGGACAGTGAGTTAATCAATATATTGGTGAATGACTACATTGATTATATCGAGAGAGGAAGAAGCCCTGGGACTTATCCACCACCACTTGTAATTGCAAAATGGTGTGAGAGAAAAGGTTTACCAACAGATAATTCAACAGTATTCCTTATATGTCGTTCAATATATGAAAAAGGTATTGCACCAAGACCAATATTTGATGGTAAAAACGGAGTTTTTGATGAAGTAGATAAACACATTGATTCTTGGACTGAAGAAATATTTGAAATTATCAGTGAAGGGTTTGAAAAAGATTTTAATAAGATATAAATATAGATTTAAATATGGCAAAAACAATATTAGCAAGTTCTCTTGATAATCTTATAATGATTAACACAAGTAGCCCAATAACATTGCCTTATGTTACTTTCACCATTGCTGAGAATATCAGTGGTGAAGTAAATATAACAATAAGGAATGCTGATGATATGAGTGGCTTTTATAAGGTTATAAAAGGTATGGCTGACGGTGACACAACATCTAATACATTTAACACATCTGGTAAGGCTATATATGGTCTTTTGGAATGTTTGAAACTTAATAATATATTCTTCAACATAGTTGTAGAAAAGGCTAACACGATAAAAGCACAGATTGATTCAAGTATTAAGTATTTCATTGCATCAGACAATGATGGTGTTTCAATTGGCGGCAGTTATTCAAGTTATTCTCCTAGTATGCCAAATAAGACAGTGTTGATGATGCAAGGAATGCTTGATGACGTTACCAACATATCAATGGAAAAATATCATAATGATGCAACAATATCCTTCAACCTTACAAGCCCTTTTCAGAAATCAACATTCAAGAATCCTCTTTCGTTCAATTTGATTGGATATGAAGTGGTTGATGGCACGCCTAATGATATTACAGTACCATATAACAACATTATAGTGATGCCTACAACATTGCATAAGTTCCAGGGCGTTAACTATAATCAGTATTATTACACTGGCTCTACAAAGGTTAATTTCCTTACAACTCAGACAAGCCGTTATTATAATTACAATGAATGGGTTGGCTTATCCATATTAAGTGATGTTCCTGTAATGTTGAAAAAGAATTATTATACCAATAGTGGTGTGTTTCTTGAGACAGAGTTAACAACACAATATGTTGAGAAGAATGGAATCAGATATGATATTTATGATACTTTTGACTTGAATGACGTTGAAGCGGTACATGATAAACAAGTAGGATATATATTGGTATATGGTGTTAAGGCAGACACAAAGGAAGAGATAACAAGCCCAATAAGGTTTGACATAATGCCACATTGTGAAGGCAATAATGAGATATTCTTCCTTAATGAGATAGGTGGTATAGATTCTTTCAACTTTACCAATGCAAAGGTGATTTCTAGGAGTATTGATAATGCAAAAACATACAGTGTAACCCATATAAGTCCATATGTTGACAAATATGAACATGAATATGTGAATACAAAGAAAAACAAGATTTCTACAACACTATCAACAAACCAAGTTAATGCTGGCATTGCTGATTGGCTTAACCAACTGGTAAAAAGCAAATATGTTTTCAAGTTCCTTGGCTTGATTAACCCAAGATATATGATGATTGTTGTGGATAAATTTGATATTGAAACAAGTACAAATAGTGAAGAGTTTGAACTTGAATTTGTTTATCATCAGGCAGATAATGACATAACATATTAAAATATGATACAGATTTATATTGATAATAAGATAATTGACCTTGATAACACAAACATTTCCCTTCAGAAGGAGTTTAAGAGTGAGATAGAGAATATTCCAACAGATGTTGAGTATTCATATACAATATCCATACCTTGTACTTTAAGGAATAAGGAAATATTTGGGTTTATTGATGTGTTTGATGTCGCTAACAAATTTTCAAGAATATATAATGCAGAATTGTATGTTGATGAAACACTTATACTTTCTGGTAAGTTTAAGATTTCATCAATAGAAGATGAACATTATAAGGGTAATTTATACAACCCAAAGAAAAAAACCATATCAGACATTCTTGGTGACAGACAGTTATCTGACATTAACCCTCATATGAAGCCAATGAATACACTAGGGGACTATGACAAGACAAACAATGTTGTCTATGGTCTTTCAAGTGATGAAAAAAGACTGCCTACAGAGTGGAGTGAATCTGAATTCTACAATCAGATAACAGATAATCATGTTATTTACCCTTACATATTGTATGGAGTGCCATTGAATAATGCTGACACAAGTTCTGAATTGGATATTTACACTCAGAATCTTAAATATGGTGAGCATACTATTAGTGATAGTACAATATTTCCTTCATTTAATGTTTTAAGCGTCATCAAGGACATATTTGCAACTGAGGGATATAATGTTAAGGGCAATATCTTTGACGGCACACAGAGCAAATATTTCAAGAATCTATATCAAACATTTCAATACCCTATTGATGACTACAATAAGAACAGAGAAACAACATTTTACCTAGATTTTGAGGGTACATATTCAAACTTTATAAAACAAATTTTTGATATAGAAAAGCCATTTGAAAGGCATTCTTTAATTTCTCCTACATTGCAGTTAATTGAACTGTGGTCACAAGACAGTTGGCATTCTGAAGAAGGTGATGATATTGACCACGATGGAAAAATGTACTTTGGCGTTGATAATCCTTTGTCTTGTGGTTATGTAAATAACTATAAGTTCAAAATCAACTCTGATGATAGAAAAATGTTCAAATATAAGGAAGGCAAAACGGATTCAAATGCTGGTGTTATTGTAATTCCAAAGAGTGGTTGGTATAGGATAAAGGCTGATGGCAAAATGAATTATCCTTATCATGGAAGTGAGTTGTTTTCACAAGATGAAAATTTGTTCTTTTGGAAAGGCTTAACTATAAGAGGTGGTATGTCTGTTGGAGGTACTACAAATGAGGCAAATAATACTGATTTGTCAGAGCAGCCTTTTGAATTTCAGATAAAGAGAGGTGTACCAGCAGAAAACCCACAACTTTATTCATTCAACAGTTTTATTCCTTGTCAGCCAACAGAGTTTATTGATGATAATTCAGTTCTTTTGGAAAGGGAAAAGACATACATCAAGATTGGCGAGAATGCAAGCCAAAGGAGATATGGAAAGAATGGCGGTGTTACATACATAAATAATTATTCTGGCTTCCAAACCAATGACTTCTTATGTGGTGCAAGGCTTGGCGGTGCATGGTTCTCAAGCCAATGGGAGCCACGCCCAGATTGTGGTTGGTTTCCAAGATGGAACAGATATATGTCAAAGGGTGCAGGGCTTGCACTTCCAGACGTTACAAAAACGCCACAAGTGAAGCATTATGAGAATGAACAGCCACAACATATATATAAAGACCCAAGCACATTGCAACCAAAAGTAACTGGCGATTATCTTCTTTTGGATACAGATAGACCAGAATATGAATATGCTGAGAAGACAGCACAGATTATGGTGAAGAAAGATGCTAATGCATTGCAGAGTTCTTATACAAACTTTGGTGGCTATAATGAATTGAAGAAAGAAAACGGTGTTTACAGTTGGGACACTACAACAAACTTTGGTAAAATATCATATGAGGGCGCTGGCGAGTGTTCTGCATCCACAAAATCACACTATGAAGGAGAGTGGAATATTGATACTGTGGTGTGGCTTGAGCAAGGTGATACACTTTATATGGAGATACTTATGCCTGTAAACAGGTATGGATATTATGAAAGTGCTGGATTGTTTACAAGTTCTTGCTGGGTAATGAATGAAGAAAGATATGTTAATGCAACTGAACTTGATTATCATATTTATATTGGTTATTTAAATGCAAGACAAGACTGGAAGCCTCAAAGTGGTGATGGTATTAAAAGTTGGGATGATATTTCAAAGAAGAAATTGACAAACGTTAATCAGTTTCTTCCAAGTGGTATGAAATGTAATGATTATCTTAACAAGTTCTTGAAAACGTTCAATCTTCAGTTAACCCAGGAAAATGCTGATACATTTAGAATAGATTCCATATCTGATATAAAGGTAAGTGGCAATATAATAGATATAGATGGCATGGTTGATGCAAATGATGCTGAGTTTAAGCCTTTATCTTCGCCTTCAAACAAGCAGTTAGGTTGGAAGATAGACCAATCTGAAACTGGTTACAAACAAGGTAATCAATCACCATATAGAACAGAAGATTACCCTTGGTATGAAAGCGGATATACTGGTAACATTGTAATAACTAATGAAACCAATACAAGTGGCTCTATAGAGAAGACAGAATCACAATGGAGTTATTCTTGGTACAAGGATATTAAATTTATCAATGCACCATATTCATCTACTCCTACTACCTTTGCAACCAATGTAATTTGTGGATATGAAAAGTATAAAGATGGTGCTACATTTGCAAATCTTGCTGATGAAAAACTAGAAACCAATAAAACTTCAAGACTATTCTTCATTATACCTCTTGAGGAATACTTAAATACTTATCAGAAGAAAAATTATATTGAATTCAAGTATGATGAGCATGAAATTGAACATAGGAAGGAAGGACAAGGTGGAAGTGTTGTACAATGGCATGAGAAAGTAGATGATTATTGTAATTTGGTACTGCCAACAAACTTTATACCAACAAAGGGAATACATGGATACCTTTACAAGTCACATCTTGATTATGGAAAAATACCTACACAAGGTGATACAAGCATTACAGATAAATTCTTTGATTTTACAGTAGATAGTGGTTATCAGATTGATATTCCTATTACATTGAGT
>Ga0247611_10002660_pt1 | contig 28126 bp, 28 predicted proteins | sample 177DNAGHGhighgp2_FD_192422 | JGI IMG/M metagenome (GOLD analysis project Ga0247611, IMG submission 192422) | Sheep rumen microbial communities from Palmerston North, Manawatu-Wanganui, New Zealand - 1770 DNA GHGhigh gp2 | ecosystem: Host-associated > Mammals > Digestive system > Stomach > Rumen... | reverse complement strand
GGCTACGGTTTGTCAGGTCAAACCAGTAGGCAGGTATCGGTGCAAACGACAGCTCTTCCTTGAAATCTACGGCATAGACAATATCGTGGTCTGTGCGAAAGGTGTATTCATCACCGTCATACTTCACCGGATAGGGACAGGTATAGAAAAGTTGGTCAAGGTCAAGCAGATTCATGCCAAATCTATTTATAGAAAGTGTCGGCCTTGGCCTTTTGTATTTCCTCCTCCAGTTGCTGGAGTTTCCTTTCCAGTCGCTGTTCCTTTTCTTCCTTGTATTTCTTATAAGCTCTCACGGCATCACGGAACGTGCCCGGCTTTGCCGTAAAGGTTACTTTCCTTGCTTCCATAATCTTTTTCTTTTTTGATTACATGTGCAAATATACAACTTTTCTGAGAAATTATCGCAGAATCCCCACAGATTTTTAATATCCGTTTGTCTCAGTATGTCAAAGAGCGACGAGCCGAGTGCAATGGAGCTTGCTCCAATTGCTGAGGCGCTGCCCGTTCTCGCAGCCTATCGGCTGCAAAGGTACAATTTCTTAAAAAGGATTAACGGTAAGATTTTTAGAGTTTAATGTGAATTTGTAAGCATTTTAGCACATTTCCCATAAAATACGCACAGAAATAGCCAAAGTTACTTTGAATTATTAACCAACGTTGAATCTCATATACTTAGAGCATCCGAGGTACAACTGACGGAACAGCGAGAGCAGAACCATTTTTTATGCCTCTTTTTCTTCGCGAAGCCCCTTTTCACGCAACGTGAGATGTAGAGGTTCTTGAAGTGTAGCGAAGAGGTCCTCTGCACCTCACGGTGCGGAATATTTCACTGCCTATGGACTATCTCCTATCGGCTGCTTGGTATTTTCGTTTGCAAACATAGTAACTTTATGTTTTTTCGTCCGATGACGATACTTGAGACTAAACGGACTAGGCCTCACCCCCGACCCCTCTCCATAGGGCGAGGGGAGTGAATAGCAAAACGCCGAGGCTCTCACGACGGAGAATCTCGGCGGATATTTTCTGGGTAAGTTATTCTCGGGTTATTGCGGTTTGTCGGTCAGTGCGGCAGCGGTAGAGTCAAACTCGTCAGTAATAGCCTTCAGATGCGAATTACGATTTTCCACGATGATGGCCACATAGAGTTCTTGCCCCTCCACTATAGCATGGGTTGTCCGAATGGTGAACCTGTTGGGTTAGCAGCCTTCTCGAACCATCGGATGAAGAGCCTGTTGCGTCCGGCCTCACGATGGTCGGCAGAGTCGCAGTAGTAGAGTAGCACATTCTCATACTCACTGAAGAACTCGTCGATGATGATGAACGTGATGGCACTGACATTTGGGTCGTGCGGCGAACGTACATTGTCAATCTTGGAGATGGCAAACTGGTAAGTGTCGCAACCGCCAATGGGACTCTCCTCCAGGAAGCGAATACGGTAGAGTATGCCTCCTTCGGTACGGAACTCGTAGCCACCGCCAGCCTCTTTCACCTCATAGGGCGACTTGGCATTGATATGCTCAAGAGAAAGTTTTATCATAGGAATACTACGTTGACGTCCTTTCCTTTGAACTCAGCCTCCAGTTCCTTCCGCCATTCCTGTTTGTGTCTGACTGAATTCTTGATGAACTCAAGAGCCTCTTCTTTTGTCTTCTTTGCATCCATAATACTAATACGTTAATCAGTTTGACGGCTGCAAATATACAACTTTTCTGAGAAATTATCGTAGAACGCCCTCAGAAAATTGTCAACTATCAATTGTCAATTGACAAAAATATCCGTTTGTCTCAGTATGTCTAAGAGCGACGAGCCGAGGGCAATGGAGCTTGTTCCAATTGCTGAGGCGCAGCTACAGTTGCTTGGCAAACTCCTTGATGGCGATGACGTTCAACGTCGGCCAGTCAATGTACTTGAGAATGTTAAAGTGAGTGTCGTTGGTCACGATATATTCTGCATCGGCTGCTATGGCGCAATCAACAAACTTGTTGTCGTCGGCATCAGCCTCTATCAACCCGAAATGGTAATAGGCTTCCATGAACTCCGTTGTGTGAAGTCTGGCTATGGCCTCCACCACGTTACGGGCAATCTCGGCGTTGGTTTTCTGGCTGATGATTTCCTCGTATTCGCTCAGGATGTCAGTATTTACGCACAGGATGATATTACCGGCAAGTATCTCAGTCCATACCTTGTGATACGGACTGCGACTGGGCAGAGCCTGCAACAGACAGTTGGTGTCAAGAACGATGCGTCTCATAGGTGTAAGGTGTGCGCATGTGCTCTGCACCCCATTGCTCAATGGTCTGTTCGTTAATATCGCCTTTGTCCCAAAGTGCATCGATGGCCTTTTGTGCCTTCTGAGCAAAATAGTGAGCCAAGAGGTTCTTGAATTCGTTCAGTTCTACCTCAGAGTTGATTTGCCTCACTGCATTCAACAGTTCCAGTTGTGCGATTTGTGAATAACTCATAATTGTATTTTTTTTACGCTTTCGCGTACAAAGATAAACAATTTCTGCGAAATTATCGCAGAACGCCCTCGGAAAATTGTCAATTATCAATTCATCATTGTCAATTGACAAAAATTATCCGTTTGTCTCAGTATGTCGAAGAGCGACGAGCCGAGAGCAATGGAGCTTGCTCCAATTGCTGAGGCACTGCCCATTCTCGCAGCCTATCGGCTGCAAAGGAACAACTTCTTTTAAAAAATTAACGGTAAGATTTGTAGAGTTTAATGTGAATCTGGAAGCATTTTGGCCTATTTCCACATAAGTAATTTATTCATTATTTTTATCTTGACAGGTTTAAATCTTAGAAATTTTATCTAAATTTGCAGCGTGATTCAGAAAAGGAATATACCTGTCGTAGGCATGGCCTGCTCGTCGTGCTCTGCACATGTCGAGCGCACACTTAGCGAACAGGCCGGTGTTCAGTCGGCCTGTGTAAACTTGGCCATGCGTAGCGCAATGGTGGAATATGACGATGACAAGACTTCACTGGAACAGCTGAAAGCGGCCGTCAATGCCATAGGTTTCGACTTGGTGATAGAGCACGACCGCTCTGTCGAAGAAATAGAGCAACGCGAACACAAGCTACTGATTCACAAGACCATACTTGCTTGGTTGTTTGCCATCTCCGTTATGGGAGTACAAGGTTTTCAAAACCCAGCCTTCAGTTCTCAGTTTCAGTTCATCCTGGCTTTCGCCTGCCTGCTGACATGCGGCAAGGAGTTCTATATCTCTGCCTTCAAGCAGCTACGCCACGGCATGGCCAACATGGATACGCTGGTGTGTTTCTCCACAGCCATCTCCTTTCTCTACAGCACAACCATCACGCTCGGCAGTTCTCTTTCTAATGCCTCCTCTACCCTCGCCACCTATTTCGATGCGCCTGTTATGATTATTGCTTTCGTGCTGGCAGGACGACTTTTGGAAGAGCGGGCGAGACGCATGACGGCATCCAGCATCCGAACCCTGATGGGCATGCAGCCCAAGACGGCACGCTTGGTCATGAGTGGTGCAGGCAACAAGACAACAGGCGACGACACTTTCACATCGGTGCCACTCTCTACCGTTTCCATCGGTGACTTGCTGGAGGTGCATGCCGGCGAAAAGATTCCCGTTGACGGACAGGTTACCTGGGCCAGCAGCTTCATGAACAAGGAAGCCTCCTATGTCGATGAATCAATGATAACGGGCGAGCCGACACCTGTTGAGAAGTCACCGCTCATCGCCAAGCAGGTTCTGGCAGGCACCATCGTCTCACAGGGCAAGTTGCGAATGCGGGCCACACAGGTTGGCGAAAAGACAGCCTTGGCACAAATCATTCAGATGGTACAACAGGCACAGGGCTCCAAGGCTCCCGTGCAGCGGGTGGTGGACCGCATGGCCATGTTCTTCGTGCCGGCGGTGTCGCTCATCGCTCTGTCCACCTTCTTCATCTGGCTGGCCTGTGGCAGCAGCCTGGCACAAGCCGTGGTGAGTGCGGTGGCGGTATTGGTTGTCGCCTGCCCTTGTGCTATGGGACTGGCCACACCAACGGCACTGATGGTGGGCATCGGCAAGGCTGCTGAGCACAACATCCTCATCAAAGATGCTGCCGCACTGGAACAGCTGCGCAAGGTCAACGCCGTTGTATTGGACAAGACTGGCACGCTGACCATTCCCAACCAGCAGATTGACTTTACCAAGGCCGACGACCTGCCCTTCGAGCAACGCGAACAACTGAAGCCTCATGCCCGTCAGGCAGTGGAAGCCCTTCAGCGGGAGGGCATCGAGGTCCACATGATGAGCGGCGACCGCAACGATGCCGCTGCCTACTGGGCCCGACAGGCTGGCATCGCACACTATCAAAGCAACGTGAAGCCGCAAGACAAGGAAGACCTCGTGCGCCGTCTGCAGGCCGAAGGCAAGCGGGTGGCCATGGTGGGCGATGGCATCAACGACTCCCAGGCACTGGCACTGGCCGATGTGGGCATCGCCATCGGTACAGGCACCGACGTGGCCATGGACGTGGCACAGGTGACCCTCATGGGCAACGACCTGCAAACACTGCCCGACGCCATCTTCCTCAGTCGCCGAACGGTGAGCATGATTCACCAGAACCTCTTCTGGGCCTTCATCTATAACCTGGTGTGCATACCACTGGCAGCAGGACTCCCCCGAGCCTTCGGCTTTGACCTGCAGCTCACCCCCATGTGGGCCTCTGCCCTCATGGCCTGCTCCAGCCTCAGCGTAGTACTCAACAGTCTCCGACTGAAACTGCAACGATAAAACAAACGACTATAACAAAAACAAGAACATATATGAAAACCATGAAATTTGCTGTCACCACCCTTTTCGCACTACTGACATGGACAACCTTACATGCTCAGGCCAACAGTTTCGCCCGCGGAGCTGACGTGAGCTGGTGCACGGAGATGGAGAACGACGGCAAGCACTTCTACAATGCCGACGGTGTCGAGACCGAGCTCTTCGCCCTGCTGCGCCAGATAGGCATGAATGCCGTGAGGCTGCGTGTGTGGGTAAACCCCGAAAACTCCTACGGACCGTGGTGCGACAAGGCCGACGTGCTGGCCAAGGCAAAAAGAGCCAAAGAACAAGGACTCCAGGTGATGATTGACTTTCACTACAGCGACCGCTTTGCCGATCCTGGCCAGCAGGTCAAGCCCACCGCCTGGAGCAGCTATACCATGGAACAGCTGAAGACCGCCGTGGCCAACCACACCACTGACGTGCTCTCCGCTCTGAAGACCGAAGGCATAGAACCCCAGTGGGTACAGGTAGGCAACGAGACGCGCCCGGGCATGATCTTCAACGAGGGTAAGATAGACTGGTCTAAGAGCGGTGCCGAAGCCTGGAACGGCTATGTTGCCTTGAGCAACGCCGGCTACGATGCCGTGAAGGCTGTGTTGCCCAATGCCAAGGTCATCGTTCACCTTGACAAGGCACCGGAAGACAACGCATGGTTCTTCACCGCCTTCAAACAATACGGGGGCAAGTTCGACATGATAGGCCTCTCCCACTACCCCGACTGGACCAACTGGAGCTCTGACAACACACAAGCTGCCAGCCAGATAGCGTCGCTCTCCACCACCTTCGGCGTCAAGGTGATGTTGGTAGAGACGGGCTACCCCTCGGCTGACGAGACCCGCGCTGCCAACGTGATGGCCGACCTCTTCAGCAAGACCGACACCCTCAGCGGCTGTGCCGGCATCTTCTATTGGGAACCTGAGACCTACGGCGCCTGGAAACCCGCCATCTACACCACATGGGGATGGGGTGCCTACAACATGGGGGCCTTCACCAGCGAAGGAAAACCCAGCAAGGCACTGGCCCCCTTCAAAGACCCCACAAGCAGCATTGGTGATGGCATCCGGTCAGAACACTCTGCTGCCGCCCCATCCTGGTATGATCTGCAGGGCCGATGCCTTCCGTCGCCCCGGCAAGGCATCATCATCAGAAAGCAAGGCAACAGCAAGAAGAAAATATTTTTCTACTAACTAAAGTGGGAGTTATAAAAGGGAGTACTTCCATGCCAAAGGCATTAAGCATTAAGCATTATGTATTAACCATTATGCATTAAGCATTTTTAAAAAAGGGGACCAATATGAAAAAGAAACAAGACATGAATCGCCGAGACTTCATCAAGCGCCTCGGCATGGGAACAGCCTCTGCTATGGCCCTCATGGCCATGGAACCATTGAAAACTCTGGCCGACAACATTCCCGAATCCGCAGCTACGGAAAACAAGATGACCTACCGCATCAACCATCACTCTGGCGACAAGGTGTCGCTGTTGGGCTTCGGCATGATGCGCCTACCCAAAAACCAGGACGAGGTGAACAAGATGGTTGACTATGCGATGGAACACGGCGTCAACTACTTCGACACCGCACCAGCCTACGGCAATTCCGAGGTCGTGACAGGCATTGCCCTGAAACGCCATCCACGCAATAGCTACTTCATCGCCACAAAGATGTCAAACCAGAATCGGCGCAATTACAGCTTCGAAGCCTCCAAGGCCATGTATGAGCGTTCCTTTGAACGACTGCAGATTGACTATATCGACTACTACCTGCTGCACGCCGTGGGCGGCAGCGGCATGGACGAGTTCCGCCCACGCTTCCTGGACAACGGACTGCTCGACTTTCTGCTGGAGGAGCGCAAGGCAGGCCGCATTCGCAACCTTGGCTTCTCCTACCACGGCAACGTGGAAGTCTTCGACTGGCTCATCGACCACAACGACCAGTACCACTGGGACTTCGTGCAGATAGAACTGAACTATATCGACTGGCGACACGCCTCACTCAACAGTGGCGGCTGGAAGAAAGACGCCGATGCCGAATACCTCTATAACAAACTCGACAAGGCCGGCATCCAGGCCGTTGTTATGGAGCCGCTGCTGGGGGGCCGACTGGCCAAGTTGCCGGCAGAGTTCAAAAGCCAGCTACAAGACCTGCGTCCCAACGACAGCATGGCAGCCTGGGCCTTTCGCTGGGTGGGCTCGCTGCCCAACATTCTCACCGCCCTGAGTGGCATGTCGGTCATGGCTCATGTGGAAGACAACATCAACACCTTCTCTCCCCTCGACCCTTGCACCGACCGTGAGAAGGAGATACTGGCACAGATTGCCGACGGCATGAACGGTTACCCCACCATACCCTGCACAGCCTGCAGCTACTGCATGCCCTGTCCCTACGGAGTGAACATACCGGGCAACTTTGCCTACTACAACGAACAGGTGAACAGCAAGTTGCTGCCGCTGCCCGAGAAGACGTCGCCAGAACATGCCAAGGCCCTGGCAACCTTCAAGAAGGGATACAAAAAAGCCCTCGACAAGAAGTCGTGGGCTGATAAGTGTATGGATTGCGAGGTCTGTCTGAAGAAATGTCCGCAGCAGATTCGCATACCCAATCAGATGTCGCGCATCGTAGAGCTTGTCAACGAATAGGCACCGTTGCTTTTCGGTTAGCCTTCAGTCTTAAACAGCTCCTTGATACCACCGAGAGAGCCGAGCACATTGGTAGCCTCATAGGGCAGAAAGACCGTCTTAGTCTTGTCGCCCTCGGCCAGTTCGCGCATCATCTCTATATACTTCTGTGCCAACAGGTAGTTGGCCGGGTTGGTGGTCTTGCCCACAGCCTCTGTCACCAGTTCGATAGCCTTTGCCTCGGCCTCGGCCACACGGATGCGAGCCTGTGCCTCACCCTCGGCACGCAGTATCTCCTGCTGCTTAGAGGCCTCGGCACGGTTGATGGTGGCAGCCTTCTCACCCTCAGACTGCAGAATCTGCGACTGCTTCTCACCCTCAGAGGTCAGGATGGCAGCACGCTTGTTACGCTCTGCCTGCATCTGCTTCTCCATGGCGTTGAGCACGCTCGAGGGCGGAATAATGTCCTGTAGCTCCACACGGTTCACCTTCACACCCCACTTGTCAGTGGCATCGTCCAGCACGGCACGCAGTTTCGTGTTGATGGTGTCGCGCGATGTCAGCGTCTGGTCGAGTTCCAGCTCACCAATGATGTTACGCAGCGTAGTCTGCGTCAGCTTCTCAATGGCGTTAGGCAGGTTTGAAATCTCATACACCGCCTTGAAGGGATCTACAATCTGGAAATACAACAGGGCGTTGATTTCCATCTGGATGTTGTCCTTCGTTATCACGTTCTGGCGGTCAAAGTCATACACCTGCTCACGCAAGTCAATAGAATTGCTGAAGGCATAGCGGCCGCGCTGCAACACCACGATAGACTTCGCTTTGTCGATAAAAGGAATGATGATGTTGATACCCGGATCCAGCGTGGCATGATAACGGCCCAGGCGCTCAATGATCTTTGTTTCGCTCTGGGGGATAATCACCAGCGCCATCTTGGCAAAGATAATCACCAAGACAACAACTGCAACAAGAATGTAAGTCATAATGTCCATAATATTAAAAAATTAAAATCATTACTTCAAAAAAACCATTGTTTTCCTCTATCATTCAATAGTCAGTCCCTGTGGCTCTCCCACTTTCTCTACCGTGATGATAATGCTCTCGCGTCTCACGACAGTGACGTATTCGCCAGCAGGAATCGGCGTACTATCAGCTGTCTGCGCCTTCCACACGTCACCATCAATCTGCACACGGCCGAAGCCATTGGCCTCGATAGCCTCCACCACCCTGCCGCGCCGGCCTATGATGGCATCGGCATTGCTCACCCTGTTCTGATCGTTCTGGTGGAAATAGCGCAAGGCCACGGGCCGCACCATGAAGATGCTGATGAGCGTTGCCACGGCAAAGAAGACCAGCTGCCAGTAGAAGCCCAGCCCTACAACCGAGCACACCGCAGCGCAAACGGCTCCGACAGAGAAACTTAAGATAAAGAAGTCACCTGCCGTGAGCTCCAAGATTAGGCAGAGAACGGCTATCACCGCCCACATCTGCCATAAGTGTTGTGCTAAATACTCTATCATAAAACTATATTTTAATGCTTGATGCCTATTGTTTAACACCTAATGTCTTTGGCATGGAAGTCTAAAATGGGAGTCCTTTCTCTTATACTCCTTTTTTTACTTCCCCCTTAAAGCTCCATCACGAAGTCATCCCAGTCTTTCGATGACCCTTTCTTGCCGAACACCTTTTGGTAGAGTCTGCTCCGCGTGGTGGCCACGCTCTCCTTAGAGTGCACCGTGAGGGTGGAAATATCCTTCGGTGAGAGGTGAATCTTGATGAGCAGCGTCACATGGTATTCCTGGTCTGTGAGGCGTCGCAGGCTGTAGAGCCTCTCCGTAAAGTTCGTATATACCGAGTTCACCACCTGTTCCAGCTCTCGCCAGTCGTCGCTCGTCATGACCTGTCCCTTGGCCAGCAGCTCTTTGATGTGCAAATATATATCGCTGCCAAAGATGGCTGTTTCAGCCTGAGCCCGTTTCTCACTCTCTATCTGTGCCACGGTGTTGGCGTAGTTCAACTGAGCCTTACGTTCCTCCAGTTCCAGCCGCAGCACGCTATTCTCGTCGCCCAGCTTGTGGATGAGCTGTTCCAGCTCTGCAATCTTTAGCTTGTTTTGTTCGATGCTCTTCATGCTCTTGGCCTGCAGCTCGTCCTGTATCGCGCGAACCTTATTAAGTCTCTCCTGCAGGTGCAGAATCTTGCGTTTGCTGTTCTGCACGGTCAGCACAAACAGGAAAGCATAGGTAACGCCACCCAGGATGAGCGGAAACCAATCGTGGTCTGAGAGTATCGTCATTGTCAGATTCATGCTGCAAAGATAAAGGTAAAAACCGAGAAAAGCAAGAAAAAATGTTCGCAATAGTTTGCAAAAGCAAACCAAGCTCAAGGTTCATGGTTTTAATCGGTGAGGCTTTTATTATGATGAGTGATAACTTAGATGTCACAGGAATAGAAACGAAATCCGCCAGAGTCCTTATTAAGAAACTCTGGCGGATTCTGTTTTAAGTGAAGGAAATATGTCACCTAATAAAGTGGCTGTACGACTTCCACTCTCAGTCCAAGCGCATTGATGATACGATAGAACACGCCGACGCTGGGAATGATGACACCATTCTCTATCTTAGAGATATATGACTTAGTAGTGTTTGTGCGACGGGCCAACTCCTCCTGAGTCACTTTAGCCTCTTTTCTCGCATTCTGGATTATCTGACCTGAATAGAAAGAATAAGCTGCTTCTTCTGCCTGAATACGCTCAGGTGTACCCTCCTTGCCAAACTTGGCGTCAAGTACGAGATCGTAGTCAACGATTTTGTGATTGTTTGTCTGCATAATATGCCTCCTTTATTTTAATCGCTTTATCTATTTCATTGGCTGGCGTTTTCTGCGTTTTCTTCTGAAAACCATTGAACAGTACTACTATCTGACCGTCATCGAAGATAAAGAATACACGATAGATATTACCACCATACTCCGAGCGAAGCTCATAGACGCCGTCCTTGATGTGCTTCACGAATTTCTTCGACAGCCTATCTTGAGTTTTCAAGAGGAGTAATCCGTATTGGACCTTCTCTTGTTCCTTCTCTGTCAGCGTGGCCATAAACGCCTCAAAATAACCACCATAAGTAAATATCTTACGTTTCATGGGTGCAAAAATATAAAAAGTTGTCGTATCTTGCAACTATTTATCATATTATTTTGGTACTTGTTTTACTGCTATAGAGACTTTTGGAAAAGCCGAGCCTGATGAAGATGACTAACATTTCCACATAAAATAGGTCGCTGCGCACCGAGGAGCGAAGAAGGCTGTCCTCGCGCGCGCGTGCGCGCACCAGGAATTTTTATTTTTAATTTTTTCCTCATTTCCTCATTCCATGCGCTGAAATGCCGATTAATAAAGGCTTTGTAGGGTGTGAGGAAATCATGAGGAAATGAGTTAATATTTCTTAAAACGCAGTTTTCCTTTCAAAAAAGGAGGAAAAAATGGGGAAAAAATGAGAAAAAAGAAAGTTAATACTCCCATGCCGAAGTCATTAGGCAGTAAGCATTATGAATGATGAGTGAACTTTATGAATTGGGCATTAAACAGAGTTCACCTGTCCGAAGGGGGTCCGGACACTTTGTCCGGATGGGGTCGGACACTCTGTCCCGATGGGGTCCGGACACTTTGTCCCGATGGCCCGGACACTCTGTCCGGATAACCCGGACAACTTGTCCGGATGACCTGTTCAAAGTGTCCGGACGACCTGTTCAAAGTGTCCGGGAATCTTATTTCTTTTTAGAAGTAGTCTTCTTGGTAGTGGTAGTCTTCCTAGTGGTGGTAGTCTTCTTGGTGGTGGTAGCCTTCTTGGTGGTGGTAGTCTTCTTGGTAGTCGTGGCAGCTGGTGTGGTGACAACAGGCTTATAATAGGTCAGAGCCTCGGGCATCTGCTTCTGAAGGGCAGCGATGCGTTTGGCGTCGGAGGGGTGGTCGCTGAAGAAATCTGACTGGTTACTGTTTCCGCTGGAGGCGGCCATACGCTCCCAGAACTTGATGGCAACTTGCGGGTCGTAGCCGGCCATGGCTGCAAAGATGAGTCCCATGTGGTCGGCCTCGCTCTCATGGTTGCGGGAGTACTTGAGGTTGCTGAACTTGAAGCCTATCTGCGAGACGGCAGAGGCCAGTTCCACGGTGTTGGAGTTGACGCCTGCTACTTGGAGCACGCCCCCCAGCAGCTGGGTGCCATACTGTTGCTTCAGGGCAGTGCTCATCTGTTCGGCAGAATGCTTGGCGACGGCATGGGCTATCTCGTGGCCGAGGACGATGGCCAGCGAGGGCTCGTCTTGCGTCACGGGCAGCAGTCCTTCATAGACAACTATTTTACCGCCGGGCATACAGAAGGCATTGACATTCTGGTCTTGCACGAGGTTGAACTCCCATGCATACTGGCTAAGTTCATCGGCATATCCTTTTTCCTTCAGATAGGTCTCGACGGCAGTGGCCAGACGCTGACCGACACGCTGAACAAGGGCGGTGTTGGCAGCATTGGTGGACTTCTTGGCACTCTGCATATACTTGGTGTATTCCTGGGTGCTGAGACTCAACACTTGTTCATCGCTGACCATCAGACTCTGTTTGCGTCCGGTGACAGGAACGGTGCGGGAGGTTCCGCAGGAAGCAGCGACCAGGGCTATCACCAGGGCCGCCAGGTAAACTCTTAGTCTTTTCATAGATATTCTCATTTCTTTGCTTTTCATAAAAAACGATGCAAAATTACGAAATAATTCCTGATTTCATTCTCACATGCCGAATTTATTTTATTCTTTTGCGAAGGCTTTACGCCTTTTTATGACCCTAACAGACTTAACGACATGAAGAAAGAACTACAAAGGCAAGGTGGTGGCACGTTTTGAACCTACGGCTACGGCACAAGACATGGAGCCGCTGCTGAAAGAAGAATTGATGAAGGCTGTTCGTTGACAGCCTTTTTTCTTATCTTCATTTCTCGGGTTTGGACTGACGGGCAAATTCGAAGAGGGCCTTGGGAAGGTGGCAGTAGCCGGTGGGATTTTTCTCTAAATAATCTTGATGGAATTCATCGGCGGGGAAGAAGCGCTCTAAGGGCTTGACCTCTACGGCTATAGGCTCTGCAAGGGCTGACTGCTCTTCGGCAAAGACTTGGCGAATGGCGGCCATATCGGCATCAGACGTGTAGTAGATGCCTGTACGATAACGTGTGCCCTCGTCTTCGCCTTGCTTGTTTAAACTGGTAGGATCGATGGCCTTAAAGAACATACGCAACAGGAAGCGCAGTCCCACGACCTGATCGTCGTAGGCGATACGCACCGTTTCGGCATAGCCTGTCTGGTCGGTATATACTTCCTGATAAGTGGGCTTGTCGGTATGTCCGTTGGCGAAGCCTACCTCGGTCTCCGTCACACCCTGCACCTGCTTGAAGAAATGTTCTGTTCCCCAAAAGCAGCCGCCTGCTAAATAGATTTCTTTTTTCATGATGAATGATGACTGATTGTTTTTGCTACGACATAGGCCGTGGTCCAGGCGGCCTGAAAGTTGAAGCCTCCCGTCACACCGTCGATGTTGAGGACCTCACCAGCAAAAAAGAGGCCAGGCCGCACCTTGCTCTCCAAGGTGGTGGCATTGACACTTGCCAGAGAGACACCGCCACAGGTGACAAACTCGTCCTTGAACGCCGCACGGCCGTCAACCTGATAGCTGTCGTTGCAGAGGATGTTGACCAGCCTGTTGGTTTCTTTCTTGCCTAACTCTGACCAACGGATGGCAGCACGGCCGCCGAGGGTCTTCCCCAGCAGATAGCTCCACAGCCGTTGGGGCAGCCCGAGAGGCGGCAACGTGGGCAAGAGCTTCTGGGCATGGCATACGGCATGGATGCCTAACTCCAGTCTGACGGTGTCTTCGTTGCGGGAGGTCCAGTTGACCAACAAGGATGCGCGGTAGGCATGGTCGTGGAGATGGCGGGCAGCATAGCTCGAGAGACGGAGAATGGCGGGACCGCTCATACCCCAATGGGTGACAAGCAGCGGGCCGTCGGCCCGAAACTTGGTAGAGGCAAGTTGCACCGACGCCTGCGGCACGACGGTGCCCATGAGACTGCGCAAGGCAGGGTCGCCGATGTTGAACGTGAAGAGCGAGGGGACGGGCAACTCTATCTGATGACCGGCCTGGCGCAGCCACTCTAATCCCTGCACGCGCGGGCTGCCGCCCGTGGTGACACAGATATAGTTGAAATCGGCCAAGGCATCAAGACTATCGACAGACCGGTCTGTCAGGACTTCTACGCCATGGCGCTGCGCCTCCCGCAGGAAGCAGTCGATGACGGTCTGGGAGTCTTGCGACTGAGGGAAAACGCATTGGTCTTCCTGGGTGACAAGCGGCACACCATGGCGCTCAAACCATTGGTAGGCGTCACGATGGTCGAAGACATTGAACAGCCGTTTCAGCAGGCGGTGTCCACGAGGATAGACATGGCTCAAGTCGGTAATACCTTCAAAACTATTGGTGCAGTTGCACCGTCCACCGCCAGAGACTTTCACCTTGGCCAGCACACGACCGCTACGCTCAAAGATGGTGACCCCCATCTCGGGCATGAGTTCCTTCAGGTTGACGGCCAGAAAGAAACCGGCGGCACCGCCACCGATGATGGCTGTTCGCATATCTGTCGTTATTATATATATTCTTTTTATCTGTTGATTCTCACCAGGGTGGACCCTGTCGTGGATGGTCGGCCGGTGGTGACCTGTACCACAACGACTCCGGCCGTCGCCAAGGGCATCTCTATGGTGTAGAAGGCTTGACCGGCAGGCAGCGTCTGGGAGAGCAATTGCTGACCACTGAGGCTATAGACCGTGACGGAGAATGCCTGTGACGGGGCTTCGTCGAAGGCCACACAGAGCTGTCGGCCCGACTGAGGCCAGACACGGACTGCCTGCGGCTGACTGAGAGAGAGACCGGGGACATGGTCGGTGACTTCCAGAATGTCGAGCAGTCCGCGATAGACGTCGATTTCTCCATAGCCATATTCGTTGTTGGGATAGGTCAGCGACGTGTCGTGGTGTCTGCAGGTGCGACTGAAGACTGCACGGACTTCGTCGGGGGTGAGGTCGGGCTTGGCCTGCAGCCACAGGGCCACGGCACCACCGACAATGGGCGACGACATGGAGGTGCCCGCCTTGCTGTGCCAACCATAGGTGCGGCCGTCAACTTCGAAATAGGAGATATCGGAATCCATGCTCGATGAAGTGGGGTTGGCTTCATTGAAGAAACTGTTGGCAGCGGCCACGATATTGGTGCCAGGCGCCATCACGTCTGGCTTGGTGCGGCCATCGAAGGTAGGTCCCACCGACGAGTAGTAGCCACGCTGACCACCTGTACCCTGATCGTAGCCGACATAGTGGCCCAGGTGGTTGGTGAAGCCGGTGCGATAGGAAGTGGCACCCACACTGATGACCGCGGGTGCCGAGGAGGGTGAGTTGATATTGTGGGTGGGAGCTCCCGCTACAAGGTGCGGATTGAGGTCGTTGGTGACCCAGTAGCCATCCAGCTTGTAGGCCTCTACATCGGCCTCGCGTCCGATGATTTCTATAGACACCGGCACACTGGCGCCAAAGACACCCAGCATGGAGAAATAAGCATCATAGACCATCTCTTCGGCATCATAGCAGGAGGGATAAGCATCGATGTGAAAAACATACTGCCGGCCATCTATCTTCGTGGTATCGACATACTGTGAGTCGGGCAGCTGCAGGATGTCGCGCGTGGAGATGAGCATGGTGGTGTCGCCCGTGGAGCGGTAGGCTACCAGCTTCATGTCGAAATCGTCGCGCGACTTCATGACCATGGAAACATGGTCGGTGAAAGAGTAGAGAAAGGTACCTGCCGACTCTTCGCCCCGCGCTTTGTGGAAATAGGTATTCCAAAGACTTGCATTGCCTGCAGAAGCAACAATGATATGTCCGGGACCAGTGAGACTGTCGAGCACTTCATAATAGAGCTGGTCGTAGCCGAGGAAGTCTTGCACGCTTCCCTCGCTGAAGGAGATGACGCAGGGCTTGCCCACCTGATCGGCATAGTCGAAGATGTATTTGAAACCTAACGCATCGACGGCATAGGTGTATCGGTCGTGCATACTGGAGGGAATAAGATGGGCATTCTCGTTTGTTGCATTGGCCACCACACACAAGTCGCTCTCATAGGCAACGCCACGATAGGGAGAACCGGCACCGCTGCCGCCTGCCGTCGCCAGCGTGTGGGTGCCATGGTTGGCAACGAGGCCGTCGTAGGAGTGGCCGAGGGTCAGCAACTCGTCTTGCGTCTGATAGTCGCGACCTACATAAAGCGGACTGCCCTCTGTGTCAGGAGAAATCTGGTCCCACAGCCGTTTGATGCGATACTGTTCGTGGGCGGCATCGAAGAAGGTGGGATGGGTGAGGTCGAAGCCTATGTCCATGATGCCCATGACAACACCCTGACCGGTGAAGGCTTGGGGAAGCGGACGGCACCCCTCATGGGCCGGAGTTGCATTGACGATGAGAGAAGTGGTATCCATGAGAGCCGAAGCATGACCATTGGCTTCAATACACTTTACAGCATGATGGTCTGCAAGCTGACGCAGCCGGGTGACAGGGATATCGGCGATATACACCTGGCCGAAACGGGCCAATTCTTTACACCCATGGGAGGCCAGCAACTCGCTGCCATCTCCTGAAATCTTGATGAAAGCGCAGACATGTTTCTCTCCTCCCCTGTCGGCAAAGAGCCGCCGCGAACTGTCGTCTGACCCATGAAGAGCGGCATGGGGCGCCCTGCCCTCTGCCAAGACCATCTCACGGAGTCGTGGCGACAATTTATACAAGCCCTGCCGTTGTGCCGAATGAGGCAATACGAAGAGCCATATCATCATGACAGTAAACAGGATTCTCATCTGTCTGATTCCCTTTTTCAATAATGCTTGCAAAGTAAGCGAAAAATAACGAGAACACCAAGAAAACAGAAACAAAAAAGCCGCAGGCAGTCAAACTAATGTCTGGACTTTGCCTGCGGCATGTGTTATGAACATTTTTAATTCTTGACGAAACAGTTACTTGGATTTTATCCTAAGTTTTCTCGCCATGGCATAACTGAAGTAAACTTCATTCTGCTCATCTGGCTTAACTAAAGCATCCTGTTGTTTTGTCTTTTTTTTACTTGTTGACAGTAGCCAGGTCTTTCAGACCACGGTTGTTGAATGTAATGCTCAGCAGTGTCTGATACTTGTTGTACTGCTTGTCATCGAGGACATAACGCATGTACTGCAGGTCACGCTTCACTGCACTGCTCAAGCGCTCGTTCTTGTCATCCTTGGTATCGGATGCAGCGTTCAACATTTCCTCGCAGAAGGTCTCATGTATATTTTCTACAACCTCCATTTGGTCGAGGTCAAGGCCCAGACAGATAGCGAGCTTCGTGTAATTAACGCTCATGTCGTAAGCCTTCATGTTGTTGTCACTGTTAACATTCTCTGTCTCTGCATATGCCATAGACATGCTAAGCATAGCAACCATTGTCAAAAAAATCTTTTTCATACTCTTTACCTTTCTTTTTCTTTTCCCTCGGAAGAACCGAAGCCCCTCCTCGGGCATCTGAGCCTCACGGCCCTTTCTGTGTTTTTACTTTGTTATCCTTTTGTCTTTTTGACGGTGCAAAGGTAAGAACTATCTCGACATCAAACAAGAGATTTCATTAATTGTTTGCGCAAACAGTTTCTTTCTTGACCTAAGTCAAACTCTCAGATTTCAATCTATAAGCAAACAGGCTATTATATTATATATAAGGTATAAGTGCAAAAAATACAGAACATCTTCTGAGCTTTAACAACTTCTGCTGAAAACTTACCTCCAGACTTTCCTGAAACAAGAAATGCGAATCTTCTGAATTCGTTTTGCCAGTCAAAAGATTATTTGTATTTTTGCATGCGAACAAAAAAAGAGAAAACATATATGGATTCCATTCAACACAAGTACATCGCCGTGGCTTATGAACTCTATAGCCTGAGTGACGGCGAAAGCCATCTGACAGAAAAAACCGCCACCGACCAACCTTTTGACTTCATCAGCGGCTTCGGTCTTACTTTGGAAGACTTCGAGAAGGCTGTTGCCAGCTTACCGACCGGTAAGGATTTCGACTTCACGCTCACACCCGAACAGGCTTATGGAGAATATGTTCAAGAACGTGTACTCGACTTGAACAAGGAGATGTTCTGTGTAGATGGAAAACTGGACGAAGAACACATCTTTGAAGGTGCCATCGTACCCCTGATGAATGAAGAGGGACAGCGCTTCATGGGACAGGTGGTCGAGATTGGTAACGACAAGGTGAAAATGGATCTAAACCACCCCCTGGCTGGAAAAAGCCTCAACTTCAAAGGTACCATCGTAGAGAACCGCGAAGCTACTGAAGAGGAGATAAAAAACCTCATCAAGCATTTGAGCGGTGGATGTGGAGGATGTGGAGGCAACTGCGGGGACAGCGGATGTAATGGCAACTGCAACGATGGCAACGACTGCAAAGAAGGCGGTTGCGGAGGATGCGGAGGATGCCATTAAGAAGAACACACTATACAAGTAACTGAAAGCATTAAGCAAGAAATAGGAGGCACAAAGATGAATACATTTGGTAAACTCTTCACGCTGACTACCTTCGGCGAAAGTCACGGTGAGGCCATTGGCGGTGTCATCGACGGCATGCCACCAGGCATAAAGATAGATATGGAGTTTATCCAAGCGGAACTCGACAGAAGGCGCCCCGGACAGAGCGCCATCACAACCGGCCGCTCAGAGGCCGACAAAGTGGAAGTGCTCAGCGGAGTCTTTGAAGGACACTCCACGGGATGTCCTATAGGTTTCATCGTCAGAAATACTAACCAACACTCGCAAGACTATGAAAACATGCGCTGTCTGTTCCGTCCATCACATGCCGACTATACCTACCACTATAAATACGGCGTGCGCGACCACCGAGGAGGTGGACGCTCTTCCGCACGCATCACCATCAGTCGAGTCGTAGCTGGGGCCTTTGCCAAACTCGTGCTTCGGAAGCTGGGCATCAGCATCAATGCTTACACCTCACAGGTGGGTGACATTGCCTTGGAAAAAGAATACCAATACTACGACCTCACGAAAGCGGAACAGAACAACGTACGCTGTCCCGATGAGGAGACAGCCTGGCGTATGGAAAAGCTTATCACTGAGGTAAAGGCACAGGGCGACACCATCGGCGGTATCATCACTTGTGTTGTCAAAGGATGTCCTGCAGGGTTGGGCGAACCGGAGTTTGGCAAGCTACATGCCCAATTGGGGAGCGCGATGCTTTCCATTAACGCTGCCAAAGGCTTTGAATACGGTGACGGCTTTAACTGTGTGAAGACTCGAGGCAGTGAGCAGAATGATGTATTCCTGCCCACAACAGAGTCTTCTATCCCCCACCCTGCAACCAAGACCAACCACTCGGGGGGCATTCAAGGCGGCATTAGCAATGGACAGGACATCTATTTCAGAGTGGCTTTCAAACCAGTGGCCACCATACTGACCGAGCAAGACACCATAGACATGGAGGGAAATGCCACCACACTGAAAGCACGTGGCAGACACGACCCGTGTGTTCTTCCACGTGCCGTTCCCATCGTTGAAGCAATGACTGCCATTGTCATTTTAGACAATTACCTACAGGGAAAAGCAGTGAAATTGTGATTTTATGCATATAATATGAAAAAAACTTGCTCCTTTATGCAGATTCTGAAAAAAAATGTTTAATTTTGCATACGACAACCAAGGGGTTTGCGAAAATCCCTGGTTCGTCTTAGTTAAGTCTAGTTTAGTTTTTGTGTTGGTTGAGGGCTGCCTTTTGGCAGCCCTCTCTTTATGTTCCCATATAAAAGTTCTTCCTATAAGGCACCGATAATATCCTGAACAGAATCACAGCCATGACGGTCAAGCCACTCGTTGATGCCGTCGCGAACCTTGATAGTAACGGCCGGATCGAGGAAATTGGCTGTGCCTATCTCAATAGCTGTGGCACCAGCCATGAAGAATTCTATGGCATCAGTGGCCGACTGGATACCACCCAATCCTACCACGGGAATATTAACAGCCTTGGCAACCTGCCACACCATGCGCAAGGCTACAGGCTTTACGGCTGGACCACTGAGTCCACCAGTTGCAATACTCAATACTGGACGACGTTTCTCTATATCAATGGCCATACCCATCAGGGTGTTGATGAGCGAAACGCTATCTGCACCTTCTGCCTCACACGCTCGGGCAATGTCAGCAATATGGGTTACATTGGGCGAGAGCTTTACAATCAGTGTCTTGTGATAACGAGCTCGCACCGCCTTTACGACCGAAGCAGCCCCCTCGCAGGTCGTCCCGAAAGCCATGCCGCCCTGTCTGACGTTAGGACAGGAAATATTCAGTTCGATAGCAGGAACACGCTCCAAGGCATCAATCCTTGCTGCACACTCAGCATAGTCTTCAGGGGACGAGCCACTGACATTTACAATAAAGTGGGTCTGGATGTCCTTCAGCTGAGGATAGATATGGTCTGCAAAATAGTCCACGCCCTTGTTCTGCAACCCCACGCAATTAAGCATGCCCTGCGCTGTTTCTGCCATGCGTGGATAGTCATTTCCCTCACGGGCATGCAAAGTGGTGCCTTTCACAATAATGCCACCAATTTCTTCCAGTGGCACAAAATCGGCAAACTCCAGTCCGTAGCCAAACGTGCCAGAGGCCGTCATCACTGGGTTCTTCAGCTCCAGTGCTCCAATGTTCACATTCAGTCTTGCCATAATAGTTTCTTAATATTAAATACAGGACCTTCCTTACATACACACAGATTGCCATCTACCGTCTTCTCTACACAACAAAGACAGGCTCCTAAGCCGCAGGCCATCATATTTTCCAGAGACACTTCACATTCCGTTCCACTCTGTTTGGCATATTGAGCCACTGCATGCATCATCGGACCAGGACCACAGACGGAAATCATATCAAAGCGTTCCTGCCTCAGGAGGGAATGGTTGGTGACAAATCCTTTTTCTCCCTCGGAACCGTCTTCTGTTGTCACAAAGACTCTTCCGTATTGTCTGAAACACTCTAACTGTAAAAGGTCGGAAGCCTTTCGGGCTCCCAAGAGAAAGGTTGGTTCACCTCCCATCTCACGAATGCGGGCTCCCAAGAAGAGTAGCGGTGCAACACCTACGCCACCGCCGACTAACAGATAACGACGACACGCACCGGCGGGTAAAGTGAAGCCACGTCCCAAAGGAAGCACAGCATTTAATGTGTCTCCAGCTTTCAAGGTACACAGATGGCGAGTGCCCTCACCGACCGCTGCAACAAGCAGCCACAGCTCATTGGATTGAGGATAAAAGAAGTGAATGGAGATTGGACGGCGCAAGAAGGTGTTGGGCGCATGGTCAACGCGCAGCTCTGCAAACTGTCCAGGCTCCATGTCAGGCATCTGCTTGTCTGCCGTCAGCCGAAGCAGCACATAACGCTCATTCAGTTGTTCTGCAGCTAACACCCTAAGATCGAGAATTTGCTTCATATCAGTTTTTTCTTGTGATTATACAACAAATATTCCTCATCCCATAACGACATCCAACACCATCATCAGCACGAACCCAACGGCAAAACCTATGGTGCTGAGATTTGAGTGTTTGCCTGAAGAGGCTTCTGGAATGAGTTCTTCTACTACCACATAGAACATAGCACCAGCGGCAAAAGACAACATATATGGTAGCACGGGCATGAGCATGGAAGCCAACAGGACTACTGCCAGTCCGCCAATGGGCTCTACGGCACCGCTCATACTACCTAACATGAAAGAGCGCCAGCGACTGTTTCCTTCAGCCCGCATGGGCATGGAGATGATGGCTCCCTCTGGGATGTTCTGAATGGCAATACCAAGCGACACTGCTATCGCGGAAGCCAGCGAGATTCCGGATGCACCCTGCTCAGCTCCCGCCAGAACCACACCTACCGCCATACCTTCTGGCAGGTTGTGAATGGTGACCGCCAAGGCCAACATGGCCGTGCGCGACAATTTGGAACGAGGGCCTTCCGGATTGCTTGAACCTATGTGCAAGTGAGGGGTGAGTTCATCAAGCAATAGCAGAAAGCCGATGCCGAGAAGAAAGCCCACGGAAGCTGGGAAAACCGACCAGGCGCCCTTAGCTTCATTCATCTCCATGGCAGGGATGAGCAACGACCACACAGAGGCCGCTACCATCACACCAGAGGCAAATCCCAACAAAGACTTCTGTACCTGCTCCGGCATCTCATCTTTCATCAAAAACACAAATGCTGAACCCAGCATGGTGCCTAACAAAGGTATGAGTAACCCAATAACAATTGTTTCCATATCAGTGCAAAGGTACGAAAAATTTAAAGATGAACATTCATGAGGTGGATTTTTTTCCACATCAGTCCTAAAGGACGGATAAGGTTATGCGTAACTGTGCATGCCGCCAAGGACGTAGTTTACACCAAAATAAGTCATCAGCAGAGTCAAGAAAGAAAATAACATATAGAGATGATACACCATCGGTCGCTGAAAAACTGGCAACGACTGAGTGTGGACTACTACACCATAGGTCATAAAGGTGATGAGAGCCCAGGTTTCTTTCGGATCCCAACTCCAGTAAGTTCCCCAACTCACATTGGCCCAGATGGCTCCAATAAAAATACCAAGACCGAGAGTGGTAAGACCTGGATAGAGAAATATACGTGAAAGTACTGCCAATTTTTCCGCCTCCTCCCTAAGCACAAGAGCTGCCAGCGCACATATAAAAGTCAAGGAAAACAACGCATAGGACATCATGATGACGCCCACATGAATACTCAGCAGAGGCGAATTGAGTACTGGCATCAAATGAGTGATCTGCGGGTCCATCTGGTTGATATGACTTACCAAAAGAAAGAATCCACTCAATAAAAAGCCGAAAGAGAGCAGCAAGTGTATCATCCGAAAGCTGCGGGGAGATAGACGACTCATGAAAAACATCATGATGAGCATGACAAACCATGCCAACATGAGCATACTCTCATAACCATTGCTCATAGGGATGCGTCCACATATCATCCAACGCAGCGCAAGGGCAAAGGTCAGAACTGCCCAGGAGAGTACAAATGCTATGCTGAACAGCCTATGCAGTGTTGGATACTGCCTGTTGCGCCGCAACTGGTACAGATATATTAAAAAGGTAACAAAACCCAGTATGAGATTCACGATAAAGAGGATTGTAGCAAATCCCACCTTATTATATATACGCTCTGCTAAGACTGTACCTGCCGAAGGAAGGGTTGCAGCAGCATGCTCTGACTGGTACCTCTGCATCTTACCAATAACTACTTCCACACGATCATAGTTACCGGCTAACGCCTCACGACGCAATAAGCTGAACATGTTGGCAAGATATTTCTTATAACCAGACGGCATGAGAGGAGAAAGATTATCGGTAAGTGCCAACCACTCGGTCTTACCATTGTGTGTCCATGGAAAGAACTTGAGTGGCTCTCCTCGACGAAGCCGCATGATGAGGCTCACCTTTTCGTCCACCCTGGCCACTTGTTGATGGAAAGCATCATTGTCACCACGGTAATACTGCTCTACATAAGGAGCAAGCCTATACTTCCCTGTAGAAGAATCAATGAAGGTGTTTACCGATGCATAATCAGGCAGCCCAAGAGCTGACTTCAGGTCATCCCCCTTAACTTTTATGATAGGCTCGCTACTCCACCTTTCGCCCCAGAAAAGGAAGCCTGTCAACACTTGTTCGGCTGTATATTCACCATAGTGCGTCTTGCCAAACAACTTCTTCGTGAAGTCCAAAGCGTAGGTTTGCATCGGGCAGATGCGGTTGTTGTAGAGAATATTCAGCTCTCCGAATTTGGCCGCTGTTGGCTGGGGTAGAACAGGGAGGGATGAGTTGTGACAGACATCTGCTTGCATAAAAACGGGGACAACAAGCATCAGCAATAACGATAACATGCGCAACAACCGACGGAAAGTTCCCTGCGGATCGAATAGCATATATATGAGCGAAAAGAAAAGTAAGGCATAGCCCGTGTATGTCACAGGAATGCCGTAAGGGTCACTATTCAGCGAGAGAACGCTTCCTTGTTCATCGGAGTCATACGACATCTGGTAGATACGGATAGAACGATAGGAATAGATATGATTCATAGACACTGTGAAATCCTTCTTATTACCACCATCGATGACCGACAGTTGTGACTCATAGTCTGCTGGGGCCTTGGTGCCTGGATGATATTTCACCTCAAAATGGTTCAGAATCAGAGTAAAGGGTAAAATACGTTCTCTCGGCTGTCCATCTACCAACGTGGAATAATTGTTCTTCTGCTCTCCAGTACGAAGATGAACAACGCCTTTCCATGCCGTAAGATGGGTGAGCAACGCACCGAAGAGAATGAGAACAAACGATGTGTGCAACATGACAACCCACCATCGGTGCACCCGCTGAAACATAAAATAGAATATGCCAACTATGACCAGAGAAGCCCACAACAACGTAAACCACCACGCTCCGTAACAGTGGGTGGCAACATAGTCTATACCCAGAAATTTCCCGATGATCGTTATGACAGCCATCACAATGACTATCAGTGAATAAACCACTATGCAGATCTTCTTTATCATCTTCATAAAAAACACTATCAGAAGTCGTGCCACCCAGAGATAAGATTAGTTCGTAAATGAACAATGACGGACATCATGCCTCATATTTATGTTCACTCTGAACAGGAATCGGGAAATGGGTGAATTAAAAAAGAAACACCTAACTCTTGGATGTCTTTGGAAGAAACGATTCCCAAGTCTGATCATCATAAAAAACTCTAATTTCAGTTATCCTCTTAGATACTTTGTCAATATATTTCACAGAATTCCGATCATTATTTTTAAGTGTTCTTTCAACACTCTGACTTTGCGAACGCTGCTCAGACATGTCCGATAGGGCAGAAGTTTCAGACATGAAGTCAAGCGTAGGCTCATCGGAAGTCTTAGGCTTTCCGTCTAAAGGGTTACTAACATCATGGGGAACATCAAGATACATCGGTCCGCGCCCGAACATCAACCAATCGGTTGAGATGGCAGGTATCTTAGATTTGATTGCCTCAACAATATCAAGGGTAGGACGAGTACGACCATTGAAAATACTACTCAGTGTAGCGGGTGATTTTTCAATAAACTGAGCAAAAGTCTGCTGTGCCATATGTTGGCTCTCCATGATCTTTCTAATTCTATCTTTCATACCAAAGTTTTTATCGTTAGGTGTGTTATGGGGTCAATAGCCACCAATTTTCACTTTTCCATTTGATTTTACAAAGGTAAAGCAAAAATTTGGAATACACAACATTTGTGGTCTAAATTTTAAATCTCAATACTTTTGAATTACAAATGTAAAGTTTGGAAATCTGATTTGTAAATTTAGAGATTCAAAAGATTGGAAATTTAAAATTCAAAATTCATAAAAAAGCATATCTTTGAAAAACTTTACTATAAAAGTATCAGACTACTGGCTATCAAGCTGTTCTGCATTGAATATCCGTTTAAAAAGGGGTTATCTGACGCTTTATATGCAATATTCCTATTTAGAGAATACAAAAAACGCTTTCATAAAGCCTATTATCGTACTGATTTTCAATATCTTATCATAAGCAAAGAAGTGTTGCATATTTATAAATCCTTTATTTTTGGATGGCTCTTAGCTGCTTTAGAATCCTGAAGCTTTAGCCCCACGACAAATTTAAACTTAAACATTACAAATCTAAACCGCTTTATAATTATAAACATACTACTTGTTTTGCGTTTGTATATTTGGAATTGTAAATGCAAATAGATGTGAACAAAAAATTGGAAAGTTTGTGGAAAGTCGGATTTTGAGCATTTTTCTCGTTTTTATAAACAGGCGATGGGACGCTTAAAAATTCGCGAGTTTTGAGCTATAAGAACAGCTGGAATCCCTTTTATTCATCGTACTTTAGGCAAAAAAAAGTGCTCCTGGAGAGCACTTATTCTAGAACTTAATATGTGAAAATCTGTGAAGAAAATCAATGCAAAATAAAGAAAATTAACTCTTTCATCAGATCTCCTGCACCTGTATTTGGGTTATCAAGGCCCTTACTTTTAGCATCAATTTCTCTCATTTTTGAAATTATCTGGAGAGTTTTCATGGCGGTGTAGTTTTTCATACCCGTCATATAGTCTTTTGCGGCCCATCCTGATTTCAGATCCAGATACTGTGCGACACTGTTTTCTGACGTTTTTTGAGGTGCATAGAATGCAATCATCAAATTTTGGAAATAATTAAAGAGCAATGGGAGAAACGAATAGATGGAGCCAGCCTTAGGATTATTGTCAAAATATTTCACAATCTGATTAGCCTTAAAAATATTTCTATTGACAATGGCATCACGCAGTTCGAAGCTATTAAACTCCTTACTAACACCTATCTCTCGCTCAACAATCTCTGGTGTCACCTCTCTCCTACTTTCCGGAAGGGAGATAAGTACCTTATCCAATTCTGAAGTCAGTCGGCTCAAATCGGCTCCTATATAATCGGCAATCATCTGAGATGCTTTGTGGTCTATCGTGGCTTTATGCAGTTTTAGATATCCTTCGATAAAGCCTGGCAATTCATAGTCACGCTTTTTTTTGCTCTCAAAAACTACACCACCATTGGTCTCCACATGTTTCAAAAGTGCCGCCACAGTTTTTTTTCTACGATCCAGCGTACCATTTTTATGACACAACACGAGGACAGTTGTAGGGACAGGCTTCTCTGAATATTTCTCCAGTGGCTCCCAATTTTTCAAATTCTGTGCTTCCTTGACTATGACCACTTGAAATTCGGCCATCATAGGATATCGTAGCGCCATGTCAGCAATCTGTGCAGATGTGACATCAGCACCGAAACATACAGTCTGGTTAAAGGCCTGTTCATCCGGTTGCAGTACATGTTCAACCAAATAGTCCGAAATCTTGTCTATGAAATACGGTTCCTCCCCCATTAATATATAAATAGGAGCAAACTTCCGTTCCTTCAGGTCATGCATGATGGCATCAAAAGATGCGCCTGTATTTTCCTTTGGCATAAATGACGCGTTCTATTTTCATGCAAAAATACAAAAATTCTTTGAAGTCCGCACAATTGGAAACAGAAAACCTACAAAACAATCTGAATTTCTTCGCTCGTTTTACAACCATCATGGCAAAGTTTCACGAAGAAAGTTCAATCACATATCTTTACAATGGATTTTTGGATTCTGGAAAAACAACCACCTAAAGTCATATCGTTCTGTGCCCGGTCTGTGGTCACATCACCCCTCTACAGGTGACACAAAAGAGGCTTTTGAAGGCAAAACAGGGCCTTTTGCTTTTCCTGCAAGCAGGTTACCGACCTTGGCTCCTAAAGTAAAAGACTTTTCCGCACAAAGTGGCTGACTTTACATCTAAAAGTGATTGACTTCGCGAGAGAAAGTGATTGACTTCGGCTCTCGCTTAATCGCTACTTTGGCTTCGCCGAAGTAGCTCCCGCTCGGCCATCCAAGCAAGCTTGATGGCTCTCGCTTAATCGCTACTTTGTGACTTTTGACTTTGTGACATTAAGGAGGTTCATTAGGAGGGGAAATAGTCGGAGTAGAATTTTATTATTATATTATATATAATAATAACTTATAATAATAGTATTCTGCACATCCCGGAGGTGCTTATTGTCACAAAATCACATGTCACAAAGGCACATATTGCGACCGCTACCGGGGAGGCACACTTGGTGTGGATAAAGATACAGTTTATTCATCATAAAGCTATGGTTTAGCGGTCATAAAGCTATGGTTTGTGCGAAGCAAAGATGCCGTTTACGTTTTTTAAGAGAAACAGACGGTTTTGTTAACAGATTTTCACACGCTGCAAAGGGGCGATTTTTGGCCGAAGCCCGTTTTCTCTGTACCTTTGCAACATGGAAGCCGCCATCCTGACCGCCATCGCAACCTCTATCGGTGTCTCGAGCTGCACCCTAAACCTGCTCAACTATTAAACTTTCTAACTGTTAACTATTTGTCAAACACTTAAAACCTTAAAACTATGAAAACAGGAACTTTGAAGTACAGACTGTATCAGAACACCAATGAGAAGAGTCCATTCAAGGGCAAGTGGTATGCCCGTGCCGTGCAGGACCGAACCATGGAGTTTGAAGACTTCGTGCAGCACATGGCCGACCACAACACCAACTTCTCACGAGGTACCATCAACGGTGTGCTCATGGACATGCTCGACTGCCTGAAGCACCTGGTGCTCGACGGCAAGAGCGTGCGACTGGGCGAGCTGGGCCTCATCAGCGTGGGCATCACCACCTCGCCCGCACTCACCGCCAAGGCCTTCAACAGCTCTCACAACATCAAGGGCGTACACCTCATCGTGCGCAACACCAAGACCTGGAGCAACGCCGAGCTGCGCAAGCTCTGCAACATCAGCGAGCTGGAGAAGAACGATGTCGATACGGATAATCCCGACGGCGAGTGAAGCGCTGCTCCCTCAAAGTCCTCCCCCTTGGGAGGAAGGGAGCCTGCCCTCACCCAAGTCCCCTCCCCTTCTCCCAGGGAGGGGCTTTTATTTAAAGAGTAA
>Ga0247611_10002659_pt1 | contig 28129 bp, 17 predicted proteins | sample 177DNAGHGhighgp2_FD_192422 | JGI IMG/M metagenome (GOLD analysis project Ga0247611, IMG submission 192422) | Sheep rumen microbial communities from Palmerston North, Manawatu-Wanganui, New Zealand - 1770 DNA GHGhigh gp2 | ecosystem: Host-associated > Mammals > Digestive system > Stomach > Rumen... | reverse complement strand
AGGTTTTCAGGTTATTAGGTCGCTTCGCTTATAGGTTTTTAGGTGAGAACAGCTATCATATAGACAGAAGAAACATATTTCAACTTATCGCTCGGCTTTGCCGCTTCGCCTTTAGTGCGAAGAACCTTATAACCTCATAACCTTATAACCTCATAACCTCATAAGTTGAGCATATGCGAAACTTGAAATGTATTCTTCATTTTCTACTCCACCGTTATGCTCTTGGCGAGGTTTCTTGGGCGATCGACATCCTTGCCTTTGCACACGGCGATGTGGTAGGCCAGCAGTTGCAGGGGAATGCTGGCGATGAGGGGCTGGAAGCATTCGAGCGTGTCGGGTAGGGTGATGATGTGGTCGGCAAACTTCTGAATCTGTGTGTCGCCTTCGGTGACAATCGCCGTCACACGTCCTCCGCGTGCCCTTACTTCCTGAATGTTCGATATGACTTTCTCGTAGAGGCGGTCGCGGGTGGCGATGACGAAGACGGGCATCTCTGAGTCGATGAGTGCGATGGGGCCGTGCTTCATCTCGGCTGCGGGATAGCCTTCGGCGTGGATGTAGGAGATCTCCTTCAGCTTCAATGCTCCTTCGAGCGCTACGGGATAGTTGTAGCCTCGTCCCAGGTAGAGGCAGTTGCGGGCGTAGGTGAAGATGGGTGCCAGGCGTTCAATCTGCTCGTTGGTCTTCAGCGCTTGCTGCATCTTCTCGGGGATGCGCGTCAGCTCGACGACCATCTGCTGATACAGCGCGTCGTCCACCGTCTGCCGTTCTTTGGCCAGACATAGCGCCAGCATGGAGAGCACCGTCACCTGTCCCGTGAAGGCTTTCGTCGAGGCAACGCCGATCTCGGGTCCCACATGGATATACGTGCCAGTATCTGTGGCACGTGGAATGCTGGAGCCGATGGCGTTGCAGATGCCGAAGATGAAGGCTCCCTGCTGCTTGGCCAATTGTATGGCCGCCAGCGTGTCGGCAGTCTCACCGCTCTGTGAGATGGCAATCACCACGTCATCCTTCGTCACTACGGGATTGCGGTAGCGGAACTCCGAGGCGTATTCCACCTCGCAGGGTATGCGGCAGAGGCTCTCGATGAGCTGTTTGCCGATGAGACCCGCGTGCCACGATGTGCCGCAGGCCACGATGACGATGCGTTTGGCGCCGAGCAGTTGCTGGCGGTAGTCGATCATGGCAGACAGCGTCACGAGAGTGCCCTCGACGTTGATGCGTCCTCGCATACAGTTCCTGAGGCACTCGGGCTGCTCGAAGATCTCCTTGAGCATGAAGTGTTCGTAGCCGCCTTTCTCTATCTGTCCGAGGTCGATATCTACGGTCTTCACCTGCAGCTCCTGTTCTTCGCCGAGGATGCTCATGACGCGCATCTCCTCGCCGAGTCGGATGACGGCGATGTTGCCGTCCTCGAGATACACCACTTTGTCCGTGTAATCGATGATCGGGCTGGCATCGGAGCCTAAGAAGAACTCATCCTGGCCGATGCCCACCACCAGAGGGCTCTGTTTGCGCGCCGCGATGATCTGTCGCGGGTCACGCTTATCGACGATGGCGATGGCGTAAGCTCCGATGACCTGATGCAGCGCCACCTGCACGGCTTCGAGCAGCGACAGGTTCTTCTTGACCATGACGTACTCGACGAGCTGCACGAGCACTTCGGTGTCGGTGTCGCTCTTGAACTCCACGCCCTTGTCCTGCAGCTTCGTCTTGATGTCGGCATAGTTCTCGATGATGCCGTTGTGAATGATGGCCAGATTATGACTCCGCGAATAATGGGGGTGGGCATTGCGTGCCGACGGCTCGCCATGAGTGGCCCAACGAGTATGGGCGATGCCTACGCATCCCGACACGTCCTTGTCGCTGCAATACTCCGTCAGGTTGTCCACCTTGCCCTTGGCTTTATACACATTGAGTTCGCCGCTGTCGCTGATCATTGCCACACCGGCGCTGTCGTAGCCACGATATTCCAGGCGCTTCAGGCCTTTGATTAAAATGGGGTAGGCACGCTTCGTGCCGATATAACCTACTATTCCACACATGATGTTATTGATGATTTATGAATGATGATTTATGAATGATGAATGATGAATTGTAAATTGTGAATTATGAATTGTGAATTATGAATTATGAATTGTGAATTGTGAATTATGAATTGTGAATTATGCATTATGAATTATAGATACGAGAGATATAGATAGTTGGTTTGGGCTGGGTATTCGGCAGCAAGCGTGTCTATTTGCTTGACCTTCGGGACGATGCCCAGTTCCTTGCGCCATTGACGGACGGTGAGGGCTGCCTGTTCTGTGTTCATGCAGTTCTCAAGCCCTATGGCACGGGCAATCTGGAAATCGGAGAAACCATAGACCTTGGCTTCATGCAGCAAGGCGGCGAATGCAGGTTCCTCGATGTATTCCATCAGTTCCAGCGGTTCCATGAACTCAACCATAGTTGAAAGTTGAGAATTGAAAGTTGAAAGTTGAGCGTTGATGTCCACGATGTGTTGCAGTTTCTGCAGAAACCAGCGGTCGATCTTCGTCCACCCGTGAATCTGCTTCACCGAGTAACCCATCAGCATGGCTTTGGCGATGACGAAGATGCGTGTGTCGGTGGCATGTTGGAGGGCTGCAGGAATATCGGTCACATGCTGTGCTTTGTTGTCCACAAACCCATGCATGCCCTGACCGATCATGCGCAAGCCTTTCTGCATGGCCTCCTCGAACGTGCGGCCGATGGCCATCACTTCGCCTACGCTCTTCATTGAGGAACCCAGTTCGTGGTTGACGCCATGGAACTTGGAGAGGTCCCAGCGCGGCAGCTTGCAGACGACGTAATCCAACGCTGGCTCAAAGAAAGCGCTGGTGGTCTTGGTGACTGAGTTCTTCAGTTCGAAGAGTCCATAACCGAGGCCAAGCTTAGCGGCCACGAAAGCCAGGGGATAGCCTGTGGCTTTGCTTGCCAGCGCCGACGAGCGGCTGAGGCGGGCGTTGACTTCGATGACACGATAATCCTCGGAATGAGGGTCGAGAGCATACTGCACATTGCATTCGCCAACGATGCCGATGTGACGTATAATCTTGATGGCTATGGCACGCAGCTTGTGGTATTCATTATTGGAAAGTGTTTGCGAGGGAGCCACTACGATCGACTCGCCGGTGTGTATGCCCAGCGGGTCGAAATTCTCCATGTTGCACACGGTGATGCAGTTGTCGTATTGGTCGCGCACCACTTCGTACTCTATCTCCTTCCATCCCTTCAGCGACTTCTCCACCAGAACCTGCGAAGAGAACGAGAACGCCTCCTCCGCCTGGGCCTCCAACTCAGCATCATTCTCGCAGAAGCCAGAACCCAAACCACCGAGGGCATAGGCTGCTCGCAGGATCACAGGATAGCCCAGCTCGCCAGCCGCGCGGCGGACCTCTTCAATAGTGCTGCAAGCCTCGCTCTTGATGGTCTTCACGTCTATCTCGTCAAGTCGTCTGACAAAGAGATCGCGGTCTTCGGTGTCGATGATGGCCTGGACAGGAGTGCCGAGCACTTTCACACCGTATTTCTCCAATATACCTTTTTTATATAGTTCCACACCACAATTCAATGCCGTTTGCCCGCCGAAGCTCAGCATGATGCCATCCGGGCGTTCCTTCTCAATCACGCGCTCCACGAACTCTGGCGTGACGGGTTGGAAATATACCTTATCGGCCACATCCTTGGAGGTTTGCACTGTGGCGATATTGGGGTTGATGAGAATAGACCGAATGCCCTCTTCCTTCAGGGCTTTCAGCGCCTGCGCACCGCTGTAGTCAAACTCCCCCGCCTGACCAATCTTCAGGGCGCCGGAGCCGAGCAATAAGACGGAAGAAGACCCACCCCCCTGCCCCTCCCTGTAAGGGAGGGGAGTAGAATGCTCTGAGCAGGCGTCCGCTTTGCATTGTTTTTCTTTTTGTGAAATCTCTTCTTGGTAGGTAACCGCTCCCTCCCTCACAGGGAGGGCGGGGGGTGGGTCTTTTTTTACTTTTGATACAAACACATCAAACATCCACTCCGTATCTGTGGGACCCGAGCAGGCTTCGGGATGAAACTGTGCGGAGAACCAGGGATAAGTCTTATGGCAGATGCCTTCGTTGGACCCGTCGTTCATGTTCACGAACAACGGTTCCCAGTCGGCAGGCAACGTTGAGTCATCGACAGCATAGCCATGGTTCTGCGAGGTGATGAAACATTTATGTTTTTGGGTTAATGGTTCATGGTTAACGGTTGAGGATTCGTGCACCATTAACCCTGCGCCATTAACCATCATTACAGGTTGGTTATGCGAGCGATGCCCGTATTTCAGCTTGTATGTTTTGGCACCGGCAGCACGCGCCAGGAGCTGATTGCCGAGACAGATGCCCATGAGGGGACGAGGAAGACCCTCTCCCCGCTCCCCCGTAATGGGGAGAGCCTCGCTATCGCTCGAAAGCAGCGCGCCAGCCTTCTCCCCTCCCTGACGGGAGGGGACGGGGGTGGGTCTTTTTTTCGCTTCTTTTTCGAGGAACTGCCTTATGTGCTCTACGGTCTTGCTGCATCGCTCAGGGTCGCCAGGACCGTTGGCAAGAAACAAACCGTCGAAATCCAGCTGGTTGAAGTCGTAGTCCCAGGGCACACGGATGACTTCTACACCTCGCCGCAAGAGGCAGCGGATGATGTTTGCCTTCACACCGCAATCCACGAGGACAACTTTCTTCAATTCAGAATTATCAATGCATAATTCACAATTAACGGCAGACGCAGTATTTGCCGGCAGGAATTCAGGTTTGTAGGTAATGACCTCCTTGCATGAAACCTTCTCCACCCAGTTCACACTTCCGTAGTCTTCATGCTCATCGCGAGAGGTGGCAAATTCTTCATTCTTTACTCTTAATTCTTCATTTATTACAATTCTCCCCCTCATTACACCACTCTCCCTGAGTCGCTTCGTGAGCCTTCGTGTGTCGATACCCGTGATGGCGGGAATCTTTTCCCGTTTCAGCCATTCGGCGAGCGACTCCTTGGCATTCCAATGACTGTACTGCTCGCTATAATCCGCTACAACCAGCGCTTTCACATGAATCCTGTCGCTCTCCAGAAGAGGAAGACCCTCTCCCCGCTCCCCCGTGAGGGGGAGAGCCTCACATCGTTCGTTTGCTGTGCGCCAGCTCTCCCCTCCCTTACGGGAGGGGTTGGGGGTGGGTCCCACTCCATAGTTCCCCACTAAGGGATATGTCATCACCAGTATCTGCCCTGCATAGCTGGGGTCGGTGAGGCTCTCTGGATAACCTGTCATGGCGGTATTGAAAACCACTTCGCCAATCGTGTCCAGTTCAGCTCCGAACGACCAGCCGCAGAACACCGTGCCGTCATCCAATATCAGTCTTGCTTCTCTCTTCATGATTTATTCTTTTGCCTTTAATGTTTGTTCAAAGTAATTCACGAAAGCCCGATTAACCTGTCTGTTGCCTCCTGGCGTAGGATAATGCCCCGTGAAGTACCAGTCGCCTTGATGGTCGGGACAGGCGGCGTGCAAGCCTTCGATTGTTTGGAAGACGAACTCGACAGGTGCATGCATCCCTGCGGGACGAAGCATTTCAGCCATCTTCTGGTTGATCTCTTCTATGCTGAAAGGTTCGTATAATAAACGAACAGGGGTAGAGGCCCCCTCTACTGTCCCCGAGGGGACTTCTATACCTTTGTTAACAGTGGGCATAACATTAGTAGCCCCCTCGGGGGCCGAATGGGGGGCCACTGTGTTTATGCACAACCTATACACCTCCTCAATCAGTTCCTCCATTCCTCGCTCCTTAATCAATGCAATGGCGGCGCGAAAAGCGCAGAACTCTTCCAATCGTGCCATGTCAATGCCATAGTAGTCCGGGTAGCGAATCTGTGGTGAACTGCTCACCATCACTATCTTCTTGGGATGCAGGCGGTCGAGTATCTTGAAGATGCTCTCCTTCAACGTCGTGCCTCGAACAATGGAGTCGTCAATGATGACCAGGTTGTCCTCGTAAGGCCGCAGGGAGCCGTAGGTGATATCATAGACATGCGAGGCGAGGTCGTTGCGAGCGCCGGCTTCCGTGATGAAGGTCCGCAGTTTGATGTCCTTCCATGCCACCTTCTCGCTGCGCACGTTTAGCCCCTGACTTCGCAAGCCCTCCATCATGCCGTAGAAAGCTACCTCGGCCGTGTTGGGAATAAAGGAGAAGACGGTGTGCTCCGTATCTCCGTCGATGGCCCTGAGGATGGGGGCTGTAAGCTGCTGCCCGAGCTGCTTGCGCTCATGGTAGATGTCGCGGTCGGAACCACGGCTGAAATAGATACGTTCAAATGAACAGCGGGTCTGCCGCTTTGCCTCCAATATCTTTTCTATACCAGAGCTGCCGTCTTTGTGTACGATGAGCGCTCCACCTGCCGGCAACTCATGCACGTCCTCGCAGGTGAGGTCGAAAGTCGTTTGCAGCACGGCACGCTCGCTGGCAACGGCCACCACCTCATCGTTTATATAGTAGAAGGCGGGCCGTATACCCCAAGGGTCGCGCATGGCAAACATCTCGCCGCTGCCCGTCATGCCGCACATGACGTAACCGCCGTCGTAGCCTGCCATAGTAGTTCGCAACACATTTGCCATCTGAACATGATCTTCTATGTGCCGGGTAATGGCTGTACCTTCCATTCCTTTCGCTTTAGCTTCTACAAACAGCCGCTCCACTTCTCTGTCCAGGCGGTGTCCCATCAGCTCCAGCGTGATATACGAGTCGCTGTAGATGCGTGGCGACTGTCCCTGTTCCACCATCTTTGCGAATATCTCGTCGATGTTCGTCATATTGAAGTTGCCGCAAAGACATAGGTTCTTCGCACGCCAGTTGTTGCGTCGCAGGAATGGATGAACATATTGCAAGCCGCTCTTGCCTGTCGTAGAATAGCGGAGGTGGCCCATGAAAAGAGAGGCCCCCTCCCAACCTCCACGAGGGGAGGCGTTTGAGTCCTCCTCAGGGGACGAATGGGAAGATATCTTATCGAATATTTCGGTGATAGCGTCTTTGCCCAAAGCCTTTTCACGAAACATATACTCCGTGCCAACGGGCGCATTCAGGTCCACACAAGCAATACCAGCGCCCTCCTGACCACGGTTATGCTGCTTCTCCATCATCAGATAGAGCTTGCTCAGACCGTATGACGATGTGCCGTACTTCTCCTTATAATAGTCTTGCGGCTTCAGCAGCCTTATCAAAGCCACACCGCATTCATGTTTTAACTGTTCCATATCAGATGCAAGCTTTAATAAACGACATGAACAAGGGATGCGGATGCAGCACTGTTGAGGAGTATTCAGGATGGAATTGTGTACCGATATACCAACGGAGCGATGGCACTTCCACAATCTCAACCAGGTTAGTGTCAGGGTTGATGCCTACACACTTCATACCTGCATCCTCATACTCTTTTTGATAGTTATTGTTGAACTCATAACGGTGTCTGTGTCTTTCTTGGATGTGTGTTTCATTGCCGTACGCTTCGTATGCACGACTGCCTTCAACAAGTGCGCAATCGTAAGCCCCCAGTCGCATTGTGCCCCCCATTTGTTTGATGCTTTTCTGCTCTTCCATGAGGTCGATGACGCCAGCAGAAGTATCGGGATTCATCTCAGTGCTGTTGGCATCTTTATAGCCCAGTACATTTCGTGCGAACTCTATCACTATCATCTGCATGCCTAAGCAGATGCCAAACGTAGGAATGTCATGACTCCGTGTATATTCTGCAGCTAAGATCTTTCCCTCGATGCCACGTTGGCCAAAGCCTGGACAAATGATGATGCCAGCCATGCCGTCCAGCCTTTCGGAAACGTTAGCAGGCGTAATCTCCTCGCTATTGACAAAATGAATCTTTGCCTTCACATCATTATAAATGCCGGCCAGGTTCAAACTCTCGCGGATGCTCTTGTAAGCGTCCTGCAAGTCGTATTTCCCTACCAGCCCGATGTGCACCTCCTTGCTGGCTTTACGTTGCTTGTCCAAGAAATCGTGCCACGAGGTCATGCCAAGGGAAGCCCCCCCTTCGTCCCCCGAGGGTGACACTAATGTTTTGGCGGGGAAAGAAGCCTCCCCTCGGGGAGGTTTGGAGGGGGCCGGGGCTCCTACTTTGCGCAAGATGGCGGCGTCGAGGCCCTGACGTTGCATGTTCACCGGCACCTCATAGATGCTGGGCATATCTTCGCTTTGCACCACACACTCCAAATCGACATTGCAGAACGATGCCACCTTATGACGTATAGCATCATCGAGGTGGCGCTCAGTACGCAGCACAAGGATATCAGGCTGGATGCCCATACTCTGCAATTCCTTCACGCTGTGTTGCGTGGGTTTAGTCTTCAGTTCATCAGCTGCTTTCAGATAAGGAACATACGTCAGATGCACACACACCGCATCACGTCCCAGTTGCCATCGCAGTTGTCGGATAGCCTCCATGAACGGCGCACTCTCGATGTCGCCGATCGTACCACCGACCTCGGTGATGACAAAGTCATATTTGGTTGACGAGTTTTTAGTTGACAAGTTGACAAGTTGCTTGCCTTGAAGATTCAACTCGTCAACTTGTTTACTTGTCAACTCGTCAACTTGTTTACTTGTCAACTCGTCAACTTCTTCGTGAAGCATCCGCCTCTTGATTTCGTCTGTGATGTGCGGCACCACCTGAATCGTCTTGCCCAGATAGTCACCGCGGCGTTCGCGGTCGATGACGGTCTTGTAGATGCGTCCTGTGGTAATGCTATTTTGACGAGTTGTGCGTATGCCGGTGAAACGCTCGTAATGCCCAAGGTCCAAGTCTGTTTCCATGCCATCTGCCGTCACATAGCATTCGCCGTGTTCGTAGGGATTGAGCGTACCGGGGTCGATGTTGATGTATGGATCAAACTTCTGGATGGTGACCTTATAGCCGCGCGCCTGCAGCAACTTGCCGATGCTGGCAGATATGATGCCCTTTCCCAACGAGGAAACGACGCCGCCTGTGACGAAGATGTACTTTGTATTCATACTTGTTTTGTTTGCTTTATCATGATTGTGCAATGCGTTTTTATAGGTGGAACGAAACGCCCATCAGGAGATAGAGCTTCTCAGATCGTGGGCTGGCCGTCAATCCAGCAAAGACAGGAAGATGATACTTCTCCTTGATAACGAAGTCCTTGGTGGCACGTAGGCTCACGTTCGTTATGCAGAAGCCGTTGGCATCGTAGAAGGTGGTACGCCATGGAACAATGCCGATGGAGCCCTCCCAGTCGAGACCTCCAAGACGGAAAGGTGAAGTCAGTTCGAAGTAGCTGCTGTAGGAGCGCTTGCCATCTTTATTCACGCCGTCATCGCCCGCGAAGTTGGTGAACCACTGTACGCTGAGGAAACCGAAATCGTAGCCGATATTAGCTTCCCAGATGTGCGTGGTCCTATGGGCTTTGTACTTGAAGTAGCTACCATCGGAGAACCAGTAGTCGGTGATGCCGACATTGAAGCCTCCGGTGCTGTAAGCTAATGTGAGATCAAGTTCCTTGTCGTCGGAGAAGTCGCTGATGCCTACGCTGCCCCACGCCGAAAGGCTCAACCCTTTCCACTCCACTCCGAGGGTGGGCTGCAGGCTCACATCGCCCAAATCCTGACCACGCCAGATGTATTGGTTCACAAGGTCAACGCCAAGGGTAGAGGAAACAGCAGACCCACCCCCCTGCCCCTCCCTTGTAGGGAGGGGAGTAGTATCCTGTGCGGACAGGGGCATAGACAGAAGCGATGTTAAGGATAATATATAAATGTGTTTTGTGTTCATAATGAGTGTGTCTTTAGTTGTAACAAGTCTCTCCATGTTCATACACATCAAGACCTTCGTCCTCGATGCGTGCATCCACGCGGAGACCGTGCATTTTCTTAATACCAAAGAAGAGAAGGAACCCACAGGCAGCAGCCCAAAGGTCGATGATGAGGATCCCGAAACATTGGGCTCCGAAGAAACCCCAGCCGCCGCCGTACAAAGCGCCACTTGTGGTGGAGAGCAGACCTGTCAGCAATGTGCCGAGGATACCGCAGACACCATGAACCGAGCTGGCGCCGACAGGATCGTCGATGTGCAGGACGTGGTCGATGAACTCGATGGAATAAACGAGCACGATGCCGCAGATGAAGCCGATGATGACAGCTCCCACGGGCGACACGAGGTCGCAACCTGCCGTGATGCCCACGAGGCCTGCCAGCACGCCGTTGAGCATCAGCGAGAACGAGGGCTTTCCGTATTTCCACCACGTGAGGAACATCGTGGCAACACCGCCTGCAGCAGCTGCAAGGTTGGTGGTCAGCAGGACGTGGCTGATGGCCGTGCGGTTGACCTCGCCCGACGCAGCCAACTGCGAACCGGGGTTGAAGCCGAACCAGCCGAGCCAGAGGATGAACACACCCAAAGCGGCAAGTGTCAACGAATGGCCGGGAATGGCACGGCTGCTGCCGTCCTTGGCGTATTTACCACGGCGGGCACCAAGGGCCATGGCTCCTATCAATGCCAATACGCCGCCCACACTATGTACGATGGCAGAACCTGCAAAGTCGTGGAACACTGTGCCGAAAGTGCGCATCATAAACGAGTCGGCTGCATCGTTGCAGAGCCAACCGCCGCCCCAAGTCCAGTGACCTTCCACGGGATAGATGAGTAAGGTGATGACAGCGCTGTAGATGACGTACATCGAAAATTTGGTGCGCTCGGCCATGGCACCGCTGACGATGGTGGCTGAGGTGGCGCAGAAAACAGTCTCGAACATCAGGAATCCCTCCACGGGCAGTTCGCCGTGGTAGAAGGAGAGGTCGCCCCAGTTGGGGGCGCCGATGAAGCCGGCGCCGTCTGAACCGAACATGAAGCCGAAACCCACGAACCAGAACAGCAACGAGCCGAACATGAAATCTACAAAGTTCTTGAATAGTATGTTTGCGGTGTTCTTGCCGCGTGTGAAACCTGCTTCGCAAAGCGCAAAGCCTGGTTGCATCCAGAAAACCAACATGGCTGCCAATAGCATCCATACGGTATCGAGTGAAAGTGCAATGTCGTTCATAATTTATAATAATAGACCCACCCCTCACGCTCCCTCATAAGAGAGGGCGTAGAATGTGTTTGAGAGGTCGTTAACGGGTCATAGTGTTTGATGTTTATTTTTATAATGTGTCTATTTCTTATCCCTTAGCACCGTATCACCATTTTCGCCGGTACGGATGCTCCATGTGTCTATCATGTCGCTGACAAAGATACGGCCGTCGCCGACCTCTCCCGTGTGCGCTGTGTCGATGATCACCTTCACGGTGGGCTGCACAAAGTGGTCGCGGCAGACGATGGTAAGCGCTACGCGCTCGATGACATCCGTTGAGTACTGCACGCCACGATAGATGCGTTCTTGTCGGCTCTGGCCGATGCCGTGTACGTCGTGATACTCAAACCAGTCGATGTCGGACGAAAGCAAGGCTTCCTTTACATCTTCGAACTTGGTCTTGCGAATAATTGCTTCAATCTTCTTCATACCTTAAACTAGTTAATACATTAGCGTCCTATCTTGTGTCACATTGCAATGATTTCGGTGCAAAGGTATGACAAAATGAAATAATAAACGATATATTCATTCCAAAAAGAAAAGAAAACACCTATAATGATTGACATGTATCAATAAAGAAGACTGTTTGCTTCCTTTTTGATGTATATTTGGCGATAATTATATCAATATGTCATACCTTTGCATCGTCAAACAAACAAAACGACAATATTTATATATATTAATGTGCAAAATGAAACACGCGATTCGATTCTCTAAAATGCATGGGGCAGGCAACGACTACATATACGTTGATACCTCTTTATATCCTATAGAGGATCCATCGGCGGCAGCCATCATGTGGAGCGACCGGCACAAGGGCATCGGTTCTGACGGCCTTGTTCTTATTGATCGCTCGCCTATTCCAGAGGCCGACTTCGCGATGCGCATCTTCAATGCCGACGGCTCGGAGGCGATGATGTGTGGTAATGCGAGCCGATGCGTTGGGAAATATGTCTATGAAAGGGGGCTGACAACACAAACACAAATAAAACTCCTCACTCTTTCTGGTATTAAGACGCTACAGCTCCACGTATATAATAATGTGGTGAAAAGCGTGACGGTAGATATGGGCGAGCCCGTTTTCGAGAACGAAAAGCAATTCGACCCAGCTGCGATGGCTACCAACCCGCAGGTTCTCTCCTCCCTTACGGGAGGTGTCGGGGGTGGGTCTTCTTTTGTTTCAATGGGTAACCCGCATTATGTGATTTTCACCGATAACGTTGATGAAGTGGAGTCGAAAGGTCGGGGATTGGAAAACCATCCCGCGTTTCCCCAGCGCGCAAACATCGAATTTGCCGAAATGCGTCCTGACGGCATTCGAGTGCGCGTCTGGGAACGCGGTAGTGGTATAACACAAGCTTGTGGGACAGGTGCTTGCGCCGTGGCAGTAGCTGCCTGCAAGACTGGACGTGCAGGACGCAAGAGCCGCATCATTATGGATGGCGGCGTGCTCGAGATTGAATGGCGCGAAAGCGACGGCCGCGTGTACATGACGGGACCTGCGGAGTTCGTGTTCGAAGGAGAGATGGAGATTGAAGATTAAAGATTAGAGATTAGAGATAAACGATGAAGGTTAACGAAAACTTTACAGGGTTGTCTGAGAACTATTTATTTGCAGACATTGCCAAGAAGGTTAAGGCGTTTAAGATGCAGGCACCAGATGCAGATGTCATCTCACTTGGTATAGGCGATGTGACGCAGCCGCTGGCTCCTGCTGTTATCGAGGCTTTGCACAAGGCGGCCGACGAGATGGCTACGGCGACGACGTTCCGGGGCTATGGTCCTGAACGCGGTTATGACTTCTTGCGTGAAGCCATCGTGACTCATGATTTCCGTGCCCACGGCATCGACATTGAAGCAGACGAGGTGTTCGTCAGCGACGGAGCCAAGAGCGATATTGGTAATTTCCAAGAGTTGCTGTCGCCCGAGTGTGTGGTAGCCGTCACCGATCCTGTCTATCCCGTATATGTGGATTCCAACGTGATGGCAGGACGCAGGATAGTGGCATTGCCCTGCACGGCTGAGAATGGTTTTGTGCCGGAGCTGCCAAGCGAGCACGTTGACGTCATTTACCTGTGCTACCCCAACAACCCGACGGGCACAACACTTAATAAAGAACAGCTGAAGGTGTGGGTGGATTATGCTATTAGCGAAGAGGCTCTTATTCTTTACGATGCCGCCTACGAGGCTTATATCCAGAGCAAAGACGTTCCGCACAGCATCTACGAGATACCTGGAGCCAAACAGTGTGCGGTGGAGTTCCACAGCTATTCGAAGACGGCAGGCTTCACGGGCATCCGCTGTGGCTATACGGTGGTACCGAAGGATGTGAAAAGTGAGAGAGTGAAAAGTGAAAAATCAGGTTTACTTGAAACTGTTTCCTTGAACGCCCTTTGGAACCGACGCCAGTCAACGAAATTCAACGGCACAAGTTATCTGGCTCAAAGGGCTGCCGAAGCCATCTATACACCTGAAGGCAAAGTTCAGACAAAGGCTACCATCGCCTATTATATGGAGAATGCACGCCTGATGCGCGAGGCCTTGACAGCCATGGGCTTCAAAGTCTATGGTGGTGTGGACGCACCATACCTATGGGTGAGCACGCCCAAGGGCATGACCTCATGGGAGTTCTTCGACTGGATGCTTCAATCAGCCCACGTCGTCTGCACTCCCGGTGCAGGCTTTGGAGGCCGAGGAGAAGGCTTTGTGCGCCTAACGGCCTTTGGCACACACGAGAACACAGAGAAGGCACTTCGCCGAATAGACAGTAAATTGTAATCAAATAGGAATAATGAACAAGGGTTTATATCAAGAAGCATACGAACACGATGCCTGCGGCGTGGGCATGGTGGTGAACATTCACGGAGGCAAGAGCCACGATCTGGTGGACAATGCCTTGAAGGTGCTGGAGAACATGGAGCATCGTGGCGCTGAGACGCGCGACAAGACAGGCGACGGTGCCGGCATCATGTTGCAGATTCCGCATGAATTTATCCTGTTGCAAGGCATCCCGGTGCCTGAGAAGGGTAAGTACGGCACGGGCTTGGTGTTCCTGCCTAAGGATAAAAAGGCTCAGGAGCAGATACTGAGCGTGATGATCGAAGAGATTGAGCGCGAGGGCCTGCAGCTGATGCACGTCAGGACTGTGCCGACATGCCCAGAGGTTTTGGGAGAAGCCGCAAGGGAAGTGGAGCCGGAGATTAAGCAGGTGTTTGTGACAAACAGCAGACCCACCCCCCCGCAGGGGAGTGGTTACCTTCAAGATGAGAACACCACCTTTGAAAGAACACTTTATAAGGTAAGGAAGAGGATCGAACGGAGGATCGCCGACCGCGATTTTTACATCTGTTCTCTTTCCTCGAAGAATCTCATCTATAAAGGTATGCTGACCAGCGGACAGCTGCGTCGGTATTTCCCCGACCTGTCGAGTCCTTACCTTACAAGCGGATTGGCGCTGGTTCACTCACGTTTCTCCACCAACACATTCCCCACATGGTCACTGGCTCAGCCCTTCCGCCTACTGGCGCACAACGGCGAGATCAACACGATCCGCGGCAATCGTGGATGGATGAAGGCTCGCGAGAGCGTATTGTTAGGAGGTAAGGTACTGGCCCCCCATTCAGCCCCCGAGGGGGCTACGATACCTGTGACCCCTGTGAGCAAAACAAATGAAGCCCCCTCGGGGGCAGTAGGGGGGGCCACATGGGGGGCCGATATGTCGCCGATTGTTCAGCCGAATATGAGCGACTCAGCTTCGCTCGATAATGTCTTCGAGTTCCTGATGATGAGCGGACTGTCGTTGCCGCAGGCCATGGCAGTACTTGTGCCAGAGAGCTTCAACGACAAGAACCCTATCAGCGAGGACCTCAAGGCTTTCTACGAATATCACTCTATATTGATGGAGCCGTGGGACGGCCCTGCCGCGCTGCTCTTCTCGGATGGTCGCTTTGCAGGTGGTATGCTCGACCGCAACGGCTTGCGCCCCAGCCGCTATACTATTACTCGTCAAGGCATGATGGTCGTGGCTTCAGAAGTCGGTGTGATGGACTTTGAGCCAAGCGACGTCGTCAGCAAGGGGCGCTTGCAGCCGGGCAAGATATTGCTCATCGACACGCAGGAAGGTAAGATTTACTACGACGGCGAGATCAAGGAACAGCTGGCCAAGGCACATCCCTATCGCGAGTGGCTTCAAACGAACCGCATCCAGCTGGAGAAGCTGAAGAGCGGTCGTCACGTAGAGAACAGCGTGTCCAATCTGGAGCGCAAGCTCATCTGCTTTGGCTTCGGTCAGGAGGATATCGACAAGACCATCATCCCGATGGCCACAGCAGGACAGGAGCCGGTTGCGGCGATGGGTAATGACACACCGCTGGCAGTCATCAGCGATCGTCCTCAGATACTCTTCAACTATTTCCGTCAGCAGTTCGCTCAGGTTACCAACCCTGCCATCGATCCCATTCGCGAAGAACTGGTGATGTCGTTGACGGAGTACATCGGCGCCGTGGGCACAAACATCCTGACGCCCGACGCCTCGAATTGCAAGATGGTACGCTTGCCTCAGCCTGTGCTCACGAACACGCAACTGGATATCCTTTGTAATATAAGGTATAAGGGGTTCAGGACAAAGAAGCTCCCCATGGTAGTGGCCCCCCCCTCAGCCCCCGAGGGGGCTACTATAGAAAAGGCAGCAGAAGCTTTGCGCGTAGCTCTTGACAAAATGTGTAAGGACGCAGAGGCCAGTGTTGATGAAGGCGTGAACTACATCATCCTCACCGATAAAACTATCGAAGCCCCCTCGGGGGCCGTAGAGGGGGCTGACGGGGAAACATGGTTCTTTATCCCCTCCCTTCTGGCCGTCTCGGCCGTTCATCACTATCTCATCAGCGTCGGCAAACGTGTGCAAACGGCTCTTATCGTTGAGAGCGGCGAGATTCGCGAGGTGATGCACGCGGCCTTGCTGCTGGGCTACGGCGCGAGTGCCATCTGTCCTTATATGACTTTCGCTGTTCTGGATGACCTCGTGAAGAAACACAAGATTCAGGAGGAGTACGCTACTGCAGAAGCCAACTATATCAAAGCCGTGGATAAGGGCTTGAAGAAGGTGATGTCGAAGATGGGCATTTCGACCATACGCTCGTATCGAGGCGCAAAGATATTCGAGAGCATCGGACTTGGCGAGGATTTGCTGAGGCGGTACTTCGGCACAGAGGTAAGCACCATCGGCGGAATCGGACTGAAAGAGATAGCCCGTGATGCTATCCGCTTGCACGAGGAGGCTTTTGAAGTTGACAAGTTGACAAGTAAACAAGTTGACGAGTTAAGTGATAATGGTAACAACTCGTCAACTCGTCAACTTGTTAACTCGTCAACTCTCAGAAACAATGGTCAGTTCTCTTGGCGCAAGGACGGAATACTCCACGCGTGGAATCCAGAGACGATAGCCAAACTACAGATAGCTACGCGAACAGGATCATACGAGAAATTCAAGGAATGGGCAAGAACTGTCGATGAGAAAGATTCCCCCATTTTCCTGCGCGACTTCCTCACCTTTAAGAAGGTATCTTCTCCCCTCGCCATCGACGAAGTCGAGCCCGTGGAGAGTATCGTTCGTCACTTTGTGACGGGTGCCATGTCGTTTGGCGCCTTGAGCATCGAAGCACATGAAGCGTTGGCTCTGGCGATGAACAAACTCGGCACGCGAAGCAATACAGGTGAAGGTGGCGAGGACAATGCCCGCTATCACTCGGACGTGGACGGCGTTTCTCTCTCCAGCAAGACCAAGCAGATTGCTTCTGGTCGTTTCGGTGTGACGGCAGAATATCTCGTAAATGCTGAGGAGATACAGATTAAAGTGGCTCAGGGTGCCAAGCCTGGCGAAGGCGGACAGTTGCCCGGCTTCAAGGTGAACGAGATTATTGCCAAGACGCGTAATGCCATTCCCGGCATCAGCCTTATCTCTCCGCCGCCTCATCACGACATCTACAGCATCGAAGACCTGGCACAGCTTATCTTCGACCTGAAGAATATCAACCCGACGGCAGCCGTCAGCGTGAAGCTGGTTGCCGAAAGTGGCGTTGGCACCATTGCTGCCGGTGTGGCAAAGGCGAAGGCCGATCTCATCGTCATCAGCGGTGCCGAAGGCGGTACGGGGGCAAGTCCTGCAAGCTCTATGCGCTTTGCTGGCATCAGTCCTGAGATTGGTCTTGCAGAAACGCAACAGACGCTTGTAAAGAATGGCTTGCGCAATCAAGTGCGTTTACAGACCGACGGCCAACTGAAGACCGCCAAGGACGTCATTATCATGGCGATGCTCGGTGCCGACGAGTTCTCGTTCGGCACGCTGCCGCTCATCGTTCTCGGCTGTGTGATGATGCGCAAATGCAATACCAACACCTGCCCCGTGGGTGTGGCCACACAGGACGAGCGTCTTCGTGCCCGCTTCATGGGACGTTCTGAATATGTCGTCAACTTCTTCACCTTCCTCGCCCAACAGGTACGCGAGTACCTCGCTGAAATCGGCGTCCGCAAATTGAAGGATATCATCGGCCGAACAGACCTCATCGAGGTCAGTGCGCCCGACGGTTCCCCCGTCGGGAATCCTGCTGCTTACAAATGGCACACCATCGATTTCTCCCGCCTGCTCTATCAGCCCGCCACAGACAAACCTCTCTATTGGGACCGTGGCGAGTTCACAAAGGTCAGCGGCGTCAAAGATGAGGAGATCATCAAGGCCGTACAACCCGCCATTGAACGTCAGGAAGAGATCACACTCGACTACACCATCCGCAACACCGACCGTGCCGTAGGTACAATGCTTTCAGGCGTTATTGCCAAGAACTACGGCGAGGCAGGTCTGCCCGACGATACTATCAATATCAAGTTCAAGGGAGCTGCAGGCCAATCGTTTGGAGCATTTGCCGTGAAAGGGCTGAATCTTCGTCTCGAAGGCGAGGCCAACGACTACTTCGGCAAGGGGCTTTCAGGCGGACGCATCAGCATACTGCCCCTACACGCCATGGTACTCGGCGGCTTTCACGCCGAGGACAATATCATCGCTGGCAACACGGGCCTGTACGGAGCCACCAGCGGCGAGCTTTATGTCAACGGCCGTGTGGGCGAGCGCTTCGGTGTACGCAACAGCGGAGCTATCGCCGTCATCGAAGGCGCTGGCGATCATTGCTGTGAGTACATGACAGGCGGACGCGTCGTGGTCCTTGGCAAGACAGGGCGCAACTTCGCCGCCGGCATGAGCGGTGGCCTGGCGTATGTCTATGACCCCGACCACACCTTCGACTATTTCTGCAACATGGATATGGTGGAGATAAACCTTGTGGAAGATACCGTCTCGCGCAAGGAACTGCTCGAACTCATCCGGCAGCATTACCTCCACACAGGCTCTGCCCTCGCAGGACGAATGCTCGACGATTGGCAACGCTATGTCGAGGACTTCATCCAGGTGACGCCTATCGAGTACAAACGTGTCCTCCAGGAAGAGCAGATGGCGAAGCTAAAAGAGAAAATCGATAACGTGCAAAGAGACTACTAAAGCCCCCCGCCGTCCCTTTAGGGAGGGAGTGGTTACCTACAAGAACCCAAAAACAATAATAAAAATGAAAGATATACAACCTTCAAAAGTATCTGCTCCCTCCCTCACAGGGAGGGCGGGGGGTGGGTCTCCTTTTCTGACCATACCTCGCAAGGAAGCCGGCTATCGTCCTGTCCACGACCGCATACATGATTTTGGCGAGGTGGAACAGACGCTCAACACACGCGACCGTCAGGAGCAGGCCAGCCGTTGCATGGATTGCGGCGTGCCCTTCTGCCATTGGGCTTGCCCGCTTGGCAACAAAGACCCCGAATGGAACAATGCCCTCTATCGTGGCGAATGGGAAATGGCCTACAAGCTACTGAAGAAGACCAATCCATTCCCTGAATTCACAGGCCGCATCTGTCCGGCGCTCTGCGAGAAAGCTTGCGTGCTCTACCTTACCACGGGCGAGGCCGTCACCAACCGCGAGAACGAATGTGCCATTGTGGAACGAGCCTTCCTCGAAGGTTATGTCACCATCGAGCATCCCGAGCGCAACGGCAAGCACGTCGCCGTCATCGGTAGCGGTCCTGCAGGTCTTGCCGCCGCGCAAGCCCTCAACTACATGGGCTACGAAGTCACCGTCTTCGAGAAGAATGAAGCCGCTGGCGGCCTCCTCCGCTACGGCATCCCCAACTTCAAGCTAAACAAGAAGATCATCGACCGCAGAATCGAGGTGATGAAGCAGGAAGGCGTAGAGTTCCGCTATGGCTGTAACGTTTCTTCCGCTGCGATTTCATCGCAGCTCTCAGCCACCTTCGACGCAGTCATCCTTGCCACCGGCACTCCCACCGCCCGCGACCTCAATATCCCCGGTCGCGACCTCAAGGGCGTGCATCTTGCCATCGAACTGCTGTCGCAGCAGAATCGTGTCCTCGCTGGCATGGAGTTCTCTAAAGATGAGCGCATCACCGCCAAGGGTAAGGATGTACTCGTCATCGGTGGCGGCGACACGGGAAGCGACTGCATCGGCACAGCTCATCGTCAGGGAGCCAAGAGCGTGACACAGATCGAGATCATGCCCAAACCGCCCGTGGGACACAACCCCGCCACTCCTTGGCCCAACTGGCCCGTCATCCTCAAGACTACAAGCAGTCATGAAGAAGGTTGCACTCGTCGCTGGAACATCAACACCCTCGAGTTCCTGGGAGAGAAGGGCCACGTCACAGGCGTCCGCGTCCAACCTATCGACTGGAAGCCCAACCCTGCAGGTGGTCGTCCTCTCATGGTCGAAGCCGGCGAGCCCGAAATCATCAAGGCCGAACTCGTCCTGCTGGCCATGGGCTTCCTCAAGCCCGAGCATCCCGAATACCCGGCGAACGTCTTCCTCTGCGGCGACGCTGCCAGCGGTGCCAGCCTCGTCGTCCGTGCAATTGCATCGGGCCTGCAGACAGCTAAACAAGTTCATAGTTTCCTCCACTCCCAAGATGAGAGTCAAAGAGTAAATAGCTAAATTACCCAATCGTAAATAAATCGTAAATGGTAAATAGTTAAATAGTAAATTTCATTCACCCTTTAACAAACACAATCATGGCAAACGAATTGAGATTTCAGGTTGTCGGTGAGGCGTTCAAGAAGAAGCCTCTCGATGTAAAAGCACCAAGTGAAAGACCTTGTGAGTATTTTGGCAAGAAGGTCTTCAACCGCGAGAAAATGTATAAGTATCTGCCAAAGGACGTCTATGCGAAAATGATTGATGTCATTGACAACGGCGCACGTCTCGACCGCAGCGTAGCAGATGCCGTGGCTGCTGGTATCATGCAGTGGGCCAAGGAAAACGGCGTAACGCATTACACCCATTGGTTCCAGCCTCTCACCGAAGGCACCGCCGAAAAGCACGACAGCTTCATCGAACACGACGGCAAGGGTGGTATGATTGAGGAGTTCTCGGGCAAGCTGCTCGTGCAGCAGGAGCCCGACGCATCCAGCTTCCCCAGCGGTGGCATACGCTCCACTTTCGAAGCACGTGGCTACTCGGCATGGGACCCCACAAGCCCCGTCTTTATCATTGATGATACGCTCATCATCCCCACAGTCTTCATCTCCTACAGCGGCGAGGCGCTCGACTACAAGGCTCCGCTGCTGCGAGCATTGAAAGCGGTTAATGTGGCTGCCACCGAGGTGTGCCATTATTTCGATCCCGCGGTAAAGAAAGTCACCAGTAACCTCGGTTGGGAGCAGGAATACTTCCTTGTCGATGAGGGATTATACGCCGCACGCCCTGACCTACTGCTGACAGGTCGCACACTCATGGGACATGACTCTGCCAAGAACCAGCAGATGGACGACCACTATTTCGGTTCCATCCCCGAGCGCGTGGCAGCCTTCATGCGTGACTTCGAGATTCAGGCGCTGGAGCTGGGCATACCCTGCAAGACACGTCACAACGAGGTGGCACCCAACCAGTTTGAGGTGGCTCCCATCTTCGAGGACACTAATCTTGCCGTGGACCATAACATGCTGCTGATGTCGCTGATGAAACGCGTGGCTCGCAAACACGGTTTCCGCGTTCTCCTACACGAGAAGCCCTTCGCAGGCATCAACGGTTCGGGCAAGCACAACAACTGGAGCCTCTCCACCGACACGGGCGTGCTGCTTCACGCTCCCGGCAAGACACCCGAGCAGAACCTACGCTTCGCCGTGTTCATCGTCGAAACGCTCATGGGTGTGTACAAGCACAACGGCTTGCTCAAAGCCAGCATCATGTCGGCCACCAATGCCCATCGCCTCGGAGCCAACGAGGCACCCCCTGCCATCATCTCCTCTTTCCTTGGCCGACAGGTCAGCGAACTGCTCGACCACATCGAAAAAGCCGACAAGGAGGACATACTCTCGATGGCTGGTAAGCAGGGCATGAAGATGGACATCCCCGAGATTCCCGAACTGCTCATTGACAACACCGACCGCAACCGCACCAGCCCATTTGCCTTCACCGGCAACCGCTTCGAATTCCGTGCCGTAGGCTCTGAGGCCAACTGCGCCAGCGCCATGCTCACACTCAACGCCGCTGTGGCTGAGGCTCTTGTCTCGTTCAAGCAGAGGGTGGATGCACGCATCCCTGAGCTGGAGCAGAAACTGACGGGCACTGGTCATAGCGCCACCTACCACGCTATCATCGACGTGCTACGCGAGGACATCAAGACCTGCAAGCCCATCCGCTTCGACGGCAACGGCTACAGCGACGAATGGAAGGTTGAAGCAGCTCGGCGCGGACTCGATGTGGAGACATCATGCCCCGTCATCTTCGAGCGTTATCTCGACCCCGACAGCATACAGATGTTCGAGAGCCTCGGTGTGATGACAAAGAAAGAACTGGAGGCCCGCAACGAGGTGAAGTGGGAGACCTACACCAAGAAGATTCAAATCGAAGCCCGCGTTCTCGGCGACCTCTCTATGAACCATATCATTCCCGTGGCTACCAGCTACCAGGCACAGCTCCTGAAGAATGTGGAACGCATGCGTTCAGTTTTCCCCATCGAGAAAGCCGACGAACTATCTGCCCGCAACATCAAGCTCATCGAGGAGATTGCCCAGCGCACAGCCACCATCGAGACAAAGGTCGAGGAACTCGTGGCTGCACGTAAGGTGGCCAACAAGATAGAGGACGAGCACGCGAAAGCCATCGCCTATCACGACACCATCGCACCGATGTTCGACGTCATCCGTCGTCAGATCGACAAACTCGAACTCATAGTCGACGATGCCCTCTGGCCGCTTCCCAAGTACCGCGAGCTGCTGTTCATCAGATAACTCACATCTATTCAGAGAACAGCTCAAAAGTATTATTAGTACCTGTTAGCTATACGAACGTTCGTTACACCCTTAACGAACGTTCGTTGTTGTCAATCTCTTCGTCGAAGACGTAGAATCCGGCTTCTGAGGGATGGTCGAGGACAAGGCTCTTGGGGTTCTCCTTGGTCAGCAGCCACGTCATCCAGATGTCACCAGCGGCAGCTGAAATGAAGAAGATGCCCCAAACGAGCAGGGGAAGACTGCCGATGCAGAGGGCGACGATGGAGGGGATGATGCCCAGGACGATGCAGGGCATCATGGCGCCCATCATATAGCCTGGGATATGCATGGGCTCGCTGCAGTGGCAATAGGGTGTCAGCATCTTCCACATGACGCCGAAGCTGATGCTCTTCCATCCGCTCTTGGCATAGCATGCCCATGTGGCGCCGTGGATGAGTTCGTGGACGACGATGCCGACGACGGCGGCGACGGCGGCAATCATCCATTCGGTCGTTGAGCCGAGGATGTCGGCTGTGGGTTTGCCCCAGAGGAGGGAGAACGGGATGAACAGAACGACAGCGGACACGACCATCAGGACGATGGCGAAGACATTGGCCTTGCCGATGTCAATGGCGACTTTACGTCCTTGAGGATTTTCGGGATTATTCATGATGGTGGTATTATTGTTAGTGATTCAATGGCGTGGTATCTCGACAACGTCGAGGTCGCGGAACTCGCCGGCATCGACGGTGAAGCGGACGAGGGTACGCACTTGATGCCAGCCCTGCAGCCCTGCGGCACCGGGGTTGATATGAAGGAGGCCGAGCTGACGGTCGTACTGTACCTTGAGGATATGGCTGTGGCCGCAGATGAAGAGCTTGGGTGGACGGGCGAAGAGCTGGTTGCGTATGCTCCAGTCGTAGCGTCCGGGATAGCCGCCGATGTGGGTCATGAGGACGTCGGCGCCCTCGCATGTCCATCGCAGCTTCTGCGGGAACATCAGGCGCAGGTCGGCGCCGTCGCAGTTGCCGACGACAGCACGCAGGGTACGGAAAGCGGCGAGGCGGTCGGCGAGTTCCACGGAACCGATGTCGCCGGCATGCCATATCTCGTCGCACTCGGAGAAATACTCCAAGTACTTATCGTCCCAGTAGGCGTGGGTGTCGGAAAGAAGGCCGATGCGTTTCAAGTGAGTTGAGAGTTGAAAGTTGACGAGTTGACGAGTTGACAAGTTGACGAGTTGACAAGTTGACAAGTTGACGAGTTGACGAGTTGACGAGTTGACAAGTTGACGAGTTGACGAGTTCTTCGAAGTATCGAAGCGACCAAAGGTCGAGCGGAGAGTTGACGAGTTAACTTGATGAGGGTTCTTCTTCCTTGTCTTCGTGTTGGAAGATGGAGAAGAGGGGGATGTAGGGGGCGACGCGGTTGACAGCGAAGTAGTGGATGCGGTGGGGAAGGCGGAGGGGATACATGAAGAATGAAGAATGAGGTTTTGAGGTTTTGAGGTTATGAGGTTGTGAGGTTTTGAGGTTTTGAGGTTGTGAGGTGTTAAATTCCTTAATTTGCATCCACAGCAGCACGGCGGCGTTGAGGGCGGCAAGGCCGTCGCTGACGGGCAGCGACCACCAGATGCCGTCGAGCTGGGGCAGGCCGAGCAGCGGCATGAGCCGAGGCAGTAGCAGAAGGCCTGGCACGAGGAAGATGAGCTGGCGGGTGAGGGAGAGGTAGATGCTCTTGCCTGCCTGACCGATGCTCTGGAAGAAGTTGCCGGTGACCATCTGGAAACCGATGATGGGGAAGAGGGCGACGTCGATGCGCAGGCCGTGGGCGGCGATGCGGATGAGCTCGGGATCGGTGGTGAAAGCTTGGACGATGTACTCGGCAAAGATCTCGCAGGCGAGGAAGCCCACGGTCATGACGACGGTGGCGTAGGAGATGGTGCGCCAGAGCACTTCACGAACGCGGTCGTGAAGCTGGGCACCGTAGTTGTAGCCGGCGATGGGCTGCATGCCTTGGTTGAAACCCATGACGATCATGGCGAAGAGGAAGAGCACGCGGTTGTCGATGCCGTAGGCGCCGACGGCGAGGTCGCCGCCGTACTCGACCATACCTCTATTAATAAGTAGTACGACGAGACACGAGCAGGCGTTCATCAGGAAGGGTGAGAGGCCGATGGAGAGGATGCCGCCGACGATGTGACGGCGCAGGGCCAGCGTGTCGCGACGTATGAAAACGACTTCGGTGGGCCGTGAGAAGATGTAGAGCTGCCAGCAGAGAGAGACGCACTGCGAGATGACGGTGGCGATGGCGGCACCTTTGATGCCGAGGTGGAAGGCGTAGATGAACAGCGGGTCGAGGGCGGTGTTCAGGAGTACGGTGAGGATGGTGGCATACATCGCCGTGCGGGGATGGCCGGCAGAGCGCAGCACGGCGTTGAGTCCGAAGTAGAGATGGGTGAAGACGTTGCCGTAGAGGATCCACTCCATGTATTCGCGGGCGTAGGGCAGGGTCTGTTCAGAGGCACCGAAGAAGCGGAGGATGGGGTTGAGGAAGACGAGGACACCGACGAGGAAGAGGATGCCGATGATGACGTTCAGCGTCAGCGAGTTGCCGAAGAAATGCTGCGCCTCCTCGCGGTTCTTCTGACCGAGACGCACGGAGATCATCGTGGAGGCGCCCACGCCGACCATGGCGCCGAAGGCGGCCGAGAGGTTCATGAGGGGGAAGGTGATGGCGAGGCCGGCGATGGCCATGGGGCCAACGCCCTGCCCGATGAAGATGCTATCGACCATATTGTACAGCGAGGAGGCCGTCATGGCGATGATGGCGGGCACGGCGTACTGCATGAGGAGCTGGCCGATGGGCTTGGTGCCTAAAGCGTTTACAGCAGACCCACCCCCCTGCTTGTCCGTCCTCGGCTTAGGAGTTAAGCCTCGGTCGCTCGGAGAGCTTGACATTAGGTCAACCTCTTTTTCCCTCGCTACCCTGTGAGGGAGGGGAGTAGTATCTTTTGACTGTTTGTTTCCTGAGTCTAACACAAGTTAAAAGTTAAAAGTGAAAGAGTGAAAAGTGAAAAATAAGAGTTACCTAAGTGGTGAAGATCCTCACGCCTTGATTGGTAATTACTCCCCTCCCTCACAGGGAGGGGCAGGGGGGTGGGTCTGTAGGTTGGTGAGTTAGGTCCTTTTATAGGAATGGTTGAATGATTTTTTCGGTCTCTTCCCAGAGTTGGGCCATCTTGGGGTGATGCTTGAACTTGTCGCGCACGGGATGGATGTGGTTGGAACGGTTGAAGGTGCCGGTCTGTGTGGCTTTGTCCTCGTCGAGCAGGAGATGGATGGCGGTGTCGGCGCCCTGTCGCGGCGTGCGGATGATGGGGCGGAAGACGATGTCGGTGATGATGTCGAACCACTTCTGCATACGGATGATATTGGTGCTGACGATGCCCGGGTCGGCAGCGTTGACGGTGATGCCGCGGTCTTTAAGACGCTGGGCGAGGTCGAAGGTGAAGAGGGTGATGGCCAGCTTCGTGTTGTCGTAGATGGGGATGCGCCAGAAGGCTCCTTTGCGCCCTCGTTCGAAGAAATCGGGGAAGTCGAGACTGCCCCATGGGAAGACGAGCGAGGACATGTTCACGATGCGTGAGCCGCGGCTCATGAGGGGCAGGAGGAGACGGGTGAGGAGGTAGGGGCCGACATAGTTGACGCTGACGGTACGCTCCAGCCCATCTACGGTGGCGTGGAATCCGGTTTCGATGGTGCCGGCGTTGTTCATGAGGAGGGTGAGGGAGGCAAAGCGCGCTTTGATCTCGTCGGCGAAGGCACGTACGGATGAGAGGTTGGCGAGGTCGAGGCCGATGACTTCGATGTCGGGGTTGCCGGTCTCGGCGATGAGCCGTTGGCAGACGGGGGTGGCTTTGACGGGGCAGAAGCAAGCCATGATGACGTGGAAGCCGGCTTCGGCCACGGCACGTGTTTCTTCGAGTCCCATGCCGGTGTCGGCACCAGTGACGATAGCTAATCTTTTATCCATTTTGTTCACGCTCTATTCGTTCGATTTCTTTGATGATGCTGTTGGGCAGCGGCTCGCCGTTCATGCACTGATGACACCGCATGTCGAGGGTGTACATACGTCCGATGCAGTAGTTGGAATGGCGGCATTGGCTGCGGTAGTGTGGGTCGGCTTTGAGCTTGTTGACGAAGTCGGGTTCGCGGAGGACGGAGCGTGCCATCTGCACGGCCTCGAAGCCGTGGGCGAGCACTTCGCTGATTTTGTCGCCCGCGACGAGTCCGCCGACGTAGATGAGGGTCATGTCGGGCAGGGCGGCACGGAACTTGAGGGCATCGTCGAGGAAGAAGGCTTCGCGATAGGGGAAGGGCTTGGTCATGACGTGCTTGACGATGGGCTGTCCGGCACGTATGCCGTATTTGAGCCACCACTTGTCCATGTAATGGGTCATGGTGGTGAGGGGCAGTTCGCCGCGCATGACGTACATCGGCGTGGCGCTGACGAGTCCTCCGCTGAGCACCAGACCATCGACGCCGAGTTGCTGTAGGCGACGTGCTACGGGGATGCTGTGGTCTTCAAGCGAGACGCCGTTCTTCAGTCCGTCGCGCATGTTCATCTTGCAGATGACGGCGATTTTGCCCTGTGCCGCCTCGAGGGCTTCGTTGACGCACATCTCCATGAACCGCATACGGTTGTCCAATGAGCCGCCGTACTCGTCGCGGCGGTGGTTGAAGAAGGGATTGAGAAACTGGTCGATGAGGTAGCCGTGGCCGCAGTGGATCTCCACGCTGTCGAAGCCGGCTTCCATGGCCAGCCGTGTGGCGCGTCCGAAGCACTTGGCCAACGCGGGCAGTTCGTCGGCGCGCAGGCCGCGGACGAGGGTAGGGGAGTAGAGGTTAAAGCCCGTGGAAGCGCCTACGGGTGTGCAACCGCATATCTCGCGATGGCTCATGTTGCCGCAATGGCCGAGCTGGATGCCTGCGGCAGCACCTTCGGCGTGTATGCCGTCGGTGAGGTGGCGCAGGCCGGGGACGATCTCAGGGCGCATGACCAGCTGGCGATCGAAGCTGAGGCCGCTTTCGGTGACGGCGGCGTAGGCGATAGTAGTCATGCCGATGCCTCCACGGGCGACGCTGGTGTGGTAGTCGTAGAGCTGCTGCGACGGAACGTGTCCGGGGCACATGCTCTCGAAAGCGGCGCTGCGGATGGAGCGGTTGCGGAGTGTGAGTGGCCCGATATGAGCCTCTTCGAATAGTGTATTCATCGTGCCTTATTTTAGGTATTTCTTGCCTTGCGTGACGGTGATGCCGCGGAAGCCGGCGGTGATGCGACGGCCACTGAGGCTGTAGGAAGGAACTGATGGTTTGTTTGCGGATTTGTCGTTAGCGATGACGTCGATGGCGTCGGGCTGCCCGGCGGTGAATTTCTTGAGACTGTAGAAGGCGGGCAGGGCGCAGTGGCCGCGGGGCCATTCGTCGCCATAGCCGTTGTTGAAGAGCCCGCGGTTGACCCATGGCTCGTAGAGGCGGTTCTCGTAAGGATTCTCTTCGGGGAACCAATAGAAGAGCCCTGTGACGTTGTCGTGGCGCAGGAGTTCGGCGATGAGTGCCTCGACGAATTTCTGCTGGCCGGCAGGCGTGGCGGGATAGGTGGAGGAGAAGTTGTAGGTG
>Ga0247611_10002658_pt1 | contig 28136 bp, 24 predicted proteins | sample 177DNAGHGhighgp2_FD_192422 | JGI IMG/M metagenome (GOLD analysis project Ga0247611, IMG submission 192422) | Sheep rumen microbial communities from Palmerston North, Manawatu-Wanganui, New Zealand - 1770 DNA GHGhigh gp2 | ecosystem: Host-associated > Mammals > Digestive system > Stomach > Rumen... | reverse complement strand
TTTGTTTTCCTTCATGAAGAGTTTACTGCAAAGTCGATGATTGGATGCATCCTGATCGGGGCCGGAACATTGTTGATGGTTCTATAAATAAACAAATTCAAGTTTGTTGCGGTGCTGACATTCGCATTCCGCTGCGCTGCATGCTCATGTCGCGCTGTCGCGCTATAAGTCTGCATACGAATGTGGCTGCCCGTGAGCAAGCTCCCGGCACCCAATTCGATGCATCCTTGCACCGCTCGTAGGAACGCGCAAATTCCGATATGTAGAGCTGATTGTAATTCATCATAACTGACTAAGTGTATTGGGAGTATATGAGAAAATGAAACAGGGAATAACCATTAAGGAAGAGCGTCTATCCGCTGCTGAATATATAGGTTTTCTCAAAAGATCGGATTTGGGTTCACAGTATCCAAAGGAGCGATTTGAGGAAAGAATTGCTAAACTTGTTAAGAATGTTTCTATTAGTCTGATTGCAAGAAATGATGACGGGCTGATTGTTGGGGTATTATTTGGTCTTACAGATTTCTGTTATTGGCTTTATATTACAGATTTGGGCGTAGACAGAGATTACGAGAGACAGGGTATAGCAACAAAATTAATGAAGACAGCTCATGAACTTGCCGGTGGCGAGAAGAATATAGCTGTTTATCTCATAGCAAACGAAAATGCTGAGGCGTTTTATGAGAAACTTGGTATGGTAAAATCAAATGACGTGATGCAATACAATCATATTGAGTGGACTGGATGGACGGTGAAATAATAACTATAAGGTTAATGAAACAGAAAATGAAAACAGATTTGGAAAGAAAATTTATAAAGAATAATTCAGTCTCAAAGGAAGATTTTATGGCTCAGTTCGAGGCAGAGTCCATGGAGATAATTGTGGAGGTCAGATACTGCTGGCACAAGGGTGTAAGTCCGTTCCCACTGTTCGGAAAGGAATCCCTTGCAAGCTTTGATTATCTTGTTCCGTGGCTTAACGACCTGGAAGGTCCGCTTGGAGCATTTGGAAAAGTCTTTTGGTTTTGTAAAAAAAGCATATTCGGATATCCTTACAAGCCAGAGTTTAAGGTTGGCAGGATATACCGCCTGTGTGTAAGACCCGGACGTTTTACGGACATGCCCAGGTACAGATACTTTTTATTAGATGAAATTCTTGAGGAGAATGTTGATCTGACCAGGGACGATAATGTTTACAGGAATGCGCTTGAAAGGTACTATAAGGATACCGAGTCAGAAGCAGTAGAAATGTCAGTTCTGATCAGAAGGGACATAGATATCAAAAATCGTAAGATGAATACGCAGTATTCCGTCAATAACGTTATTACTGCTTTCAAAGCGGTACGTTTTGCGGGTTCCGGCAATGCGAGGATGATTGACGGTATTTTGGAGATACCTTTTGATGACAGGGATTTCATTGGAAACAGGAGCATAAAACTAAAGGCCGGAAGCATCATTCGGATAACCGCAAGGAGACGTACAGCGCGTGAGATGGAAAATATCTATATTCTGGATCGGCTGCTGGAAACGAATATTCAGGATAATGAACTTCAAAAACTGAGCGCAGAAGCTCTTGTACCTGGGAAATGGCATATTGATGGTATCGGTGATTTTGATGTGAAAAACGGCGAGGCAACGGGAGTGATTCTGTGGGATCTCTCGGATAATACATCCGAAGTGGATGTTACCCTCACATGTGATAGAGATAATCCGAAGTCGGTGGCTTTGGCTACGGCTCATCTGATTAAAGTCCTAGGGAATAAGTCCTCATTTGAAAGAAAAATATATGATCTGATGATAGAGGAATTTGCAGACGCGAATGGCATGATTGTAACCTGGGAGGGCGAAAAAGAGGGAGATGTGACTCTTACAAAAGAGGAATTTATCAGTAGACTTCATATTTCGAATCTGTGGCTTAAACCCGATGGTTCGGGTTCGGTCTGGATTGACTTAGATGAGATGTTCACTGATCATGCTTATGCTGTGGATATAAATGCCGATGGTACATTTGAGACACAGGGGCTGATGGGATAAAGGAATACTTGGTTGAAAAAAGCACGACAACTTCCGGTTTGTCGGGATGAAGCGGCAGTGAGTTATTTTTCAGGATAATAGAATAAGGAATAAAGATTATTTAAGGGATGAAAAAATGATTAGAGAAGTCGAAAAGGACGATGTTCCTGTATGTGTAGATATTATAAGAATGAGTTTCCGAACTGTAGCTGATGAATTTGGATTCACTATAGATAACGCACCACGATTCACAGCGTTCGCAACTACCGAAGAACGTCTGTATTGGCAAATGGATAACGAGCCACGTCTGATGTTTGTTTATGAACAAGATGGTGTTTTATGTGGCTATTATTCGTTACTAATGCAGGATAACAATGAGTGTGAACTTAACAATCTGGCAGTTCTTCCTGAATACAGGCACTGTGGAATTGGCAAGAAACTATTGGAACATGCATATGAATCCGCAAAGAATAAAGGATGTAAGATTGTAAACATAGGAATTGTTGAAGAAAACCAGCAGCTTAGAAGATGGTATGAACAGAATGGATTTGTACATACCGGAACTAAGAAATTTGATTTCTTTCCGTTTATGTGTGGATATATGGTGAAAGAGATTTAGGACATTATATTGGAATATATTACAGTAAATCTTTGTAGGCTAATAGAGACACATTGATGTCAGGCACCTGATTAAAAGAGAACGCGAAAATGAAAAAATGGAAAATGGTGTGGTGTGGCGGCAATCCTTCGGAGGCGAAAGTTTTCAGCGTCTATATTGAGGATTATCCAACGAAATTTCTTGAAGAGACGGTACTTGTAGAAGAACCCAGATATCATCAGAAGTTTCAGGCATTCAAATATGAAGTTGAAATAGACGGTCAGAAAAAGGTGTATGCTACCAAGGAATACTCGATGGGTATCTATATGTACTTTATTGAAGAATAAGATTTCGAGATTCAAAAAGAATTTACAAACCTCAGAAACTCAGTGTTTCTGGGGTTTTTCTTTTATCTATGGAACCCCAAATACAGTGGTTATTAGAGAAATCTTGTAGCTGCTATTTTTTTACAAAAAAATAGCTTGACACTGTGTCAAAATACTGATATAATACATATTGACACGATGTCAGAAAAATATAGGGAGGAAGGATATGCCAAAAGGATCACCGGAAAGAACGGCAGCAAGGAAAGAAGAGATAATAAGTGCCTGTGAGAAATTGTATCAGACCATGAGTTTTAAGGACATTACCCTTAAGGATATTGGAAGCGAGACATCATTTTCGAGACCGACCATCTACAACTACTTTCAGACGAAGGAAGAAATCTTTCTGGCACTTTATGAACGTGAGTATGATCGCTGGAATATAGAACTGACAGACATACTAGAGAATAATGATACTCTTACGAAGGAGCAGATAGCTGAAAAAATTGCATCCTCGCTAGCAAACAGACAGCAGCTTTTAAAGCTTCTTTCCATGAACAACTATGATATGGAAGCTAACAGCAGGCCTGAGCTCCTGAAATCTTTCAAAGAAGCTTATGGGGCTTCAATGAAGAATGTCTGCAGGATTCTCACAAAGTTTTGTCCGGAGAAATCGGTTCAGGAGATTCAAAACTTTATATACATATTTTTCCCGTTTATGTTTGGAATATATCCTTACACCTCAGTAACGGATAAGCAGAGGGAAGCCATGAAAGAGGCAAATGTGAATTATGTGTACCAATCCATTTTTGAAATTACAAATAACTGTCTGCTAAAGCTTTTATAAAGCATGAAAAAGCGGCTTGATGAAGTACTGTAAACGGAAAGGGGGATGGCAATGAAATATGCAAAATTAGGAAATACTGATTTGAATGTCTTTCGTATCTGTATGGGATGCATGGGATTTGGAGATGCGACGAGAGGACAGCACAGCTGGACAATTGACGAAGAGCATTCCAGAGAGATTATAAAGAGAGGTCTTGCCCTTGGAGTTAATTTCTATGATACTGCAATCGCTTATCAGAGCGGAACAAGTGAGCAGTATGTAGGACGAGCACTTAGAGATTTTGCAAATCGCGAGGATGTGGTTGTAGCAACAAAATTTCTACCAAGGACGCCGGAAGAGATTGAAAAAGGAGTTAGTGGTCAGCAGCATATTGAAAACATGATAAATACGAGCCTTCAAAATCTTGGGATGGACTATGTGGATCTGTATATCTATCACATGTGGGACTGGAATACAGATATTTATGATATCATGGATGGACTGAACCGTATCGTGAAAGCAGGAAAGGCAAGATATATTGGTATTTCAAACTGTTTTGCATGGCAGATTGCAAAGGCTAATGCTATGGCAGAAAAAGAAGGATTTGCAAAGTTTGTTTCAATCCAGGGGCATTATAATCTGATTTTCCGTGAAGAAGAGCGTGAGATGGTGCCTTATTGTGAGGAAGAGAATATCGCACTCACTCCTTATAGTGCGTTGGCAAGCGGAAGGCTTTCCAGAAGGCCGGGTGAGGGCGATACCAAGAGAGCTGTCCAGGATACCTATGCTAAGTTTAAATACGATGCTACTAAAGAGCAGGATGATGTGATCATAGGTCGCGTGGCAGAGCTTGCGGAAAAACATGGTGTGACCATGACTGAAGTATCCCTGGCATGGCTTCTTACTAAAGTGACATCACCGGTAGTTGGAGCGACCAAGCTTCATCACATAGAAGGTGCAGCAAAAGCTGTTGACCTGGAGCTTACTGATGAAGAGCTAACTTACCTTGAAGAGCTATATGTGCCTCATCCGCTTGCAGGAGTCATGGCACAGAATAAAAAAAATGATGCATCAAAGAAACATGTTTGGACTACAGGTGCACAGAAAATATTAGGAGGAGAGAAATAAGATGACAGAAAAAATTGTACAGACAGCAGGAAGAGAACAGCTTGGAGAATTTGCACCAATGTTCGCGCATTTAAATGATGACGTACTTTTCGGTGAAGTGTGGAATGAAGAGGCCATTGATGTAAAGACAAAATGCATTATTACAGTAGTTTCACTTATGGCATCAGGCATCACAGACTCATCGCTTTCATATCACCTTCAGAATGCAAAAGCACATGGTGTAAGCAAAGAAGAGATAGCTGCAATCATAACCCACGCCACCATGTATGTAGGATGGCCTAAAGGATGGGCGGTATTCCGTCTTGCTAAAGAAGTATGGAATGAGGAAGTACCTGAACTGACAGAAAAGGACAGATACCAGAATACTATTTGCTTCCCTATAGGCGAAGAGAATCCTTATGGGCAGTTTTTCGTAGGGCAGAGCTATCTGGCTCCCGTTTCTAAAGAGCAGGTGCCTGTCTTCAACGTGACTTTTGAGCCGGGATGCCGTAATAACTGGCACATCCATCATGCAAAGAATGGTGGAGGTCAGATGCTGATCTGCATCGGTGGAAGAGGATATTATCAGGAATGGGGTAAAGAAGCGGTTGAGATGACACCCGGTAAAGTAATAAACATTCCTGCTGAAGTAAAACACTGGCATGGAGCAGCAACGGATTCATGGTTCTCACATCTTGCAATCGAGGTTGCCGGTGAAGAAACAAGCAACGAATGGCTGGAAGCTGTATCGGATGAAGACTATGGTAAATTATCATAAATCATAACAGAAGGAAGCTTACCATCTTACTTTCCACCGTTCACGAAGTGTAGCAAGACTTTCGACGTGAACGGTCTTTATTTTTTTGACAACTTTTCGTTTTCACACTTTTCCTTAAGATACTTTTCGAAAAGTTCTTCGTCGGTAGGAATATCAGCCCAATCATCAGTCCAAGCAGAAAGATATGCAGCTTTTTCAACTGTATTTCAGCAGTAATGAAATTGACAAAAGAAGTTATTTGTAGTACAATTTTAATGCAAAAAAAATTTGAGGAGGCTTAAAATGTACGAAGAACTAAAGCAGTACATTACAGATATACCTGATTTTCCATCAAAAGGTATCATCTTTCATGACATTACATCGATCATTCAAAATGGAGAAAGCTTCAAGCTTGCAATTGATGCCCTTTATGATGTAATAAAGGACATTGATTTTGATGTAATTGCAGGAATTGAGTCAAGAGGCTTTATATTCGGAGCTGCACTAGCAGCAAAACTTAATAAAGGTCTTGTTTTAGTCAGAAAGAAAGGAAAGCTTCCAAGAGCTACCGTATCTGAAAAATATGACCTTGAATATGGTCAGGCAGAAATAGAAATCCATACAGATGCGATAAAAAAAGGACAGAAGGTATTAGTAATCGATGATCTTATTGCCACAGGAGGAACTGTAAAGGCAGCAACAAAGCTTATTGAAAGACTTGGCGGCGAGGTTGCAGCAACAGCTTTCCTTATTGAACTTAAGGAGCTTGGAGGCAGAGCAGCGCTTGAGCCGTATGTTGTCCGTACAGTAATGGTATATGAGGGAAGATAAAATACATCAAACTTTAGTTAAAAAAAGTGCTTGACATTTTTTTTAAATAGTTTATAATGGCACTTGTGAAATACAAAGGCGTATTCCTAAGTGTAGGAGTGCGCCCTTTTTTATAACAAAATAATATTTTTATGCCAAAAGGCAGAAGGAGATTTAATCATGGGTTATGTTGATGAGGTATTTGAGACAGTTAAGGCAAAGAATCCTAACGAGCCAGAATTTATCCAGGCAGTAACAGAAGTTCTTGAGTCACTTAGACCAGTAGTAGATGCTAATGAAGAGCTTTACAGAAAGAATGGTATCCTTGAGAGACTTACAAATCCAGATCGTCAGATCAGATTCAGAGTTGCTTGGGTTGATGATAAGGGAAATGTACAGGTTAATAATGGTTACCGTGTACAGTTCAACAACGCTATCGGACCTTACAAGGGAGGACTTCGTTTCCATCCATCAGTAAACTTCTCAATCCTTAAGTTCTTAGGTTTTGAGCAGGTATTCAAGAATTCACTTACATCACTTCCTATCGGCGGTGGTAAGGGTGGTTCTGACTTCGATCCTAAGGGAAAGTCAGACAGAGAAGTTATGGCATTCTGCCAGGCATTCATGACAGAGCTTTGCAAGTACATCGGCGCAGATCAGGACGTTCCAGCTGGTGATATCGGTGTAGGCGGACGTGAGATCGGTTACCTCTATGGTCAGTACAAGAGAATCAAGGGCCTTTACGAGGGTGTTCTTACAGGAAAGGGTCTTTCATACGGTGGATCACTTGCTAGAACACAGGCTACAGGTTATGGTCTTGTATACATCACAGATGAGCTTGTTAGGGATCATGGCGATACATTAAATGGTAAGGTTGTAGCTGTATCAGGTGCTGGTAACGTTGCTATCTATGCAACAGAGAAGGCTCAGCAGCTTGGTGCAAAGGTTGTTACAGTTTCAGATTCAACTGGTTGGGTTTACGATCCAGAGGGAATCGATGTAGAGCTTCTTAAAGAAGTTAAGGAAGTTCATAGAGCAAGACTTACAGAGTATGCTGAGAAGAGACCATCAGCAGAGTATCATGAGAAGAAGGATGCTAATGATCATGGCAACTGGTATGTAAAGGTTGACATTGCTCTTCCATGTGCTACACAGAACGAGCTTAACCTTGAAGATGCTAAGGCACTTGTTGCTAACGGTGTTAAGTATGTTTGTGAGGGTGCTAACATGCCTACAACTCTTGATGCTACAAAGTATCTTCAGGACAATGGTGTTCTTTTCATCTGTGGTAAGGCTTCAAATGCAGGTGGTGTTGCTACATCAGCTCTTGAAATGAGCCAGAACTCAGAGAGACTTTCATGGTCATTCGAAGAAGTAGATTCAAAGCTTCAGGGCATCATGAAGAACATCTACAAGAACATTTCTGCAGCAGCTGAGAAGTATGGCCATAAGGACAACTTCGTAATGGGTGCAAACATTGCAGGTTTTGAGAAGGTAGCTGAGGCTATGATCGCTCAGGGAATCAACTAATCCAGATTATAATAATAAGCCATAAAAGTGCAGATTATAGATGGGTGTTCTTATGTGAAGCATATATAAGCACACCTGCTATCAAATAATAACCTCAGTAACAAGGGGGATTTATCCCCTAAGTTACTGAGGTTTTTTGCATCACGTATATCTCCTATCTCATCACTGCGCCAGCGAAACTCGGTAAGAAAAGCTAAATAACTTTTTTCTGATTTTATATTTTTTCTTGAAATAATAGGGAAAATATCATATAATGGACTAGGCGTAAGGCCAAAATTTATAATGCGGAGGTTAATAAAAATGGCAGTAGATATTAAGGAAATGGCAGAGAAGGTTGTAACCAAGATTAAGGCAGATCCAAATCTTCTTAAGTCTTTTGATGATGATCCGGTTAAGACAGTAGAGAAGGTAGTTGGAGTAGATCTTCCGGATGATAAGATTCAGCCTATCGTTACACAGGTAAAGACAACTCTTAAGAATACTCTCAAGACAACCTTGAAAGAGGGTAATATTGCTGATGTAGCTAAGGACCTTACAAGTAAGGTTACAGGTCTCTTCGGTAAGAAGGACAATTAATTTTTTTAAAATAAAAGCATAAAAGAAGAAGGTACAGACCAGAAAAACTGCAGTCTGTACCTTCTTCTTTTTGGTTGGAGTCTGTATATGTAAATCATTTATGAAAGTGGTCTAACTAGTGGAAGTCTTCTTGAAATAGTCTTTCTCCAGCTTATATATATTTTTTTGTTTTTCTTCATATAGATTGCTGAATGAATATAATCCACAACAAGTAAAAGTACATTAAAGCTTGATGTTACAAAAAATCCTGTTGACTCGATATCAATTGACCAGTTATAAAAAGGAGTAAAAACAAACTTCATAAATAAAACAATTAAAAATGCAAAGCCAAGTGAAGTAGGAACGCTTGTATATTTTCCTATGTGCATAGGTAAGCTTTCATAGTTCCACCAAACAATGCCGCATGTTCTTTCAACGATATTTCCGAGTACTATTTCACCGATTGAAACGGAAAGGAAAGCCATTAACAGGTAGTAAGGATATGAATATTTTTCCGCAAGAAAGCTCAAGTCTAAAGTGAAAAATCTAGGAGCTTCTGGTGTTCCGAATAACAGGAAGAGACCTGCGATGGCAATACCGTATCCTAAAAGTGCAGGCAGCTGCATTCCTCTGTTATCAATATACCCATGCCTTATGCTGCACCAGAGGTTTTCGGTAATAAAACCTGTAATAGATGCGGCTATGACTATAATGAACAAGGTGTTTAATTTGGCAATCATATAACCACCTCGCTTTCAGTAATTTAAACAACTTGTTTATAATACAATAAATGAAATATAAAATAATTACAAGGACAAAAATCTACGTTTTGTAGAATAATTCACAAAATGTAGAATATTGTTGCTAAATTATAGAAAAAATGTTAATATGGTTATGGGTAAGAAATGTTTAAAGCTATGTTTGAAGTTATAACTAGATGGAGGAATATAAAATGCTTGCCAAGGTTGATAAGAGAGTAATGAAGACGAAAAGAGCGATATATGAGGCCTTGTCTGAAATAATGCTCACTAAAAATGTAATGGATATTTCAGTTACAGAATTGTGTAAAATAGCAGACATAGACAGAAAGACCTTTTATACGCATTATGGAACGATAAATGATGTGATAAATGAAATATTTGATGTGGTGGTTGATAAGTTAGCAGATGTGTTGGATACTGAAATAAAAAATAATGAATCAGCTGTGGAAGTATTTGCGAAATTTATAGTTAGTGTTTCTGCGGAAAGTAAATATACTGAAAAATTACTAAAATCCACAAATTCCATGTGGCTTATGATGAAATTTCAGGAGACCTTATCAAAATTTATTCAGAAAAACACCTCCAAAGTAGACTATATTAAAATAAAAAATCCTGATATGATTGCTGTGGTTGCAGACTACATATCCTCTGGAATAGTAATAACCCTATGTAAATGGGCAGTTGATAAAAAGGACATAACGGTTGAGGAAATCGCTGCGGTCATATCGAGAATTACTATCAATAGTATACAAATTAATTAGTAGATAGTAGGAAATAAATAAAAAAAATATGAAATGTACTATCTTTTTTTTTTAATGTATGATATAATAAAATGGAATTGAGTTTACAAATTATAATTTAAGAAGCAGAATCTTAACAGATTCACAGCTTGGTACAAGGTGCAGGCTGAAAAGGAAAAAGAGCAGGCAGAGGCAGAAGAAAATTCAGGTGAGATGATCGTAAATAATTGCATATTGTTTCTTGGTAAAAAGGGGGTCCTATATGGATATTTTCCTTGTTGTAATTATAGTTTTTGAAGCCTTGATAATACTTGGACTGATTGCATATATGATAATAAATAACATGGCGATAGATAAGATATGCGAGAATACCAGGGAATTATCAACTAAAAATGTAGAGGTAGAAGATGTCGAGTTGAGAGGTGATTCGCTAGCCTCAAAGGTATCCGATGTTATTGTAAAGGAAAATGTGAAGGATTTAGCTCATAATATAAATGTAGTTAAGAGCAATCTTGTAGCCTTCCTAGAATCTACAAAGGGAAATGTAATAACACTTACGGATGCAATAGATGCACTAGCAAATGCGAGTTCTGCAAATGAAACAGCGTCAAAGCAGACATCGAAAAGCAGTCAGACAGTTGCAGAAAAGGCAAATCTGCAGCTAAAGCTTGTAGAAGATAATCTTGAGATGCTCGAGGAAAATGCGAGTGAGTTAAGAGTAATAAATACGACCATGCATGCCATCGAGAATGAACTTGATGATACAAGTGTGAGCTGCAGGAGAGGCATTGAAACTCTAGAGCAGTATGAAAAGGATATGAGAGCAGTTGAGAAGAACTTAAATCAAAGTACTCAGATCCTTGCTAAATTTAATGATGATATAAAGGCAGTAAATTCTATCGGTGACATGGTAGTAAGACTTAGTGAACAGCTAAAGCTCCTGGCACTTAATGCTTCCATAGAAGCGGCAAGAGCTGGTGAATCGGGAAAAGGTTTTGTAGTTGTATCGCAGCAGATGAGCCTTCTGTCAGAGCAGACAAAAACCAATATGGGAAAAATCAATGATATCCTGGAAAAGGTAGTTGAAAGCAGCTCGACAGTAGGAGAAAGCATTAATGACTGTAGCAGTGCTTTTGAAAGCAGTACTGCGGTATTTAAGAGCGTAAGCGATTCGTTCAGGGATATTAGCGCAAAGGCTAATGCCATAAATGGAGAAATGAATGGCATATCTGCAAAATACGATAAAATGACTGCAAATTCAAATGTGTCAAAGGATAAGGCTGGAGAAATCTTTTCAGCTTCAAAGACGATTACGGACAGTACAAGTGTTGTAGTTGCTGTATCAGAAGAGACATCAGTTGAATCTTCAAAAATATCGCAGAATGTAAAATCACTTGAGACCATGCTCTTAGGAGTAAGAAGACTTATAAGACAGTTCAATAATGGCGTATTGCCGTCCATCAATAACAGAAATACAACTGTAGTAATAGCAGTATTCAGTAAGCTTGATAATTTCTTCTGGTATCAGATCAGAAGGGGCGTTTTATATGCAATGAAGGAACTAAAGGATAATAATGTTGAAGTAAAGTATTATCCATATAAAGATGACTATGAAGAAAAGCAGTTCCCTGCAGATATTAGAAAATGCATTGATGAAAGAGTTGATGCAATCATATATCCGGGATTTTTAAAGCTTGCGGATAATGAAATAAAGACAGCCATAGATAAGGGAATAAAGGTATTTACCTATAACTGTGACGCTAGCAGTGACATAAAGAGAATATCTTCCTACGAACCAGATCAAAAAGAAGCAGGCGTACTTGCAGCAAAGGCTGTAGGAAAGGCTTTGAGAGGAGCAGGTAATGTTGCGGTAATAGTAGGAGATATGACACAAGAGGTAAATTTACTACGATATGATGCCTTTAAGGATTATCTCGATAAGCACTTTAAGGCAATACATATAGTTGATACTGTAGAGGTTACCTATGAGCCAGAAAAGACCTATAGAAAGTACATAGAAATCATGGAAAAGCATCCTGAAATAGATATCATTTTCTCAACAACGGCAATGCAGCTACAGCTTGCAAAGGCCATAGAGGAAACTGGTAATACAGGAAAGATCCGTGCGGTAATATTTGATCATAATCTAGAAGTATTTGATTATATAAAAAGAGGCGTAATAGCTGCTGCAATAGACCATGTTCCATTTAGCCAGGGACATGACCCTATAATCTATATGTACAATAACATCGTAGACGGAATAGAGCTTCCGAAAGAGGGTATTAAATGTAAGGCAAGTGTAGTAGATGAAGATAATATAAGTGAGTATCTGACTTGATAAGTGGCATAAATGGCTTTTTAAAGAGGTAGCGGTTATAACAAAATATATTGCTGCCTCTTTTTATTTGTTTATTTTTTTAAACAAAAGAAACGGTAGAATAGACAATAGTTAAATTGGGGGATTGTTTGCCCAAAAAAGAATATTAAATGGAAAGGTGTAAGAAGAGCATGAAAATAATTCATTGTGCTGATATTCATTTGGCCTCAAAGCTTGGAACTAATTTTGACAAGGAAAAGGCGAAGGAAAGAAATGCGGAAATATTTGAGAGCTTTAATAGAATGGTAAGCTATGCGGTGAGCAATGATGTATCAGCCATAATCATAGCGGGAGATCTTTTCGATACCAAAAATCCGGTCATTAGCTATAAGGTAAACGTTCAAAAAATCATTAAGGCAAATCCGGACATAGATTTCTATTATTTAAAGGGAAATCATGATGAAGCAGGCTTATATTCAGTAAATGATACTCCGCCATTAAATTATAAGACCTTTAAAGACACCTGGACAAAATATGTTATAGCAGAGAAAGCTCTTGCAGGTGAAGATATGGCTCATGATGAGATAGCTAAAAGGCCTAAAAGAATAACTATTTCAGGAATGGAATTAAATGAGAGCAATTCAAAAAAGCTAAGTCTTGGTCTGGAATTAGATGCGCAGGATTTTAATATAGTAACACTCCATGGTCAGCTCTCAGATTATAAGAGCGAGGGAAAAGAAGAAATAATAAATCTGAGCGAGCTTAAAAATATGAATATAGATTATCTAGCACTTGGGCATATTCATCAGCATAGAATCGGAACTCTGCTGCCAAGAGGCTTATATTGCTATCCAGGCTGTCTTGAGGGCAGGGGCTTTGATGAATGTGAAATGGATGAAGGAGCCGCAAAAAATGCGATCAGCATAGACAGCTCAAACGGCTTTGAGAGCATAGCGGAAAAAAGAATAAAGAGGGCAGCAGGCTTTGAGCAAAGAGGACATGGCTTTGTAGTACTTGACATAGATGAAGATACTTTAGAATTAAAAGAAGGCTCGCCTAGCTTTGTCGAATTTGCAAAAAGAAGGCTGTTTGAAGTAAAAACTGATGTCTCTTCCTGCGAAGGCAGCATGGATATAAATAATGCCATAGAAAAAGAAATAGAAAAAATAGGTGCTGATTCAAGTGACATACTTAAAATTACTCTGACAGGGGATTATCCATTAGCAGAGGACAAGGATGAGCAGCTTATATTAAAACATTTTGAAAATGATTATTATCATGTAAAAGTGAAAGATGAGACAAGAATAAAGGTCGATTATAATTTATTTGCGAATGATGCAAGTCTAAAGGGAGAGCTTGTAAGGCTTGTAAAGGCAGATGCATCCCTGGATGAAGAGAAGAAATCGCTGATAATAAAATGTGCGCTGGATGCGCTAAATGGTGGAAAGAATTAAAATAGATTTTTGGCGATAGGAAGGAGAGAGGCGTGAAAATAATAAAGTGCCATGTAATAAATTTCGGGACACTATCAAATAAAGACTATTCCTTTAAAGAAGGAATGAATAGCATATTAAATGAAAATGGAGAAGGAAAATCGACGCTCGCGGCCTTTATAAGAGTGATGTTCTTTGGCTTTTATGGAGATGGAAAAAGAAAAGCCGAAGAAAATGAAAGATTAAAGTATTATCCTTGGCAGGGCGGAATATATGGCGGAAATCTGGTTTTTGAAGCAGGAGGCAGGGAATATAGATTGGAGAGGACCTTCGGCCTGAAAAAGCCGGCAAAAAGCGTGAAAAATGCTGCTTCTGCGGCAAAGGCATTAGAAGAAAGCTTTGCCCTATATGATAATGTAACTAATCTTTTAAGTGATGATTATAGTGAAAAAATAGGAGAAGAGCTTTTCAAAATAGATGAAGAATCTTTTATGAATAGCGTATATATCGGACAGGGAAAGGTGACTGTAAATGTTACTTCAGAAATATATGCAAGAATCGGAAATTCAAATACATCAAATAGCATAGACGCTTTTTCAGCAGATATGGAAAAATGCGATGAGGCAATAAAGAAGTTAAACTCGGATGTAAATGCTTATTCAGAAAAAAGAAAGGGCGGAATATTACATGCTCTTAATGAAAAAATATCCTTGGTAGAAGCCGATGTCAGGCGGAAGGGAAATTTAGAGAAAAGCCTTGGAGAAATAAATGGAAAAATGGAAGGAGCCTTTTTAGAAAAGAAAAAATTAGAAGCTGAAAATAAAGACATAGAAGAAAAAAATAGAAAAATTGGAAAAGCAAAGGATGCCGGAGTTATCCTGGAAAAATATTCTTCTTATGTAAAAAATAAGGACAGTGCATCTTTAGAATATGATAGAGAGAAAGCGTATTTTAATAATAGAAATGCTAGCGGGGAATTAGAATTAAAGGTACCAGAGGCGAAGGGTGTTACAGAACTCATAGATGAAGCAGGAGCCCTTGATGTGTTTCTTGAAAATGTAAAATTAAATACCTTAAATCAGACTGAAAAGGAAAAGCTTGAGGCCATAAGATCAGAATTTGAGAAACAGATTCCAGATACAATAAAGATAAATGAAGGCCGCGCCTTGGCTGATGCCTTTGAAAGAGTAAGGGAAGAGGAGCGCAGAAATGCTCTTACGATAGATGAAAAAAGCGAGCTTTCAGAATTAGAAAAAGTATTTAAAAATATTTCAGAGCCAAAGACGGAGCTTTTAGAGCTCTCAGGAGAATGGTCAAAGAGAGAAGCGTTAAAGAATGCGCTCTTGACTAAAAAAGCCGGAGAAAAGACTATAATAAATAAGCTAGAGCAGGAGGAGCTTTTCAGAAAGCAGAGGCTGGTTCATGAAAAGGAAATGAAAATAGCAGAGCTTGAAAAAAGAGAAGCTGAAAAAAAGGCAGAGCTTGAAAAAAAAGGAGCGGGCTTCTTTACAGGATTAGTACTTGGAATAATTCTTCTGATAGCAGGAATTGTTCTTTTAGCATTAAAGAAAAGTGTTCTCGGAATAATTCTTATGGTGCTAGGCGCTGTAATATCACTAATAAGTTTTGCAGCAAGAAACAGTGCTTGTAAAAAGCTAAAGGAGGAGCTCTCTTTAATTAAAAGTGAAGCCTTAAAAGTAAATGAAGAAGGAGAGACGCAGGAAAAAGGAGAGATTAAGCTATCAGAAGCTGTAGAATATAAGAATTATCATCAGGATATAGAAAATGATGAAATGAAAATTGATAGCATCGATAAAAGAGTAAAGACCTTCTTTGAAGAAAATTCCATCAGCTTTAATGAATATACTGTAGGAAATGAATTATCAGCTCTTAATGTAAAGGCAGATAGATTTGAAAAGCTAAAGGATAAGGAAAAAAGATTTATAACTTCAGGCCTGGAAGAGAAATTAAAGAAAGCCAGGGAAGAGATGGTTTCTTATCTTAAGGGGTTTGGGCTAGAAGCAGAAGAAGATAAATATCATGAAGCTGTTACAAAGCTTGAAATAGATATGAATGAATTTTTCAGGTTGACCGGAAAAAATAAAAATGCCAAGGAAAATATTGATAAGGCAGCAGAGATCAGAAATAAAGTAAATTACTTCCTGAAAGAATATAATCTTGAAGAAAAAAGCGAAATAAATAAGCAGCTGATTGAAATAAAAGAGCATGTCAATTCTTTTAACAAGGCTAAAGAGAATTTGAGCCGTGCTGAAGAGGAACTTAAGGCTTTTTCTGAAAAGATAGACGTAAATGAATTGAAAAAAGTTGAAGCTGATTATAAAAAGATGGAAGAGGCAAAGGAAGAGCTATCGCTTGATGTATTAAATGAAAGATTATCTAATAATTCCAGAAGTATTCAGGAATTAGCAGGAAAAATAAATGAGCTGAAAAATGAATATGCCGTCTCGGAAGCAGAGCTTAATAAAATCTATGATGAAGAAGCAGAGCTTGAAGAGCTAAAGGAGGAAAGAAATAAAGCTCGCCTTAAGGCAGAAATAGCAAAGGCGGCCTTAGAGTATTTAGAAAAGGCAAAGGTAAATTATAATGTAAGGTTCGTAAAGCCTGTAAAGGATTTATTTGATAAGTATTATGCCATTTTAAATGCTACGGGGCTAGGAGAATCGGATAGTAAATATGAGTTAGATGCTCATTTAGAGCTGACCTTATCAGCAGCAGGTCAGCAAAGAGATATAGCACTTTTAAGTGCCGGCTATAGAGATATGGTAGGGCTTTGCAGAAGATTTGCCATGCTTGATGTAATGTACAAAAATGAAAAGCCTATGGTGATCTTAGATGATCCTTTTGTGAATTTAGATGACAAGCATTTAGCAGGAGCAAAAGAATTCATGAAGGAAATAGCAATGAATTACCAGGTGATATATTTTACCTGCCATGAAAGCAGAGATTTTAATTACTGATTCCTTGGTTGTCATGAAAGCAGCACTATTTGGTGCTGCTTTTTTGCCGTAGATTAATGCTGCGTATTTAAACACAGCTTCTTTAACCGAAAAAATATTACACACTTTCTGGTATATTGATAAATGAGGGTATAAATGCTATAATTGTAAAAAAAATATGAGGTGAGAATGTGGCTAATATATTGATTATAGATGATGACGTGAGCATTAATGAGATGGTTTCAGAAGCGCTTATGAATGAAGGATATTCAGTAGAAAAAGCGTATTCTGGAACTGAAGCCTTGCTATTATTAGAGAAGACATGCCCGAATCTGATTCTTTTAGACCTTATGCTTCCAGGACTTTCAGGAGAAAAATTATTGCCGAAAATAAAAGACATTCCAGTTATAGTAGTGAGTGCAAAAGCTGATGTATCAGATAAGGTAGGGCTTCTTCTTGCAGGGGCTGCAGACTATATTACAAAGCCCTTTAACATAGATGAGCTTCTTGCTAGAATTACGGTGCAGCTCAGAAAAAAAGGAACAGAGGCATCAGCTAAGGCGCTTCATTATAAGGAATTAGAACTTGACCTTGATTCACATATAGTACGTGCGGGAAAAGAAGAAATAAAGGTGACAAGAACTGAATATGCCATCTTAAAGCTCTTGATGCAAAAGCCGGAGCAGGTAGTGACAAAGCTGACCATTCTAGAAAGAATAAGTGAGGATACGCCTGATTGCACTGAGGATTCTCTGAAAATCCATATTCATAATCTGAGGAAAAAAATAAAGGCGGTCATAGGAGAAGAGTATATTTCCGCAGTCTGGGGAATAGGTTTTATGATTTCTGATAAATCTTAACTAAATCTTAACCATTCTCTTTACCGTTTTCTTAACTGATATATGCTATTATGTTTTCAGAAAGAGCAAGGAGGAAATGAAAAATGGACTATGTTCTGAAAACAAATGATTTGTGTAAGGATTATAAGAATTTTAAAGCTCTAAGTAACCTGACCATGAATGTTCCAAAGAATTCAATCTATGGTTTTGTTGGAAAAAATGGAGCAGGAAAGACTACTTTGATCAGAGTGATCTGCGGACTGCAATTACCGACTGGCGGAGATTATGAGCTGTATGGCACAAAGAATACGGATAAGAAGATCTCAAAGGAAAGACGCAGAATGGGAGCTGTTGTTGAGAGTCCGGCGCTTTATTTAGATATGACAGCAGAGGATAATTTAAAGCAGCAATACCGCACGCTTGGAATACCTGGATTCGATGGAATTGAAGAACTGTTAAAGTTAGTAGGACTTGAAGGAACTGGAAAGAAAAAGGCAAAGGATTTTTCTCTTGGCATGAGACAGAGATTAGGAATAGCTGTTGCTCTTTGCGGTAATCCGGACTTTTTAGTTTTAGACGAACCGATAAACGGCCTTGATCCACAAGGAATTGTCGATATACGTGAGCTTATATTAAAGCTTAATAGAGAGAAAAAAATAACTGTATTGATATCTTCACATATTCTTGATGAATTATCAAAACTTGCTACACATTACGGCTTTATAGATAAGGGAAGAATAGTAAAGGAAATTAGCGCAAGGGACCTTGAAGAAGCCTGCCGTAAATGTATGAGGGTAAAGGTGAACAATACCGTTGCCCTATCTAAGGTTCTTGATAAAATGAATGTTGAATATACCATCATTGATGCAGAGCATGCTGATGTGTATGCAAAGATAAATATTACAAAGCTTTCACTTGCGCTTGCAGATGAAGAATGCGAAGTGCTTGAAATAGAAGAGAAGGATGAGAGCCTAGAAAGCTATTACCTTTCAATGGTCGGAGGTGAAGATAATGAGTAAGCTTATTAATGTTAATATTCATGAACTGCTAAAGAATAAGTTCTTTTACTTGATAAACCTGATATGCATAGGAGCTGGAGTTTTATTTTCTGCTGGCTTCGTCTTATTTCCAAATTTTAATATGCCTGAAGGTTCAGACTTGGTACTTACGAGTGAGAATATATTAGGCTTTTCACCTAGCTTTGCATCAATTGTAATCCCTTTTGCAGCGAGTGCGACTGTGGCAATAATGCTTGAATCTCAGTATAATCATGGCACTATAAGAAATAGATTGATCTCAGGTCATACACGCACTGAGATGTTTTTTTCAAATCTTATTACAATGAGTGTTGCAGCGTTTATCTATTTTTTATGCTATGAGGTAACAGTTATCTCAGTTGCTGTACTTGCTTTTGGTTATGATGGATATAAGGTAGAAGCTGTTTTAGTTTCACTACTTGTGCTGTATTTGATGATAATCGCTACAGGAACATTACTTTCCTTAGTAATAGGAAACTTCATGAGCGGCGGAAAAATAACTATTGTAGTTTTAGTGGTTCAATATTTATTAAATATTTCTTTAGTGCTTGGAATGTTTAAGAAAGATAATGAAATATTGGATCTTATATCAAGAATATTTCCACAGAGCAGCACGTTTACTTTATCTTATGGAGTGGTTGCAGATGGTATTGAAAAGAACTTTATTATTTCATTGGTTCTGATTGTAATACTTTGTGGTGTAGGATTATTCCATTTTAAAAAATGTGATATAAAATAGGAGAATGCATGATTTATTGCCTCGTTATAGCGGTTGCTATCATTATATTTTTGTTGGTTAAGCTATATCTAGTAAAGAAATCGGCAAGGGAAATATCAGAGGCCTTTGCCGAGAAAATAGGAAATGATACAAATACCTTGATAGACATATCATCGAGGGATGCGGATATGATTGCTCTTGCTGAAAATATAAATACTCAGCTAAAGCTCTTAAGAAAAGAGCAGCTTCAATATTACCAGGGAAATTTAGAAGTGAAGAATGCGATAACTAACATATCGCATGATATCCGCACCCCTCTTACGGCAATATATGGCTATCTTGAAATGATGCAAAAGACCGATGATGAGGAAAAAAAGGCAAAGTACATTAACATAATGAAGGACAGGGCAGAGCTGATGAAGCAGCTGACCGAAGAGCTGTTCAGATATTCTGTAGTATTATCAGACGATAATAAAATGGAAACTGAAGATGTATTTGTAAATCAGGTACTAGCAGAGAGCATAAGCAGCTTTTATCCTGAGCTTTCAGGAAGGGGAATAGCTCCTGAAATTACTATTACGCAAAAACGCATAATCAGGAAATTGAATAAGGAGGCCCTGCAGAGAGTTTTTTCGAATATTATTAATAATGCAGTCAAGTACAGTGACGGTGATCTGAAAATAACGCTTTATGAAAATGGAGATATAGAATTTTCAAATACTGCAAAGGAAATATCTGCAGTTGAGGTAGAAAGACTGTTCGATAGATTCTATACAGTAGAGGCGGCGCACCATTCTACAGGACTTGGTCTATCCATAGCAAAGACACTTGTCGGCAGAATGGGAGGCATAATAAAAGCAGAATATAAAGCAGATAAGCTGATAATAAAAATCAGCTTTGATGAAAAAATAACTTGATTTTTTGAACTTTTGTGATATAATTTTTTCAGCAATACAAAGGCGTACTGCATTGTTCAGTGCGCCTTTTTTGTTGTTCTAAAGATACAATGCAGAATGGTTTGTGTTTTTAAAGCTATTGACTTTAAAAAAGAAATATTGCATAATAATATGTTAAAAGCGGAATGACAAAACAGGAGGGTTCGACATGAGTTTAATTATCCCAGAGGGCTATAAAAGTGCTCTTGGTGTCAAGGACACAGAAGTAGCAATTAAGCAGATCAAAGATCATTTTGAAAGACAGCTTGCAAAGCAGCTCAATCTTACAAGAGTATCAGCACCACTTTTCGTAACACCACAGTCAGGTCTTAATGATAATCTTAATGGAGTAGAGCGTCCGGTAAGCTTTGATATAAAGGAACAGAATGGCCAGATGGCAGAGGTAGTTCATTCACTTGCAAAGTGGAAGAGATATGCACTTAAGAGATATGGCTTTGCTTATGGAGAAGGCCTTTATACAGATATGAGTGCCATACGCCGTGATGAGGAAACAGACAATCTTCACTCACTTTATGTAGATCAGTGGGATTGGGAAAAAATCATCTATAAGGATGAGCGTAATGAAGCAACTCTTAAGAGCGCAGTACGCAGCATCTATGCAGCACTTAAGGATACAGAGCATTATATCGTAGACAAGTATGATTATATGGATGAAATCCTTCCGGAAGAAATTACCTTCATTACATCAGAAGAACTTCTTCGCATGTATCCAAACATGACACCAAAGGAAAGAGAAAATGAAATTACAAGGCTAAGCGGCGCAGTATTCATAATGGGAATCGGTGGAAAGCTTTCAAATGGAGAGCCTCACGACCTTCGTGCACCGGACTATGATGACTGGAATCTCAACGGTGACATTCTTGTATACAACCCTGTATTAGGAAGCGCTCTCGAGCTTTCCTCAATGGGAATCCGTGTAGATGAGAAGGCACTTAGAGAGCAGTTAAAGCTCTGCGGTTGCGAAGAAAGAGAGAATCTTCCATTCCAGAAGGCACTTCTTGAAAAGAAGCTTCCATATACTATCGGTGGCGGAATCGGACAGTCGAGAATCTGTCTCTTCTTCCTTAGAAAGGCTCATATCGGTGAAGTACAGAGTTCACTCTGGCCAGAGGACACTATGAGCAAGTGTGAAGCAGCAGGAATTCAGCTCTTATAATATATGATTATCTATAAAAGCCATGGTTCTGTAAGGGAATCATGGCTTTTATTTTAATATGTTCTTGTTAGCACTCATTAAACTTGAGTGCTAAATTTTTGTTGACATTTAAAATAAATAGTGCTATTATAATTTGAGTAAAAGAAACAAAAATGAGCATTATTAAATGCCCGTATATATATAGGAGGAAATTAAAATGGCAGTTGAAAAGGGAAATTTATCAATTAATTCGGATAATATATTTCCGATAATTAAAAAGTGGCTTTATTCAGATCATGATATTTTTATCCGTGAGCTTGTATCAAATGGCTGTGATGCAATCACAAAGCTTAAGAAGCTTGCACTTATGGGCGATTATAAAATCCCGGAGGATAATGAGTTCAAGGTAAAGGTAAATACAGACTCAAACCTTAAGACAATAGAGTTTATCGATAATGGTATCGGTATGACTGAGGATGAAGTAAAGCAGTATATTAATCAGATTGCATTCTCAGGAGCAAAAGATTTCCTTGAAAAGTATAAGGATAAGGCAAATGAAGACCAGATCATCGGACATTTCGGACTTGGTTTCTATTCAGCCTTCATGGTAGCTCATAAGGTAACTATCGACACACTTTCATACAAGGAAGGTGCAAAGGCCGTTCATTGGGAATCGGATGAAGGAACAACCTTCGAAATGAGTGAAGGCGACCGCACAGAGCGTGGAACAAAGATTGTACTTTACTTAAATGAAGACAGCTATGAATTCTCAAATGAATATAGAGTAAAAGAAGTAATTGAAAAGTACTGCTCATTCATGCCAACAGACATCTTCTATACAAATCTTGATACAGTAGAAGCTGATAAGAAGAAGGCAATAGAAGATCTTGAAAAGAAGCAGAAGGAAGCAACAGAGAAGGCAGCTGAAGCAGAAAAGAAGCAGGAAGAAGCAAGGGTTGCCGATGAAGCCGCATCAGCAGCACCAGATGATGAAGAATTAAAGAAAAAGGCAGAGGCTGCAAAGAAGGAAGCAGCTCGTACTCAGGAAAAGGCTGATGAATTAAAGAAGGAAGCAGAAGCCGGAATTCCAGCACCAAAGCCATTAAATGATAAGAATCCACTTTGGACAAAGACACCAAAGGATTGCAAAGAGGAAGAATATAAGGATTTCTATCGTAAGGTGTTCCACGATTATAAGGAGCCACTTTTCTGGATTCATCTCAACATGGATTACCCATTCAACCTTAAGGGTATTCTTTATTTCCCTAAGATCAATATGGAATATGAGTCCATTGAAGGAAAGATAAAGCTCTTCAATAACCAGGTATTCGTAGCAGACAATATTAAGGAAGTAATTCCGGAATTCTTACTTCTTTTAAAGGGTGTAATCGACTGTCCGGACCTTCCACTTAATGTATCTCGTAGTGCACTTCAGAATGATGGCTTCGCAAAGAAGATTTCAGATTACATCACAAAGAAGGTAGCAGAAAAGCTTACAGGTCTTTATAAAGTAGATAAGGAAAATTACGAGAAGTACTGGGAGGATATCAGCCCATTCGTAAAGTACGGAGTTCTCAAGGATGATAAGTTCGCAAAGAAGGTAAAGGAAGCTCTTATCTTTAGAACAATCAATGGAAAGTTCGTATCAGAAGAGGAATATTTAAAGGAAGCTTACGGAGAAGATTGGGATAAGGAAGAAGAAAAGAAGGATGATGCAGCAAGCACAGATTCTGCAAATGCAGCCAATACAGCAAATGCAGCACCTGAAAAGGACAACCGTAAGATAATTTACTATGTAACAGATGAAGTTCAGCAGAGCCAGTACATCAATATGTTCAAGGCACAGAATCTTGATGCAGTTGTACTTACAAATAAGATCGACCAGCCATTTATTTCAAAGCTTGAGCAGGATAATAATAAGGTGCGTTTCCAGAGAATAGATGCAGACGTTACAGAGACCTTTAAGGAAGAAGAGACAGAAGCAGATAAGGAAGCAGCAAAGAAGGAAAATGACGAATTGACAGCCCTCTTTAGAAAGGTGCTTTCAAAGGATAAGCTTGATGTAAAGGTAGAAAAGTTAAAGGATGCAAGTATCTCATCAATCGTAACTCTTTCAGAGGATAATCGCCGCATGCAGGATATGATGAAGATGTATTCAATGGGTTCAGGTGGAATGGATGACATGTTCCCAGAGCAGATCACACTTACCCTCAATGCAAACAACGATCTTGTAAAGTATGTTTATGATAATCAGGAAGCAGAGAATACTGAAATTTTCGTAAAGCAGCTCTATGACCTTGCACTTATCAGCCAGCGTCAGTTGACACCAGCAGAGATGACAGAATTCGTAACAAGAAGCAATAAGATAATGCAGCTTCTTTCAAAAAAGAACTGATAGATTATACAAAAGCTGACTATATAAGACATATTGCACAAGAAGGATTATGCAAGAAGCATTATGCAATAAACATTGCGCAATAAGGACTGTACAAAAAATTGTATAAGAAGTAAAAAAATATGATATAAAAATAAGCTATGGCTAGATTGAAAAATCTGACCATAGCTTTTTGTATTCTTATTGTGGTACTAAAAAAGCCATAACACCATAGTAAAAGCTTAGTGCTCGCTGCTCTGACCGTAGTAAGCGTTTCAAATCATCGCGCACTGTCAACGCATAATCAATTTAGTGCTCGCCGCCCTGACCATAGTAAGCATTAGCTCCGTGCTTTCTGAAATAATGCTTATCCTGAAGGAACTGAGGAGTTTCCTCAACCTTTGGATTGATGAGCTCGGTTCTATAAGCCATCTTAGCAACTTCTTCAAGAACAACAGCACTCTCAACAGCCTTCTTGCCGTTCTTTCCCCAAGAGAAAGGACCGTGGTTCTTGCAAAGGCAAGCAGGAACAGCATCAGGGTCGATGCCAAGTCTCTTGAATTCATTAACGATGAGCTTACCGGTATTAAGCTCGTAGGCTTCCTCTATTTCCTCTGCAGTAAGGCAGCGAAGGCAAGGTATGTCGCCGTAGAAATAATCAGCATGAGTAGTGCCATAGCACTTGATGCTTCTGCCGCTCTGAGCCCAGCTGGTAGCATAAGAAGAATGAGTATGGCAAACACCGCCGATAGACTGGAAGTTTCTGTAGAGCTCGAGATGAGTAGGAGTATCAGAAGAAGGATTGAGCTTACCCTCAACCTTATTTCCATCAAGGTCAATAAGAACCATGTCATCTGGAGTTAAAAGATTGTAATCAACACCGCTAGGCTTGATAGCGAAAATACCACTTTCCTCATCAAGCTCGCTGACATTTCCCCATGTAAAAGTAACGAGTCCGTACTGTGGAAGCATCATATTAGCTTTGTAAACGCGTTCCTTAAGATCTTCAAGCATATTAAAATCTCCTTTTAAAGTAAAATTTTAAACAAACAAACCAAATTCATCATATAAAAAACAAAAGTCTAACATAGACAATTATAGTTTAAAACCAGGCATAAATCAACCCGAAAATGAAGAATTAATACTTAATTTTTTACTGAAATAATGAGGGTTAGAAGGCATTTTGAAGAGTGAAAATAAGATGGAAATCATAAAGCAAACAAATGCCGGCCCTTGTTGAAATAATTATACAGATGAAGCTAAAGTGTACAACATATAGTATTAAATACTACATGTCCTTGACAACAAAAACTTGGCGTTGTAAAATAAAAAACATAGTACTTAGTTAAGTTAATGTGTGTTTGGATTAAAAAAATGGAGAAAAGTATGTCATATAAAATTATAGGTGACTCATGTACAGACCTCACACCTGGGATGAAAAAAGAGGGAATGGTGACGTTAGTGCCTCTTACCTTAGAAGTAGGCGGACAATATAGAGTTAAGGATGATGAAGGCTTTAATCAGGCGGAATTTTTAGCTCAGATGAAAAAGACTAATGATGCAGCTAAATCAGCATGCCCATCACCGGATGCATTTATGGAAAACTTTGAAGGAGCAGATGAGGTGTTTGTAATAACGCTTTCAGGAAAGCTATCTGGCTCCTTTAATAGTGCAGTACTTGCAAAAAAAATCTATTTAGAAGAACATCCAAAGGCAAGGATATGTATAATAGATTCAAAATCAGCATCAGTAGGGCAGACTCTTATTGCATTAAAAATAAAGGAATGCTATGAAAGAAAAATGTCTTATCCTGATATATTAGAAGAAGTAAGAAGCTTTAGAGATAATCTTAGCACCTACTTTGTGCTGGATTCTCTTGATGTTCTAGTAAAGAATGGAAGAGTGAGCAGATTTGTAGCTTCCTTTGCCGGAGTTCTTAATATTAAGGGAATAATGGCAGGTGAGGATGGCGGAATAGTAAAGAGAGATCAGGCAAGAGGAATGAAAAAGGCCCTCTCTAAAATGGCAGCAAGAATAGCTGAAGAAGTAAAGGATCCTGAAAATAGAATTTTAGCCATAGCTCACTGCAACGCAAAAGAAAGAGCAGAGAGCGTGAAAGAAGAATTATTATCTCTTGTAAAGTTCAAGGATGCTTTTATTGTAGACACTGCAGGAGTGAGCAGCATGTATGCTAACGATGGAGGCATAATAGTAGCTTACTAAAAAAACTGCTTGACAAAATAGAATAATATATGTTATATTGTAAAGGCTGTGCGATAGTGTACAGTAAAAAATAAAATATCATGTATATCGGTTAGGAATCGCTATACGGAAGGATAGGTATAATTATGAAGACAGACATTCAGCCAACTTATTATCAGGCTACAGTAACCTGCAACTGCGGAAATACATTCGTAACAGGTTCAACAAAAGAGGATATCCACGTAGAAATTTGCTCAAAGTGCCATCCATTCTACACAGGACAGCAGAAGACAGCAGCAGCTCGTGGTGCTATTGAGAAGTTCAATCGTAGATATGGCTTAAACAAATAGTAGATTAATATCAAAAATTAAAAGCTTGAGAATTATACGTTCTCAAGCTCTTTTTGTACGTTTGGGAAAAATTGGATATTTGTAACAGAAAATGCCCGGCAAAATTTAAAGGGTAATTTATGTATATTTGCATAGGAAAATTAAAGGATTAAGGAATAAGAGTAATTGAAATAGAAGGCAAAGCCTAAGTTGCCAAGGAGGCATATGAGCGACAAAACAAAGGTTGTTTCATCACGTATTGGTGGACAGGCGGTCCTTGAAGGCGTCATGATGAGAAACATGAGCGCAGTTGGTACGGCAGTAAGGACCCCGGAAGGAAAAATTGCAGTAAATGTAGAACATATCGGTGCGGGAAGGGAAGATAATAAGTTATTAAAGCTTCCAATAATAAGAGGAGTAGTATCCTTTTTTGACTCGCTTTACATAGGAACAAAGGCCCTCACATACTCGGCCAGTTTTTACGATGATGAAGAGGACGACAAAAAGAAAAAAGCTTCAAAGACAAATGGCGAGGGTATTGCAGAAACAGAAAAATATGAAACAAGTGCTGGAGATATAATAACTGTAATAATATCAGTTGTTTTAGCGCTTGTTGTATTTGGAATGCTTCCATTTTATTTATCAAATCTCCTCTCGTCAAAGATACCATCAAAGACTATCATACTTTTGATAGAAGGCTTCATCAGAATAGGAATATTCATTGCATATATCCTTCTTATATCGCAGATGAAGGATATAAAGAGGACTTTTATGTATCATGGAGCAGAGCATAAATGCATAAACTGCTTAGAAACCGGTCATGAACTTACAGTAGCAAATGTAAGAGCAGCAAGCCGCTATCATAAAAGATGCGGAACTAGCTTTTTGATTTTTGTAATGCTCATAACCTTTGTGGTATTTATGTTCATAAGAGTTGATACTCTTTGGCTCAGATATGTTCTGAGAATTTTGCTCATACCTGTAATAGCAGGAATTGCCTATGAATTTATCCGTTATGCAGGAAGCCATGAAGGAGTTTTAGTTAGAATATTATCAAAGCCGGGCTTCTGGATGCAGATGCTTACGACAAAAGAGCCGGATGATAAAATGATAGAAGTAGGAATGGCAGCAGTTAATTCAGTATTCAACTGGAAGGCTTATTTGGCTGATGTGAAATCAGGAAGAAAGCTGAGTGCCATTGAAATGAAGATAAATTATCCGGCAATCAAAAATAAAGGCGAGGGTCTTAATAGCTTTTCTAAAGACGAACTGTCAGGAAAGGCAGGAGATAGCTTTGTAATAGACAGCGTTGCCCAGATGATGGGAAAAGAAAAGCAGGTGGCTGCCGGGACTTTAGTAGAAGAGAATAATCAAAATAAAAAGAGCAAGAAGAAAAAGAAAAATAAGAATAAGAAATTCAATCAGACTCAGGGAAATGCGGCATCTGCTAAGAAGAATACTGCAAATGGCAGTGCAAAAAAGAGCGACGATATATTAAGTAATCTTGATAGAAAATTTGCAGCAGCCCATGTTAATGAGAATACTCTTATAAAGCCCTGGGAGCAGAAAAAAATTGCAGAGGAAGCGGCCGAAAAATTTGCGAAGGAAAATGCTCCAGAGGTAAAGGCAGAAGTAAATACAGCAGAAGTAAAGACAGAAGAAGTAAAGTCTGAGGTAAAGGCAGATGCAAAGGCAGAAGAAGTAAAGTCTGAGCCAAAGACAGAAGAAGTAAAGACTGAAGTAAAGGCAGCAGAGGTAAAGACTGAAGCAAAGATAGAGCCTAGAAATGAAAGGCTTGAGAGAATAGCTGCGGCAGAAG
>Ga0247611_10002657_pt1 | contig 28153 bp, 32 predicted proteins | sample 177DNAGHGhighgp2_FD_192422 | JGI IMG/M metagenome (GOLD analysis project Ga0247611, IMG submission 192422) | Sheep rumen microbial communities from Palmerston North, Manawatu-Wanganui, New Zealand - 1770 DNA GHGhigh gp2 | ecosystem: Host-associated > Mammals > Digestive system > Stomach > Rumen... | reverse complement strand
TGACTGTGACTTCACCTGTTAAGTTTGTATTAGCACTATAAGTTATTGTTGTATCTGTTGAAGCATAATTTTCAGTAAAATTAAAAGTTGTATTTGGTAATGATTTATCCCAACTAAAGTTTGCTGTTAGAGTAGGTCCGATACTTTTATCTTGGAATGAAGAAACAAATCCTTCATTACCAACTCTTGAAATAGCTGAGTTAGTGCTTTCTATTGTGTTATGGACAACAGAAATTGTTCCGTATTCACTTGTTAGATTTTTAACAAAGCCATCATTTTCTAATTTAGTTTCATCAACTGTTTGAGCATAAGTAGCAGTGTTAGATATATGTGCTGTAGCAGCATTAGCAGCCGAACGGGAAATATAAGCACTTAGGAACTTACCATTCAAAGAGTCTATAACTTCACCACCATAAGGAGGTATATCGTGTGAATAAGCTGTTGTGTAGCTTGAAATGGCTCCGCCACCTTGACCCCAATTTGCAGAGTTACTTTGGACTGTAGTACTTACATCAGCATACGTTGCACTGATACTCTGTATGTAATTTGAAACACTATCCCAAGTGTGTATCTTTTCCATATCAACATAAGCACTATCATTAGTATTTTCAAACTTCAAGTCACTGTTTGATAAAACTGAACCTTCATGGAATGATAAATCTACATAACGAAGTTGTATTGTACTCCAATCCATTAAAGTACTATTCAAGCCACCATTACTGTATTTGTTAATTTGTAATCCGCTATTAGTTTTAAATGATGGAATAACACCACCCTCTACAGCCGTATAAGGAATATAATTTCCTGAAGGTTGGTAAGAACCACTGTTAGCTTGATAAGTTGTATTGACTTCGTTTATTGTAGCAGAATTGTTGCGAACAAAGGAATTTACTTCTTCGTCACCACCTGTTCCACCACCTTCAGCCCACTGAGCTGAGTTACTTTGTACTGTGGTACTTACATCATTCCAAGTAGCACTTTCAGGAATGTTTACAGCCGTTAAGTAACTTGCACTGTTAGACTGATATGCCGTAATATCAGTCCAAGTACTAGAATTGCTTTGAACCAAGGACTTAGTTCCATCAATAGAAGCACTATTGTTATGAACGTAAGCATTAACTTCAGTATCACCAGCAGGTATGTTAGCAAAAGCTTGAGCGAGTTGTTCTTTTCCACTTGTTTCATCTTTTGTATAATAATTGCTTAAATCTTGGTGAGCCGTTAAGAAATCACCACTAACATTTGAGAAAGCTGTTGTATCAAGCTTACCTGTAACTGTGTTCCAAGTACCACTGTTACTATGAACAAGTGCATTTACTTCTGGGTCACCACTTTCACCTGTTACTGTACAGTCAATTCTTGTTATCTTGTTTACATTGTCATCAACAAGTGCAACATTACTACCTGCACTTAAAGTCCAAGTATCGGCACTTACCTTGTTTTCAACATTATTGACAACTATCGGTGAAACGCCTTCATATACTTTACCTGCATTAGCTGAAACATACTGTAAAGCATTAGCAATTTCATCTTTAGAAGAGGTTTCGGTCTTTTTATAATAATCACTTAAGTCTTGGTGAGCTGTTAAGAAATCTCCACTAACAGTACTAAAGGCTGTTGTATTAAGTTTCTCATCAATGACTCCACTCATGTAAGTAGGGTCAAATGGTGTGTAAGCTGTACTGTCTAACTTAGAACTTACTTCATTCCAAGTACCTGAATTTGTGTGTACAAGTTCATTTACTTCTTCATCACCTGTATCACCACTTAAGCCAATAATAAGACCTTCATCATCGTCTTGTACAAAGTAAAGTGGTTCTTGAACTCCAATCGGTGCACTATTAGCACTGATTAAGCTCTCTTCATTATTGACAACTATCGGGTCAATTCCACTGTATACTTTTCCAACATCACCAGTAATACTGATAATGTTATTAACATTGTCCACAAAGACACCTGAAGCTCCTGAATATTCTTTCCCACCTCCAAATCCAATGAGCTCTGTATCAGTAGATAGAAAACCATTACTATTTCTTGCCATATCTTATACCTCTTAATACTTACAGTGGAAAATTATATTGTTTGCCGAGAAGTTAGTTGCACTGAAACCACCTTTCAAGGCTATGTAACTTATATCATTCTTATCTGAAGAGAATGAGAAATAAAGTGTCTCCTTCCAGTTTGGTGTTAAATCATTGAAGTTGATACACTGGTCATCGTGAATAATATCTGTGTGACTTTCATCATAAGCCCAAGCCTCTTGTACATTGTCCCAGTATCTTCTATAATTGCTACTTGCAGGACAAATTGCAACTTGGTCTCCATCAATAGCAAATCTCATGTGACCCCAGACTTCCTTCGGATACTTACCTTCTGCATTTGTATTCAAAGCATAAGCGGTAAGTCTATAAGTCTTACTTCCAACCGTTCCCATATCATATCTGGTTTCTTTTTCTTCTCGGTTTGCTAATTGAGCACTTATATCAGTATATCCGCTTGGCATTGTATAACCGAGCCATCTCTTTTCATCATATAAGTTAGTTCCAACAACCAAACAAGAACTTGGTGCTTCAACTTGTTCATAAAGTCCCAATGTTCTATAAGCACTTATATCATCTACACCTTCATTACCGTGTGAAGATACAATAGTTCCTTGTCCTGCTATTGTAATGTTGCTAAATGCTTCATCTAACTCATACTTGGAACTTGTTTCAGTCTTCTTGTAATAATCTTCAATACTTTCATCAAAGGAGTTTTTAGTAAGGAATGTTTCAAACAATTCACCTGTGGTCATATAACCACTTAAAGTGTTTGTATCAACTTTTGTGTCTAACTTATTATCAACTTCAGCACTATAAGAATAGAATGAAGGCCAAGTTACATAACCAGAACTTTTAATTCCAATATAAGCACTTAACCAATTTTCATCTACACCTAGAATTAAGCTGTTCTTATTACTTACAACTCCACTGTAAGCTGTCATTGTCTTATCAACAGCCAAGTTTAAGTAATTTTTAACACCAAGAGGAACAAGTGTATTACCTTTACCTGTTAGTGTCCAATCGTGGATTACTTCATTTAAACCACCACCAGTACCTTTACTTGGTGTTACATTCAATCTTGAAAAGGCTAAATTTCCAAATGAGTCATAAAAATATAGGTCAAACGCTTCATTACCTTCTACGAGAATGACAGCTCTACCATCTGAGCCAAGTGGAACTTTAAATGGGTTCTTTGTACCATCAAAGTTCTGATAAGAAATGTATTTTGTATTTGTTCCAGCAAGGTATATTTCAATCCAGCCACCTACAAGTGGCTTACCACCGTTACCTTCAATCTGGAAAGCTGGGTCCAGCAAATATGATAAGTTGGCATTTGATATTGCCATAAAGAAACCTCCATCACGGCTCCACTACCGAGCCAGAACATTCTAAGATATTTATAGAAAAAGGAGGGACAAAATTGTCCCTCCTTCAACTTAACCAACTAGGAGTAGAATTGGTCAATTATTCTTATTCAGCGTCTTTGAGATAAGCCAAAGATACACCTCTAGCTTCTACAGTGCCAGCCATATAAGGTGCGTCCCATCTTACGGTGTTGATAGCACTTACACCATCAGTGAAAGCGTTAGCAAAGACCTTGATACCTGCAGTATCACCTACACCAGTCTTATCAGAGAGCATAAATTCAAGAGTATTTACTGGAGTATAGTCATAAGCACCTTTAGCACGAACCATAGCTGGATAGTAAGTACCAGAGGCAGGAACACTAACTTTCTTTCCACCCAAAGCAGAAGTGTTAAGGTTACGAGCACCAACATCATCTGTTACAACTGGGTTGATGGAAATATCAACGGAAGTACTAGAAAGTGCAACATCTTCCTTTACAATGAAAGCATAAGGAACTGTAGTTTCATCACCAACAGTATCACAAGCATAAGCACCTGCAACCCAAATTGGAGTACCAGCTTTCAATACAACATCAGCAGCGGTTGTGACACCAGAAAGTGACAAAGTATCAGCTTTGGTAATGTTCTTAGCTTTAGCACCAGAGAGAGCATCAATTACTGACTGTTCCATCTGGAGAGGAACGAGGAAGCGTTCTTCATTGAAACGAGTTCCATCAAAGGTACCAATATCACCATTATAAAGTGATGGAGTACCAACTGGCTGGAATTGCTGACCATTTGTACGGATTACAGCAGCTGCCTGTGGGTGAATAAAACCAACAATGTCTTCGTTTACAATGGACTTAAGGTGAGCATTTGCCTTGGCAAGTGGTCTGAAACCTTCACCAACGAAGCAAGTATTTACCTGTGGAATCGCCTTCTTAACTTCTTTACGAATAACAGCATTAACGAGCTTACCGGCATAGGTTTCAGCAATTTCATCTTCCCACTTAATATCAGTGACAAGTTCAAGAGCATCAGCACGAACAGAGTTGTTCATATTGGTAATGGTAAGTTCTACCTTGCGTTCATCAATATCACGAGGAGAAATAACCAAACCTTCAACAACATTACCAGCATCTGGAATAACGAACTGATAAGTCTTACCAGAACGCATCTTACCATTAATCTGGTCGGAGAAATAGTCACGAGAACCAATCTTCAAGAAGCCAGCCTTTTTAGCCATTTCAAGAGAAAGAATCTGGGTGAGTTTGTTTGTAATTACAGCATTATCAACTGTGTGCATATTATTTGTAGCCATATTTTATAACCTCTTATCTTATTCTACCTTTGCTTTGGAAGTATCTGATAGCTTCAGCTTCAGTCATTGGCTTATCCAAAGTAAGGCCTGTGTTTAAACTGTTTGAATTTTGAACGATTTTACCAGTATCAGGTAGTTCCTTCTTAACAGGTGCTGTGATTTTGGCTTTTGTGGCTTTTGTTCTTTCGTACTGTAACATACGATTTTCAAGTTGCTTCAATTCATATACTTTGTTATATGGATTACGCAACTTCATAATTCTATCTACAACTTCAGGCTTCATAATAAAATGTCTAATCAACTTAGGCGAATTATCACTATCCTGGAGATAAGATAAAACTGTGCCATCTTCTTCGCTCATTAGAAATTCACTGAACTTATTAAATCCGTATTCAGGATGTTTAATGCCGAAATTTGTTTCAGCATCTGCTACCATCATCTTATAACGGTTCTGTTCATTCACATCTGGGAAACAAGTTTCCAAGCGTTCCTGAGCAAGTTCAGTATTTTCTTCTCTACGAAGATTTTCAGAACCTTCATCATATTCCTTTTGCAAGCGTTCAACCATCTTTGAGTTCCATTTCTGGTCAAAGCGGTAATCATTATAGCTGTTATTATCACCTTTGAAATCTTCTAAAGTGAGTCCCTCAAACTTCTTAAGGCGTTCTTTCAATTCCTCAATTTCTTTTAACTTTTCGTTAAGTTTAGCTTGAGCTTCTCTGCGTTTAGCTTTTTCTTTCGCAAATGAATGAGCTATCTTATCTTGCTGTGTTGGAACTTTCTTTTTGTCTACATTAACAGCTTCAACTTTCTCAGGGTTTTCTTCTGTAACGGGACTTGTAGATGTTTCCTCTTTTACTGGTTCATCTGAAGAGGTTTCGGCTGTAGTGGTTTCAGCCCCAGGAGCTTCTACATTAACTTCTGTTGATTTAGTTTCATCACTCTGTTCGGGTTGAGAAGTCCCGCCCATAGCTTCTACTTCATCAAATGATTTACCACTAATATAAGATTCGGCTTGTTTTTCTGTCCATGCCATAACTTTACTCCAAAAACAGGTTCAAGGGCACCTGTTGCCCAATTTTAAAGTGGGTGTTTCCACACCCACACTTAGTATTTATAAAAACTTTAAGTTACATTCCAACCAACTTGCTGTGTTATAGTTCCATTGGTTCTCTTAATATCCTTTTCAAGGTGTATAACAAGTGTACAACCAGCCCAAGGTTCAGCAGGATAAACACTTGGTACATCCCAGCTTTCACCTGGATTGGAAGCCAAACAACCAATGTAAACACCTTGGCTAAATACACTCTGAGTATGGTCTACTGCAGGACCTTCAAAAGACCAAACATAATTTGCGTCTCCACTTTCAGCGTCCCAGCAAGTAGCGTGCATAACACAACCATAATTTGCTACTGAAGTTGATACACCCCAGTTCAATACCGGAGGAGCTTGTCTTGGGTTGTAATCAACATAATCATCATCAGCAATACCGATGGATTTATAAGTTGTAGAAGCCATTTCCAAAGTACCAAAGCGTCTTGTATTGCGACTTCCAATGGTAAACATCTTCCAATATACTGAGTTTCTATTGACAACATAAAAATCATTGGTGTTTGTGTTATACCAGACAAATGGTAATGAAGTCATACCAAATACACCTCTATGTGTACTATTAAAGATTGTACCCCTATAAAGTGCGAACTTCATCAACCAGTTATAACCACTGAACTTATCCAAATAAGGTTCTTCATTACCAACATAAGAATACAAGTGCTTATAGTCATCTGCTACTAAGTTTGTTCTTGTAAGTCTAATCCAGTGACTGTCATCGTACTCACAAGTATTTCCAATCCATTCACCTTCAACAAGTGTTTCAGGAACACCCGAATGTAACCAGTGCTTACCTCCAACTTTGAAGTTGTTATGGTTACAACTTACAAGGATTTTCTTGCTACTGTTTTGGATTTGTTCAACAGTAGCACTTATGTTGTTATGGTCAAGTATAATTTCTGTTCCTTCAATCTTAGCATTAATATCACTGTTCTTGACTGTCAACTGTGTCGCATAAGTGATTAAAGGAATGGAAATGTTCACATTATCAAGCAATGAGTTACTTAACAACTGTAAACTACCTGTACCAGCAATACTCCCTCTACGAATATCCAATTTGTATAGAACAGACTGTGCTGGAATTGTAAACCAACTGTCTACTGCATTAAAGGACATATTTGAACCAATACCATTGACAGTTAAACTTACATTATGGAACTCATAAGGACCATCACTACCTAAAGTAATTGTTCCATAACAGTTCTCTATTGTACCACCTGATAAGACAGTAGCATTGATTTCTTGTTCACCTAAGTCCCCATAGTTACTTTCATTCTGTTTGTTCTTCAATAAGATGTAAGTGTTTGCGTCTTTACAATTCTGTAACAAGATTGTATTACCCGAACTTGTTAATTGGCTCCAGTTATAATTATCTGTAAACCAATCTGTCTTAATAACACTGTTATCAATTTCAACTGTACCTGCAATTACTTATTTGCTTCAACGAACTCACAGTTGTTAAACACACAGCCATTCGGTGAAGTCTCTAACTTAATTTTAGTGTTACTGAAACTCAAAGGATTAAGTAATTCATCAACCACATATCCTTGACGAGCTCCTTCTGCAACTGCTACTGACTTTAACCAACTTGTGTTAATCCAGTCTGCATAAAGCTTATATTCACCAATTTGTCTTCCCTGTTCAGCTATGAATAAGTATCTACCTTCCTTATACAATTTAGAACAAGATACAACTGTACCTGTAGTACCTTCCTTAATAACAAATCTGGTTCTATCGTCACAGATAATATTCTGTCTAACACTTACAGTATTACTTCCATTGAACATATAGTAACCATTTGAAACACCTTTTGTAAAGGCTGGGAAGTATAAGTCCTTAGAATAATTGTTAGCTGCTACTGCAGCTTTGGTTCTTTGTCCTAAGTTAGAAGTAGCTCCATCGGAAGTATCATCCGGTAAGTCACCATACCATCTTACATCAATATAAGTTCCTGGAATTTTCATAATCCAAGCACCTGTATTCTGTGTATTGGACTTGATACAGATACCACCATCGTCTGAATAAAGACCACTTTCGTGCCAAATGTACTCACGAGTTGGACAGTCATCTTTTTCATAATAACCAAGGACTGTAACAACTTGTCCATCTATCATTCCTTCAAAGTCCTTCAAGTCTGCAATCGTTTCTAGGACGAGTCCATTGTCACCACCACCACTTGAAGACTGGTCAGCTTTAATCAATTCTGTTTTATAAAGGAACCAAGAGTCTTCATTCTGGTCGCTTTCCATATTACCAGAACCAATATAACGCCAGTAACGAACTGTATAATCACCGTCACCAAGCATTATCTGATGAGTTGTTACTTTATTACAATAAATTGGGTTCTGTAATGTTGTTACACCATCTGTAGAATAAATGTTTTTAAGTTCTGTTGTATCAGCTTCATAAAAACCAATCTTACCTAAAAGTGGCTTAGCGTTATCATCAAAAATTACAGCCCAAGTATCTGTGTAATTTCTCATAAATTAATCCTCCAATCCTAAGATTGCTTTCAAATGAGCTTGTTCCCAATTCTTGTATTCAGGTGTTTTCTTTTCATCCCAAGAGGCATAACCCTTAGACCATCTGTCAAACTTAGATTGTTCAACTTCTTCAGGTTTAGAACTTCTACCTGCATAGTTAGCACCTTCCTTAACACCTCTTTCCCCAAAAGTTTTCCAAGCATCAGCAACACCAGCTAATCCTTTAGTCAAAACACCAGCGTCATCAGTACCTTTAAGAACTTTCTTGTAATGTTCAACTACTGCTGGTCTAACTTCATTTGCGTAATAAGGTTTAAGAACTTCTTCACCTGTTTTAGTTTCTTTGTAAATGTAAGGATGTGATGTTCCTTCTGCAGCGCCATTCCATAGAGTTATTGCTTCCAACTTTTCACCTCTCGGAGCGTCTCGTAAAGTTTTCAAGTCTTTTTTCATTGGGCTATCCGGTAATCTATCAACTGCTTTATCCCACTTTGTAGGCTTAGAAGCAAGTTCATACTGTTTTAACCAGTCACCTTTACCAAGTTGTTCGGTACCCTTCTTTATGTTCTTTACATCTTGTTTAGCTTGTAAATAATCATCAGCTTTTTGAAGTTCATCACCTAAAGCACCCAACCAGCCTTTTTCAGCATTACCAGCATACTTTTCACCTTTTCTTAACAACATAGTTGGAGCTAAGTCAGTACCAGCATTGAACATCAAATCTGTTCCAAAGTCTTTACCAATTTGACTCCAATCTTTTTGATACTTACTTTCTTCATTAAGTGGTAAAACACCTTTATGTTGTAAGTCACGCAAGCCACGAACAGCTGGTCCTATGACAGTACCACCAACACCTGGGATAAAATCACCAACTGCACCAGCACCACCATAAAGCAAATCACTTACATCTTCACCTTTATTGTACCATTCACCTTTATCACTGAATATAGACTTTTCAGGTTCATTGATGTATCTTTGCTTTGCGTAATCACTTGCAAGCATTTTCTTATACCAAGGCCAATCATTAACTTCATCAACTCTTGCTTGAATTTCATTTGACTTCTTAACATCTTCCAAATGTTCATTCCAAGCTTCGTCTAGTTTATCTACACTTGTTCCTAATTCTTCAGCTACATCTTCCTTAGAAGCCTTACCAGCCTTAGACCAATCTTCACCTTCTTCAAGTGCTTTAATAAGTCTGTCCTTCAACGGTTGAATACTTACTTTTTTATTAACTTGTCTATAACCAGTATAATCACGAAGTGTGCCACGATGGGAAATCCACCATTTAGCTTTGTCTGGTGCTTTAACATAATCTTCGTAATACTTATCACGAAGACCATCATCATCTAATAGCCATTTTTCTATTGCGTCTTCCATTGTAACACCTCAACTTATTTTCTTTTACTTGTTACTTTCCACTTTCCACTGATAGGGTCTTGAGTAGTTCCATAACCAAGTGATTTGGCTCTTAACATTTCAGCTTTTGTGTTTAAGGTTTGACCTATTGTGAAACTTGGAGCTTTATATCCGGCTTTCTTAATGTCTTGTTCAGTGTAACCTTGAACATTACCACCATAATTAGAGTTAAAATCGTTCATAGCCTGTTGTTTTGCTTTTCCTGAAGGCATACGATTAATTTCTTCTCTAGCAGCTTTAGCTTTAGCTTGCAAGTCTGCTTCAGCTTTCTTTAATTGAGCTTCAGTCATACTTTCATTTGGAACAAGTTCATTAGAAACTTGTGGAGCGACTTCAGGATGTGAAGGAGTGAGTGACGGAACTTCTTCTAACTTAGGAGCTTCAACACCAAATCTACTGTAAGTATTTCTAATCTTAGCATCGTAAAGAGCATTGATATTAGCTTTATCAGCTTCATTTGTAGTTTGTCCTAAAGCCTGTTTTCTTTCTGCATTAAGTACATCAATTTCACCTTGAGCTTTGCCTAAGTTCTTTTTGTTTTCCAAATCCAGCAGTCTTTTAGCATTAGCTTCTTGAGAACTTCTATTAGCGGCAGCCTGTTTAGCTTGAGCAGCAATACTTGCAGCTTGTAAAGCAGCTTGTGCAGCTCTCTGTTTTTCTGCTTCTTCAGCTTGGAACTTACGAGCTTTTTCTGCTTCCTCTTCAGCTCTACGCTTTTCACCATAGTCTCTGACCATTCCATAGATTTTATCCCACTGGTCTTGAGAAGCTTTAGACTTATTGGCATTTGCAGCATTTACATTCTGTGCCCACTGTACAAATTGTGGGTCCCAAACTGGTATATCAAATTTATTTGCAGCCATCTTTTACCTCTTTAAATTGATGCTAAAGTAAGTTGGTTTTGAGCTTGTGCTTGAGCTTGTTTCATAGCCATTTCTTGTTGTAACTTATTTGCGTTCCATTCCTGGAAGTCATTAGCTAAGTTACCGTACATACTAATCTGTGCATCACGAACATTCTTAAGTTGGTTCAAGCGATTTTGCTGATTTTGAATGTTACTGTTCCAAATCTTATAAGCAAAGTCACGGTCTTGGTTCATAGCTTGTAAAGCATCTTTATACAAACTTTCATTCTTTTCAGCAACACCAGTAGCAATCTGATTAGCGGCACCAGTACCTCTACCAATACCTGCACCAGCCGCAGTATGTTGTAACTGGTCACTGGTCTTATCAATGATAGCTTGTTTGTTTGGAGCATAATAATCGTTTACATCGTAATCGTTATTAAAATCTTCAAAGTCATAAACAAATTCATTCGGGTCATAAGTATCTACCAAGTTCTGATAAGTATCTACATCAGACTGACGGCCGACTGAATTATTTTCACGATAATAATCCTCAAACATTTGTTTTAAGTCTGCATAGTTTGTATTCAACTGTTTAGCAGCTTGTTCAAGGATTTGTTGCTTGCGTCTTTCATCGTCAGCATCAGACCAAGCTTGGAAAGCACCTGCTAAAAGACCAACACCACCACCAATAAGTGCACCCCAAGGACCTCCAACGGAAGCACCTGCAGCGGCTCCAGCTCCAGCATTTGTTAAAACGGTTGCAGCACCTTTTGAAGAACTCATAAATTTTCCTCCATTCTATATTTATCCTTTTATGGTGAAAAAGGCTTGACAATATCCAGTCACAGCAATTTGATTTTCACCTTTCTTTATAAGATGTTCACCTTTAGCATCTGTAAATCTAAAGTCATAATGGTCTGGTAAGTCTATAATACAATCACCCCAAGCGTGTATGAAGCACATATTTCCTCTTAGGGATATACAGTAATTATTGCTTTTGTACTTTAGATACTTACCAATAAGAGCTAAAGCTAATTCCTTTAAATCACTGAACTGTGTAATATCATTTGTTTCAATTCCATTAAGTCTCATTTTATACCTCTTAACGAATTTCACTTCGTTCAATTAGAACTCATCTACAAGTGCATACTGTATCTTTCCACCCATTATAGCAAAGTTCACATTGTCACTTACACTAATTTCAACACAGCATATCTTATGAATACCTAAGTTAAACCATTCTACTTCATATTGATATTGACCTTCTTTACCAAGTAATCCAATTTCCTGGTTTGACCAGTCACTTCCACTGTCACTGTATCGCATCATTATCTGAGGAGCTTTATCTGTCTGTAGAAGTTCCTGATTAACAAAGTCACCTGTGTTACAGACTAACTTTATTCCATCAACATAATAAGACTGATAATTGTTCATTAACATACCACTTCTTCTTACTCTAAGAATAGGTCTGTCATCGTATTCCTTCCACTTGTTAAAGTCCAAATAAACTAAGTGTCCATCTGGTGTTCCAAACATTAACTTATTCTGGTGAAGAGTAGCAAAGCCCAATCTCCAATAATGGTGAACATTACTTCTTAAGTCTCTTGTACTTCTTCTGTGCCATAAGCCTTCAGTTAAATCATATACAAGTGTATAATCATCATCTTCAAAAGTCAAAGCATAAAATAAGTGTCCGTTTTCTGTCCAACACTGTCCTCTAGCATCTTGTGGATTCTTCATTGAGCTTATCTTGCGTTCAATTTCAGGTGTACTTATCTTGCTAAGTTGATTACCTTTCCACTGATAAACTCCATTCTCACCAATACTAGAAGCTCCTAACCAGAACACATAATCACCCACGTGACTTAAACTTCTAACAGCTTTAATACCAATGCTGTTAGCTGCATTAGTTGGACTTACAAAAGGTGCATCAACATCACTGTTATAAGTAAATATCTGTGTAGACTTAGGTCCAAAAGTATATAACAAAGTAGCATTTGAAATTAAGGCTGTTACATTATCAGGACTCCATTCAGCATAAGTCACAAAGCCATAATTCTTATAACCAGCTTCTACACTTCTTACTGAGTTTATCATAAAAATATCATAGTCAACTTCATCAGTACCTTCTATTGTTCTTTCAAAAGGATACTGGTAAGTGATATAGAAAGCATCTGTGTCCTTGTCATTCACAATAAGGTAATTGTAACAATAAGCACAATGAGTTGGAACAATTCTCTGTACAGGTTCATTTTCATTTTCCTGTCTAACTCTATAAGGTAAAGCTATTGTTCTTATATCATTAATCATTCCTTCATCATCTAGTTCTGTATTGACAGCCCAAACAGAAGCACCATCAACTACAATTAAGTGTGGATTAGCACTTCCTTCACCACCTGTTTCACACATACCTACTGGGTCAGGAATATCAGTTAAGTCATCTGTCAATAAAGTTGCTTTATAACCGTTTTGATTTCTGATTACATATAAGCTATGACCAAATACACCAAACAATACTGGATTACCAGTCATATCTCTTGAAGCTTCAAATAAGCCTCTACATCTTCCATTAAGTTCCAATAAACTTGTGCTTCCACAGATTGAACGGAGCATAGAAGTACTTGAAGCTCCTTCACCTTGTGTTTCAACAAACAAGTTAATACTGTCACTTAAATTTGCTATACGGACATCAGATACACTCCAACCACCTACAAGATTCTGTATAAGATTTGTTTGAGCCATATTTTAATACTCCTTAAATGCCTAAGAACTTACCTGTATAGAACATATCGTAAGTGAAGTGGTTTTTATCATACTTTCTAGCAAGGAACTTATTAACAGAACTACTGCGTCTGACATTTTCTTCTAGCTCTTCAAGACGATTTTTCAACAAGTTAACAGTTGTGTCACTTAGTCTTGGAAACTGTAAAGCCAAATCATAAACAAGTCCAGCTGTGAAGAGTGAAATGAACTGTGCAGGTATCTTCAATTCACTGTCCATATCAAATTCAAAGAACTCATTGTAGATTACCTTATATTCGTACTTTTCATATCCAACCGGTACATAAAGTTCAACTAAGCTATCACTTACAGGCTTAATTGAGTAAATGGAACTTCTATCCTTGAAGCGATAAAAGTCTTCATAACTTACAAAGCTTAACTCATCCCACTGTGAAGTTCCCAAGTACTTACAATAACATCTTACAACTTCTTGTAAGTTCTCTACTTCAAAATCAGGAACTTGTTCAAACCAGAGTGTTTTAGCTTGAAGTTCAGGATAATAAGCTTTACCATCTGTACCACTTTGACCAACAACAAAGCCTCTCTTTGTATCTTTAGCAAATACCTTTTGACCTAAACCAAATGGACTTATATCAGGTAAAGCATCTTCATTATCACAAAAGATAATCTGGTTTTCATATTCGTCCTTGATACGATATTCACCCAAAGTCACTAAGTTCTTACCAGGAATGAAGTTAGTTTCCTTTCGGGTGAAGGATAAAAAGTTTGTGTTACTGTACTGATTGAGTCTCTTTTCAAATAAACGATAAGCACTTTCAAAGATATTACCTGGTATTGGTTGATTTCTATTAACCAAGCGTGCTTCATCACAGGCGTTCACGATAATTTCTCTTACACTAATTGGTTTCATCTTAACCTCTCTTTAAGTACTGATTGTAGTACTTCCCTAATGATTGTGAACACATCCACTGACCAAGTTGTTGTTCAGTCAATGGGTAGCTGTAGCCGTTATTAGCCAGACGAACAAAGGTTATATCACTGTGAGCAGGTCTTCTAATCTGATGAATAAAGTTACTTTGTGCTAACTGTGGAGTATTCATTCCACCAACAAAGGACTGCAAAGGATTAAATTCAACATCTTCATTTTCAAACTGTTCACGAAGGACTGGATTAGTTTGTGCTAATCCAGCCGCGAGCATATAATCATTCCAACCTTTATAAGTCATACTTATACCTCACCTTGCTGAAGTCTAGTTTCCTTATCAATCTGTTTATTGTTGGCTTTTATTGCTTCATTTACCATCTTCATCTTTTCTTTCTCAAGTCCAAGTATCTCTTTTTCATACTTAGTTTCTTCACTTGCTACTTTATATTCATTTTCAGCTTGTTTAGCTTGTATATCCATAGCTTGTGACTGTTGCTGTACACCAAGTTTAGCATATTCCAAGTTCATCTTGTCTTGATGTTCCTGTAAATCAAGCAACTGTTGAGACTTTTGATTAATGAGTTGTAACTGAAGTTCCTGAATGGTCTTCTTTAGCTCACCATTTTCCATAATTTGAGCCTCAAGTTCATTCTGTGTTTCAGTCATAACAGCATTCATCTTGTTCATAATATTAACAGCTCTAGGATCTTCGTCTTCAGTACTATCACTAATCCAGTTAATCTCAGGTGAATTAGCAACTAAGTCAGCAACAACACCATCTTTAACATCTGCATCAAGTGTTTCCATATAATGCTTAGCAATAATCTTACGAGTTACATCATCTACCATATTTGATACAGCTAAGAGTTCTTGTCTGCGTTTCATTAACTTAGTGATAACTTGAGGACCATTGATTAACTTAAACTCTGGTAACTTATCAATTCCAGCTTCCCAACAGAGCAACTGTATAACATTTCTTGTAAAGCTAAAGATAGTCTGATAAGCATTTTCATACAAGATACCAACATTACTTTCACTGTTAGCTTGCTGTGTTAAGATTTCTGTTGCAGTCTGGTCTTTCATCATTGGCTGAATTCCCATTGAAGGAATACCGATAGTTGAAGCCATTAAGTCATTACAGCTCTGTATTGTTGCCATTAAGTCTTGTGTCTGATACTGTTCAACAATAGGAATAGGTGCTACATCACCATTATAAGCCACCACCAAGCTTTCCTTTGTATGTAACTTCTCATAAAATTCTTCCAAGCCATCATAAGCCTTTGTAGGCATTATAAAATTAGCTTTTGGACTTCTATTGGCTCTTTCAAGCAAAGTTGAATAACCAAGGTTAAGACCAAATTGAAGGTCTTTTGTCATATCAACAATACCGTTATAGTCAATCTTATCCCCAACTACAATTTCATTGAAGCACAGTCTATAAATTGGGATTCTGTCAATATTGATATTAATAGGTCCTGCAACAACTTTATCACCACAAACTTTGTACATATCTACAGACCCACTTTCATTTAGTTCAAAGTAAGTAATAACAGCAATTTGGTCAACTGGTACAATCCACTGTTTACCAAAGTCCATAAGCTCATAGTTCTTTTCATTGATTACAACATCGTCACCATAAAGCATCTTAGCTCTTCTTAGGGACATAAAGTTTACTGTGGCGCCGAAGCCAGCATCTGAACCATCAAGTTCATAACAGGCTGGGTCTAAAGCAACTTGTGAAACATCTCTGATAATTTCAGGTGTTATTTTCCCATTAATTATACTTAAGACAAAGAACCCAGTACCTTGAATTGTAGCGTGTTTTAAGGCTTGAGCAAGGACATACTTAGTGTTATTTTGATTTTCAATTAAGTTCAACTTAGTTTGAATTTCCTGGTAAATACCATCAGGGTCTTCAATTTCACCGTGATAAGGTGACTTAGAAAAAGGAGAAACAATGGCTGATGTGTATTTTGGATAAAGTGTAAAAGAACGACAAATTCTATCTTGTCTATCTGTAGACTTAATCAAGTCATCAGTCCAAAATGTTCCAGAATATATGCGTAAGTCATTCTTCTTACGATTAATCAATGTTTCGTAGAAGTTTGAAGACTTTATAAGGTTATCTTTAACCTTCTTTATAAAACTCAAATTATCTGTCATAGGTTGCAACCTCTCTTGATATATTTATAGTTTTAGTGAAACAATCTTGCAGTCATTCTTGCACAGAGCTCATAATCAACTTGATTATTACCAGTACCACAGAATGTTAAAGCTAAACTGTCACAAGAGTCTGGTGACCTTCCTAAAATTTCCTTAATTTCATTCTTAGGCACCAAAGCTCTCTTACCATTTGTGTTAATAATGTAACTTGTATTTCGGATTTCTTCAATGGTATCTTTATACTTTTCACCATTGATAAAGAACCCATTTTGAATAGATGAAGCCATATTAAAGTACATACTTGTTCTAGTATTAGAGTCTTGTGGATTTAAAGGCTTTCCTCCAAAGTTTATTTCATACAAGTGTTTAACAGTAGTCTTCATCGTATCGTGAAAACCAATATTAAAGCCACCTGTAGCATCTTCATAGGTTTCATCAATATGCCACTTGTTATCAAGGCTTCTAAACCTAGAACAGATTTCTTGTGTATCAGCTTTATTCAACTTAACTTGTTCTAAGATTTCATAATCATTTCTAATTGTAAAGCAAGTACTATCAACTCCATATCGTGAAAAGTCTATACCACAGATTATCTTACCACCTGTACCAGAACTCTTTGTAGGAAAGTCTTCTAACTGAACAATACAGTTCTCAATAACAGCATCAAGTATTTCACCATAAAGTTCTTGTCTTCTCATTAATGGGTCAGTAATTGCTTCTTCAGCTAATTGGAGAGCTTCTTCTTTAAGGAACTTATTATCTCTCATTTGAGCTGTAAATACGTCCCAATCTCCTTTCTTTATATGATTACGGACTTCAGTATTAAACCAACAACCCATTCTAGGTGTTGAACAAAATCTAATTTTAGGATTTTCAATCTTAGCACCACGCAAGCAAGGTACAGCAATACCCCATAAGTTCTGTGGGGCTAAAGCAGCTTCATCAAGGAATAAGTTATTACAGTCAGTTTGACCACGGCAAGCATCTGGTGTACAGTAAGTAAATCCAAGTGCTTTTCCCTTACCATAGCTTATCATCATTTGACCTTTATTATAGTGTGGTGTAATTCCAAGGTCTTCAAAGCGTCTTAAAACTTCTTCAAAGAGGTTTTGACTTAAAGACTTAAAAGATTGTGAGAAGCACAGAGACTTCTCACCTCTTAAAATAGCTTGTACGATAAGCCAAGATAGAATAACAGTTTTACCTACACCACGGCCTGAATAAATACCAGCAACCTTCTTGTCACTGTTTTTAAGCTGCATTTGAACAGGTAATAGTGAAACTTGTTTTATCATTAGGCTTCCACAAACTTAACAACAACTTCTTCTTGGTCAGGTGATTTCTTTGTTTCAATGGTAGTTTCCTTATTAACACCCCAGTTCTGTCTATATCGTCTTTCCAAAATATCAAAGTATCTCTTAGCTCCGCCAGTGAAATATCTCTGTGATAAATCTACCTGTATCTGATTACACATATTCTCAAGCCATTCATCAAACCACTCAAGCGCTTCTATCGTGACCTTACAAAAGTGTTCAGGGTGTGGAGCACCTTGTCTTTTATTGAAGTTCATTAAACCTCTAAGGTCTTTAGGCAAATATTGCTGATTATGAGAATACCAGACTTGAAAGCGTCTTGCACTCAAAGGTTTATCCAAGGTGTCCTTATTCTGTTGCTGACACATTAGATAAAAAGTCATCTTATCTTTTCTTGCACCATCTGCTACCATATCAAAAGTATCTTCTAATGAGTTACAATCAGCATAAACTGGCTCAGTGAAATTTTCCTTGAGCCAGTCTATCACTTTAACCCATTTAGCAAATGGCTTTCCAATACTAGCCATTTACTACCTCACTACTTTTCTTCCGGTTTATCTTCTTCAGGTTTATCTTCAGGCAATTTTTCCTTTAGGGACTCCATTACCTTGTAGATAAAGTTGATTTTCTGGTCAAGCACAATAAGTGCATTAAATAGGTCTTCGTTTGTTACTTTCTTTTCTGCCATATTAAATATCTCCTTAAACGAGTTCTCAGCACTCGTTGCTGTGGCTTTTATTAGACTTCTTCTTTGTTTTCTTCGTAAGTAAATTCTTCTTCAGCACCATTTTCTAATTCAGACAAAGCTTCCTGTACAAGAGCAATATCTTCTTCAGTGAATTGGTACTTCTCAATAAGTGCATTTAATACTTCAACTAGATTTTCCATATTAGGACCTCCTTAGTATTTATATGTTTACTGTCCTTAGAAAACCCACAGTATATTTCAACTGTGGGAACTTATTGGAGACATAACAATGAATAAGTGGTTTGAACCACCAAGAGTATTTATTAAATTACTTGTCCAGGCTCAAGCAATCTTACATCTTGAAAGTTTTGTCCGTAGTTCCTTGTAAGCCAAAAGATGCTGTTTATCCTCTCTGCTAAGAACCCACCAATTCTAGCTTGGTAGTCAATGCTTATATTCTTGTCTTGTGCAGGCTTTATCAAGTCAGTAGTCTTTACCCATTCTTTAGCTCCTTCAATATCCTGTGGACAGCCAAGTATTTGCATAGTTTGTGTAACTCTTGGTATTACGAAACTTAGCCAATCACCAATCACTTGTCTAGGAGCACAGAATATGTTATATGGTACAAACAGGTTACCATTCAATACAGCTAATTCTTCCTTAGGTAAAGCCTTAGTCAAAGCATCTACAATTATCCTTGAGTGATAGTGTTCAAGTTGTTGTAAAAGACTGCAAGGAAACTTAATTGGATTAGCTACTTGAATACCTATCCTTGGATATATTTTTCTACGATAAGCACATAAGCAAGCACAATCTTCATTCCTTATGGTCTTATAGATGTAGTCCCAGAATGTAATTTCACCAAAAACTTTAGAGTCATAAACACTGTTCGCCAGGATAGCTCCACTTTCTTCAGAGAAATCCTTGAAGTCTGTTAAATATACTTTGTTTGAAATATCACCAAACTTATCTTCAAAGGGCTTATGACAGACCACAAAGGTGTAAGTGTGACTATAATCCGGGTACATTTCCTTGTCTTGTTCAATGTTGTGGTTTATAAACTTCATCTTTCAACTCCTTCTCTTCTTCAATTTCTTTTACATAAGCTTCTATGGCTTGCTTTAATTCTTCGGCTACTGGTTTTAAATCAACGGTCTCCCAGTTATTGTATTCAGCACTTATAGCCGCACAAGCAAAATCGTTCCATTTAGATGTTACATCACTTAATTTGGTCATACTCTATTTATCAACTTAGAAAAAGGCCATCAGTACAAGACCAATGACCTTTTAACCTTAATATAGGAGTAACACAATGAAGCGTTACTTTATTTATATTATTTCTTCAGCCACGGGTGTTGTTTTCTGGGCTGGTATTCTTCCACCCAAGCTTCATACTTGCTATCAGGTGGGATTAAACCCAATCTAACTTGGCGTCTGAAGGTCAAGTAACCGTGGCTTCCTTTGTCTATATTTCTTCATATACAAGTTCATGTACTCTGTACCAGATACTCTTTGGTCAGGTAAGCTATGGTCCTTATGTTCAGCCCAGTATTTCTTAAATCCAGTTCCATCATATCCTGCGTCTTTCATTCCTTTAAGACGAGCTTGTCCTTCAGGGCTCTGCCAATAATCTTTCAACTGTTGGCTCCTTACTTTCTTTTGTTCATCATTCCACTTTCTACCCATATCATTCTTCTCCAGCTTTTGACGTGTCTTCATCAGTTATGTCTTGTAACATTGGTGTATTAACTACTTCAGTTATTTGCTCTTGTGTAGAAGCTCTTGCGAGTCTCTGCCACCATTCACATCTATCAATTGGACTAGCACTTATGGCTTGAGCTACAGCTATGTCATGTTCCCATTTCTTTCTTTTCTTTTTAGGCATTGTTCGGTCTCCTAATTAATTTGTTTTCAACTTCTTTAAGAACTCCAACATTTCACTCTGTGGAAGTTCGGGATTTGGCTTCACTTCCTCTTCGTCTTCCTCAATTCTCATTAAGGCTTCAAGACGCTTCATCTTTTTGGAGATTAAATCCACCTCATCAAAATTCTGTGCATTCAGTGCCTTCCAAAAATTGTCGGTGAGTGCTGTCATCTGTTCTTCTATTTCAGCCCTTGTCATTTGAAGTCCTCTTCCAAAGCTTTCATTCTTCTTGCATTGTACAGTTCTTTTAAATATGAGTCCGAAACTTCTTTTTCAAATACAACTTCTCCACCAAAACCAAAAATATTTTGATATTTTGTGTAAGAGTGTATGTTATAATCCTTACAGTTATTAGCCAAATATTGTGTTAATTTATCGTAAACTACTTCACTAGGAAGTTTTCCTATTGATGAATCCGACCATACTAAAGCTCTCCCATCAACATAAAGTACGTAACGATAATTTATATTTACTTCTAACAAATCTGGAATTTTGTATTCAACTATTTGTAGTTTCATTTGAAGTCCTCATCGAGTTCTGCAACTTTAGAAACGTATTTGAGTGTCTTAACTCCAACTTCGTCTATTTCATCAATCTGTATAATGTTCTGTTTTATAGCCCACTTTACCATCTTTCCAGCTGCGACTTGAAGTAATATATCCTCATTCACTTCATTTAGTGCGTTTGGTACAGAGTCAGTTAGAAGTATTTTTCCATCATCATCTAGCAAATAAAGCTCTGTAACTTCTTTGTCTCTGTGTATTACAAATTTCATTGTTTGTTCTCCTATATGTTATTTGTTATTATTATTTATGCAGTTTAATTTGTGTTCAATTTCTCTATCAGACCATCCTTCAGATTTAGCTTTTGAAATAACAGCATCTAAAGTCTGTTGGTCATTCATTTTTGAACAAGTTGAAAGTGCACTGAATAAAGAACTATCACTGTTACCATTACCACTTGTTTGTAAAAACGGTGTGTTAAGATAATATACAACATTATCCTTTTTCAATGCCTTCCCATTTGGGTCATATTCATCTTCAACAGTAAAGTGCGTTTGCTTAGCGTTAAGACTACGGTTGATGGTTTGTTTTAGTTGTTCCATTACCAAAATTTCTTTGACGCCACGTTGAAGCTCTTGCAACTCAATAGGGAAATAATTATTTGGTTGATTTAGCAATAACTTTTGTTCTTTACCAGTATCTTTTCTAATAGCTCCAGGTCTTCTTGTCAATCTAGCTGGATTACTGCATTTGTTATCACTTTTACCACCAAAGTAAGTTCTGTCAATGTATTTCCATATTTGTTTGTAATGTTCCTTACAATAACTTTCAAATGAAGGATTAAATTCAATGATACAGTGTAAGGACTTTTTACCGCTAAATGTAACTCTAACCAGTTTATCCTTTAACTGTTCAGCCATTGCTTTCTGTTCTTCAAGTGTTGTGTTATCCATTTCAAATAAGAATCTTGTGTGTTTTAGACAATTCATATCCATTCTACTTGAAAGGTCTTTTAATTCATTCAACACTTCATATTCGTAAGTTTTATGTGGTGTATTGTAGATTTTGTATTTGTCTGCGTAAACTATCATTTTTGCTCTCCTCTTAAGTCTATCTTCTCTTGAGTCTTTATTATAACTTATATTTTTTTTTCATTTTTAAAATTGAATGTTCTTTTATTGTGTGTATTGTGTGTGAATTCAGCTAAGCCCAATAAGCGTCTAGGTTAAGCTGCGACTGGGATTGTGTGTAAATTGTGTGTATATTGTGTGTAAAGTGCCAATAATTGTGTGTAATTATAAATGAATGTGATAGTAGAAGGAGAAAAAGAATGGCTTCGCAGCCATTCTTTTCACTTCATTCTTAGCCACAAAGTTCATTTAAAGCGTCACCGCAATTTACAATAATGTAACCACGGGCACGCTTACCATTAACTTTATAGTTTGTATCACGAAGGTGTACTGTATTGTATGATGGATTTGAAGTCAACCATTTTTCAATACTTTCTCTAACAGGGTCTTTATTGGTATAAGATACTCTCTTTTGATTGAAAAAAATACCAATATCATTTGCCAACTTTGGATTGTCTGTTACAGGATTAGGTTCACTTTGTTCTCTATAAGGTGTAATTTCCAAGTTAATCTTATTAATCAATTCCTTTAAACTAAACACCATTTCATCATCTTCATCATTATGTTCTTGTAGAGTTTGAATGTAAGATGGTAAATGGTCATTCCAAGTTTCTTCTGCCATAATTTGAAGTTCTTCTTCTTCATCGGTTCTTGCGTTCCAATTACAGAACTTTCTATCACCAAGTTTCTGTTTTTCGCACATATTCTTAAACAAATCAAAGGCTTCATAATTACCATTTAGTTTGTCTAAATCTTCATCTGTACACATAACAAGTGACTCACCATTGATAACTTTTGGATATTTTTCAATCATCCATTGTCTGTAATCAACACACCACTGTAAGAAGTCTTCCTTTTCACTTAATAGTTTGTTTATCATTTCTTGCTTTGGAATAATATTCTTTTCATCAAAGTTCTTAAGGAATACTACAGGCATAGCTCTAGTTCTACCGTGTTCATCATTTACATAGAATGAATTATTGGTTGCTACAGCTACACAAAGTCCTTGTGGCTTCCAGTTAATTGGATTTAAGTTCTTCTTTTCAATAGTGAGCATATCACCACCACTTAAAGCTTTGAATTTATCTTCACCAAATAGCTTTGAAACTGATTTACAATCACTAAGATAAATCAACTTCTTATTGAAAGCTTTTACCAATCCAAATCTATCTTCAGAACTAAAATCCTGCACAGCCATATTACTAACATAATCTTCACCAATCAAATCAGTCAATATGTTAATGAAGACACCTTTACCATCATTACCCTGACCACCAATAACAAGTACTTGTCTTCCACTAAATTTAGCATTTAGAACAGAGTAAATGAAATGAGCAATCTTTAGTTTATCCATCATTGGGTCATAAAATCTTCCATTTTCAAGGAACATCTTCCACCATTTAGGAAGTTCTGGCATTTTATCGTGCTTGAAAGCAATAGGAAGTTTCAAATGTTTAACAGCTGTTTCATTTTCATCATTACTAAATGTAGGAATAGTTTTAGTTCTACTTACATCTACAGGTAAAATTAATCTTTTACTTAACACAGCAATTTGGTCTTGTAAACTCCAAGTACTTCCATATCCATTATCAGGAATAATTGTACAAGAACCATAATACCATCTTTTCTTTGTAGCATCACCTTTACCTGTAGGTTCATCTATACCAACTTGATTAATGTTTATACTGACACTCTCAAGGAATATTCTTGGAACTCCAGCATTCATTAACTTTTCTTCAAGCGACATTGGTTCATTATCCCAATCAAAACTTTCTATTGTTTGATAAGTTAACTTTGCCCACTTGTCAAAATCAGCATTGAAAGTTCTGAAGAATGAAGGCCAAAATTGAGTTTCATCATCAAGACTGTTTCCCAACAATTCTCTTTCAGTTCCTTTCTTAATCATAAGATTATATAACTTATGGTCAAGGTCAATATACAAGTTCATATCCTTATCCTTGTATATTCTGTTGAAAATAAAGTAATCATCTGTAGCAGTGTACTTATTTCTGAATTTGTAAGAAGTAAACAATTTTACATTTTTCACTCTTACATCTTCACCACCATTAATGATGTGGTCAATGGCTAAAGTTGCTTCACTCTTATTTTGGTTTGTGTGAAGTCTTTCTTCCATTACAACTTTTTTCGCAGAAATAATATCTTTTACAAACTGTTCCCAAGTATAATTCTTATTATCAAAGTATCTTGGGAAGTTTGTAGCATTGACAGTTTTAGCTTCACCAGCTTTATCCTTACCATTGACAAATTCATTGATACAGCAAATTCCTTTTTCAAGAATTGTCTTTTCTTTGAGCTTTACCCATTGGTCAGAATGAAACCAGAAAAACTCGCAACCGGAAGTTGTTATTATCAAGCTTCATATTGTCATTTAGCTTGCTATTAAAGTGTTCTCTGATTTGTGTAATCTTATCATTTAACTGTTTATCTTTCATTTGTTTTACCTTCTTTGAAATTATTATAGAACTTGTATTTGATGTTAAGTATATTCTGCAAGTCCTTAACAGATATACCTTGACCATTATTGTCACTAGCAATAATAATATTTTGCTTACCTCTTGTCAATGCCACATACAAAGCATTAAAGGACTTTAAGTTCAAATCACTACTTGTTAAATAGCAACAAACATTTTCCCATTCCAAGCCTTGTGCTTTATTAACTGTTATGGCATAAGCAAGTTTGAAGTTACACTTTAAATCCATTGGACTACACTTTACTAAAGTATTATCCACCAAAGATTTTAAAATGACAAATCCAGTACCGATAGTTTGTACTTTGTATCTTGTATTGTTAAATACCTTTACATTCTGTATCATTGTAGTATTTGAAGCAATTAAAGGTGCTTCACCATTTGTAGCACAGATAATTCCAAACAAATTGTCTAAACTAAGTGTACAACCATATCTTGTTTGTAAACACAAACTATTAAGTTCATCTACGTGCTTATTTGAACCGGTTATAAAACAATCTGTGTTCATTATGATAGCTGTGTTAAGTGAACTTATAACTGTGTTCTGTGGAATTTGATTTTTAAGAATACTATCCACCAAGTCTAAGTACTTTGGATTATTGATAAATCGCCACTGTTTCGTGTAATGAGTTACTTTATCAGGAAATTCTTTAATTATACTGTATAACAAACTTCCACTATTTAAGAATGTTGGTATCTGGTCAATATCACCCATCACATAGATTTCAGCATTTCTGTTTAACTTTAACAATCTATTGAATAAGTTCAACCAGTCAAAGCCCCACTGTGAAAATTCATCAAGCACTATTATATCAGCACTTTCAATTTTATCAACAATGCTTGCTATGCTGTTTTCAATACCAAATTGAGCTTTACAGCAAGACATCGTTTCTATTGAAGGAACTTTTTGCTTGAACATATTACAGATGGTGTTTGATAAACTAATTATAAGTTTATTATCTGTTGCTCTCTGATTACAGACTTGTACTACAGCGGTACTTTTACCACAACCAGCGTGACCATTCAATACTTTAAATACTTCTCTTTCTTCTATTAGACTGTGAAGTTCATCTAAAGAATCTTTAATGGAATTTGGAATAAGGTACTTATCAACCTTGTTAATGACAGAGTTATCAATCAAATCATCCATAGCTCCATCAAACATAGATTTTAAATCTTCAGCAGTTATCCATTGTTCCAAATGTTTCACAGACAACTCACTCTGTTTCTTTCTACAAGTGACAAGAGTTGAAAAAGATATTTTGGAAGTTAAGTCCTTATAATTATCGTTTTGATACTTATAAAGAAATTCCAACAAACTATCACTTGGAAGTTTCAATGGAAATACTGAAGCAATACTACTGTTAGTTATCCAAGAATGTAAGAAATTAAATCTAGCTTGTTGTAAAAGAGTTTCAGGTGTGCTCCATATTTTGAAGAACTCTTCACCATTCATTCTCTTATTGAAAAGACCGCTTTGAAGCATTCAAAATATCAATATCGGTCTCTATTATATCGTTATCAGATAGCTTAAGTGTTGCGTAATTTTGTACAACATCACTCAGCATTAATCTGTTTGCTTTATAATTTGTTTTCATTATTTGATTACCTTTTAAAAAGTGACCATTCACCTGGAATAGTCACTTGTATAAAATGGTAAAACAATTATGAAAGCAAACTATCCCAAATGGGTCATTATTATGTATATCAGTTAGGTTTTGGACCCTCACCAATATCGTAAACAAAATTTAACAATTTTCTAAGGCTTATCAATATGTGTCCAAAAGTTTTTGTTACAGTTGAACTTAAAATAAAAGTGAGCTCCACCAACGGAGCTCACTTCCTTTCCTAGCAATGTAAAGAAAGATTGGTTTCCCAACCCTTGTCTCCGGAACCTTGAGCCACTTCAACCACTAAGCGCATTTCAGGATTTACCCATTGACAAAACAAATATAGAATGTTTTTCAACAATTTACAATAGTACTGCCAATAAAAGTGTTTAAGACAGAACTTCAAATCTCAATCTCCAAGTCTGACAAGTCTTTATATCTACCTGCGGCGCCTAAGGACTTTGGTATAACCATAGCAACATCTGCAGACTGTGGCTCACCTGCACGCTCCTTCGCAAGAATTGGGTCATAATGTTCGTGACATTCCTTTATGGCTTCTTCCTTGGTCATTCCTGACCTAATCCTTTTCACATAGAAAGCCAATATCTTTGTATAAGTTCTACCGTTACTGTTTCTTGTAACTCCAAACTCACTGTTTACAACATCACCGGTTTTCAGTATGATGATGGTCTCTGCCTTGGCGGTAGAAATGCAAATCATAATCACGCTCCACTCTCATGATGGCTGTATCTGCACCAGGACGAGAGTAACCGATACTTCTTAGGAATAACTTAGTCTCGTATAGAGCTTCACCTACAATTGGATTGACCTCGTGCTGCTCCATTATAAGTTCATAAAGCTTTTCTGTGGATAACTTCTTGTGTTTCTTTCTTGTACTACTTCTTCTTTTCTTCATACACTTATTTATGGACCTAAAAAAGGCCCAGTGGAAAATGACAACAAACCACTGAGCCCTGTGATGTGAATATTACTTTATTTTATGAGTGTAAGGTATTAACCCTTACATCTTATTTATAAATGAAAATGCCTCCGTTCACCAGATAGGTTCGTTACTAGGAGGCTGCTTGCGTAGAGGTAAAATTTACAAAGTAACAGGTTCATTTAGTTCTTTAACACGATAGCAAAACAACATTGCAGCAATAGAACTAAGTTCAAAGTATTTAGGATATGCACTTTTCTTTGCCCAATTAAGAGACTTCCAAATTTCCCCAATTTCATCTACAGTAAGCTTACAGCCAGGATTAACCACATTGACAATCCATTCAAAGCCATACTTTTCATCTTTGTTAGCTTCTTCCATTCTACTCTTGACATCTTTGTCAGTCACATTGAGCAATTCACAAAGTTTTTTGTAGTTAATCTTTTTCATAGTTTACCTTCCTTGTTAGTTGTTGTTTTTTTGATTACATTACAAAGATAGAAATTTTCACTTGTCTTGTCAACCTATTTTGATGAAGTATGTGTAAAATAAAAGTTACACTTAAAAATGCTCCCGTTCAGCGATAGGTTGCTTAGTAGGGAGCGATTGATAGAGGTAAATGATTTTCTATTTCAAACAAAATTCTTTAAAGTCTTTGTAAACTTTTGAAGGCTTTGTACCATCACTCTTGTAATAAGTTCGTCCAATTTTCATACCATACTTATCAGTTTCTTTAACTGTACAGTAACCATCACTACCATATAGTGAATAATCAACTGCAGGTTCACCATAGACCCCAAAATGTACCCATGTTCCATCTTTATAAAATTCTACGTGACCACCTTCACAAGTGAAGTATATTGCTTCAGTGTCTGATGTGCTATACTCACATTTTCCTTCAAAATAATTTATGAACTCTTGTGCCTTTTTAGAACAGACTCCAGCACAAGCAAAATTCACACAAACAACCATTGACAGTATTATTTTCTTCATCAGAGTTTTCCTTTAGTTTTAAGTGTCTAAATACAAATGTGTGCCGCTATCAAAATGAGTCACAGAACCGACAGAGATAGAAAGTTGCAAAGGACGGTCTCAAATTGTTGCAAACTAGCGGCACATTAAATATATTATGTTTTCACTGAAATGGAACACATTTTTA
>Ga0247611_10002656_pt1 | contig 28155 bp, 24 predicted proteins | sample 177DNAGHGhighgp2_FD_192422 | JGI IMG/M metagenome (GOLD analysis project Ga0247611, IMG submission 192422) | Sheep rumen microbial communities from Palmerston North, Manawatu-Wanganui, New Zealand - 1770 DNA GHGhigh gp2 | ecosystem: Host-associated > Mammals > Digestive system > Stomach > Rumen... | reverse complement strand
GAAGAACCGATTCCGGGAATGCTTGTGGGTGGTCCGCAGCCGGGTGGCGAAGATGTTGGCCCCAAGGCGGAATGGAAGTGCGATGACTACAGAACGGGGCAGGCGGCAACGGCCTACACCGACCAGCAGTGCAGTTATGCCACAAACGAAGTCGCTATCAACTGGAACGCACCTCTCGCTTATCTTGCGGGCGCCATTGAAGCGCTCAATGCTGGCCACGCTCCTGAATTTGCGGTTTCCGGCGTTGCCAAAAAAGATGCTCCTGCATCTAGTTCTTCCGAACAAAAGAGCAGTTCCTCGGTGGCCTCCAGCTCGTCGGTTGTGTCGAGTTCCGCGACGGCGCAGTCTTCTTCGAGCGTGCCGCAGAGTTCATCGTCTGCAAAGCAGGGCGTGTCTTCGAGTTCCTCTGCAACCGCCGTTTCTTCCAGTTCGCAGGCCTCGGACGCCATTCGCATAGTACCGATTGATCGCAATGGACAAAGCAATCAGCCACGTCTGCGCTTCGATGACCAGAAACTCTTCATCGAAAAGAACGGCAAGCGCTTTGATTTGAAAGGCCATAGAATCAAGTAAGTTTTCTCATATTCATAGAATGCAAAGCGGCGTTTCCATTTTGAAATTGGGAGCGCCGTTTTTTACTAAATTAGTTGTATGATGTCGAGTGTATTGAACAATTTGTTGATGTTTGTTCTTGGCCTGTTGGCCTTGAGTTTCCTTGTCACGATTCATGAACTTGGCCATTTTCTGGTCGCCAAATGGAATAAGGTTAAGGTCAATACTTTCTCGGTCGGCTTTGGCAAGAAACTTTTTCGCTTTAAGAAAGGGGAAACGGAATACTGCATTTCGGCAATTCCCTTTGGCGGTTATGTGGCTATGGCCGGCGAAAATCCTGACAGCATCGAAGAAGGCGCAACTCCAAGCGAAAATGATTTTTTGGGAAAGTCTGTGGGGGCTCGTGCCGCGATTGCATTTGCAGGGCCGTTCGTGAATATTGCTTTTGCCTTTATCCTCTTGATTTTCCTTTACATGGTCGGTGTTCAGGAACCTGACAGCAAGAACCTCATTGTAGGGTTTATTGCAAAGAATTCATCTGCAGAAATTGCGGGGATCCAGCCGGGCGATACGATTACAGCGATAAACGGCAAGGCTACTCAAGGCTGGGACGATTTCCGCGAACAGATTGGCGTAAGTCTCGGTGCGGACGTGACGCTTGAAGTGCATCGCGGTGGCGAACCTCTCGCTATCAAGGTTATCCCGCAAGAACTTGTGATTCCTGCAGCGGATTCGACATCGGAACCTATCAAGATGGGCATCGGCGATATCGGTATTTATCCGCGCAACCGTGTCATCGTGCGTTTGCCGCCAAAAGAAGGCTCCGCGGCCGAAAAAGCGGGAATCATGCGCGGCGATACCATCTTCGAAATCAACGGTGAACATATTTCCCGCTACGAAGACGTTGTACGCCTTATCGACGGTTCCAAGGGTGCCGAAGTTAACGTGACGCTAAAACGTGATGGTAAAAGCGTTAACGTAAAAATGACTCCTGCCTACAGCGAGGAATTCGACCGTTACATTGTCGGAATCCAGATGGGCTACGTGATGTTCAGCGAAACGCATCTTGTGCGTCGTGGCCCGATCGAAGCGTTCGAAAAGACGTGCGCAACCAGCTGGAAAATGACGACGAGTATTTTCCGCTACTTCCAGCGTTTGTTCAAGGGACAGGTCAAGGTTGAAGCGTTCTCCGGTCCGGTTTCTATTGTCGCTGTCATGGGTAACGTGTGGATGAGCGGTTTCCAGGATTTCTTGATGCTGCTCGCTCTCATCAGCATTAACTTGGGCGTGATGAACCTCTTGCCGCTCGCGATTACCGACGGCGGCCTCCTCATGTTCCTTGCGATTGAAAAAGTGCGCGGCAAGCCTTTGAGCTTAAAAACGCAAACGGTTATCCAAAACGTCGCAGCCGCATTTTTCATCAGCTTCTTCGTGTTCATCACCGTACTCGATTTCGGCAAACTTTCGTTGTTCTTGAAGTAGCGTGTTGGGCGTCATCCTGAGCGAAGTGCGTAGCACGGAGTCGAAGGATCCAGTGCAGTTATTGAACGCGTAGCGTGCGAAGGATCTATTTTAGCCGCTTAATATTGTAAAAATAGATTCCCATGATGACCGAAATCGTGAGAATCCAGCTTATGGGATAAACTACCATCAGCGAGGCGAACGAGTTGTATTTGGGGAACACGAAAATTACCCAAAGAATGCGGATGCCGCAGACTCCTACCATACAGGTGAGCGCCGGTGCCAAGGATTTGCCCATTCCAGAAAGTGCGCCCGAAAATACATCCAAGAAAACATTAATTACTAGAAGCCCCACCACAACGTACATGCGGATAGATGCGATTTCAATGATTTCGGTATTGGATGTGAATACGCTCAGCATGGGCCTTGCGAAAATACAGCATAACGCGCTTAACATAATGGTGGACGAACACCCGAGCAGAAGCGTCCAGCGGACCGTGCGGCGGCAACGTTCCATGTTCTTTGCGCCGAAGTTTTGTCCCACGAAAGTCACGCAAGCCTGCGAAAACGAATTCAGCCAGTAATATACCACGAATTCGTAATTGAGGGCGATGGACGAAGCTGCCACCGTAGCGGAACCGAGGCTGTTGATGGCCGATTGCAAACAGACGTTACTGAATGAGAATACAACGCCGCGGAGCCCCGTCGGTAGCCCCACGCGCAATATGCGGCTCAAGAAAAGAGGCGTCACGCGCAACTTCCAGAATTCCAGCTTGAAGGGGCCCACTTCATGTAAGAGCATGTAGAACAAGGTAATTCCGCTGATGACGTTGGCGATGACCGTCGCAATGGCCACGCCCGATACGCCCATGTCAAAACCCGCCACCAGAATCAGGTTCAACACCACGTTTACGGCACCCGCCACCATGAGCACGTAAAGCGGCCGCTTTGTGTCGCCCTTGCTGCGCAGGATAGCGGAGACAAAGTTGTAAATCATCACGAAGGGCATCCCGGCAAAGTAGATTTGCAGGTAAAGCACCGCCATGTCCAACACATCTTCCGGCGTTGAAATTAGTTCGAGAATCGGCCTTGCAAAAAAGATTCCCACGAACGAGAGGAATATCCCGCTGAAGAACGCCACCATCACCGACGTGTGGACGCTGCGGGTCACGGAGCGGTAGCTGCGCGCACCGATGGAGTTGGCCACCACCACGTTCGCGCCCACGGAAATCCCGACGAACAGGTTGATGAGCATGTTAATGACGAACGTGTTCGCGCCCACGGCCGCCAAAGCCTTGTCGCCCGCGAACTGCCCCACCACAGCGACATCCGCCAGGTTGAACATCTGCTGGAAAATGCTGCTCAAGGCAATAGGGATGGCGAACCTCAGGATTTTTCTCCCGAGGGGCCCGTTCAGCATATCTATGTTCGTCTTTGATGCCGCCATGCAGTACCTTGAAAACGGGCGTAAATTTAGTTTTTAAATTGCGGGGACAGAAAGGACGGTGCTTCAATGAACTCTATTATCATTTACGGTAGCCGATTGTGAAGGGGCTCGTGAAGGTGCTGGCGTTGAACACCACCGTCTTGGCCGAAACTACTCCCGTCATCGCCACATGCGACGAACCCTGTCGCAACAAACAATGCACTGAATAAACTAAGACGCTTTATATTTTGTCTTAAAACCCCAAAGTGCATTGAAATTAAAAGCAAGACGATGTGCATAGTAAGTTATATCATAGCTGTACTTAAATTCCATCCCCAAATGCAATCTGGATTTTATTTTATATATAAAGTAAGCTCCGCCACCATATTCAATAAAACTGTAAGGATAAGGCTCGCGAAAATTATCATCTCCCGCCCAATAATAGGCTCTCGTTCGAGATGCGAACTGGATTAACCCGATTAGCATTTTTGGCGTCGGGGAAATTTGCTCCATCAAGCTCACTCCGCCCCGAATTGCTTCAGGTTCTTTATAAAATAGTCCCAAAAGCCCCCAGTCGGTCCAGCCCATTACACCGAAATGCTCCGAAGCAAAACCTAATGTGATATATGGGTTCATGAATTGAAAACCGCAACCAATTTCAAAATGATTTATAAAATGAAAAAAAGAAAAACTCCCATCGATTTTCCATTCATGTTTAACAACATAATTCCAGTTGCTAAACCGGATAGAATCTTCTGCCGTCTCTCCAGGTTTAGGGGATAACGCCGCATATTTTGAGAAAGATCCGCCTATCATCGTTCTAGAAGAATCAGCGAGGTTATGGTACGCCGCCATAAAAGCACCCGCAGAAGGCGGACGCATAGTACAACCCGTCATCAAAAAAATAACAGCAATCCCTAAAAGAATTTTCCTCAGAACTGACATGATATCATTAATATAAAACAAAAAGTTCATTTCGTATCATTCGTAATGATAAGAAAATTCAAAAAAATTGAAAACAAGTAATTTTTTTATTTTATACAAGAAAAAGGAGAACGAATATGAAACGTGTGCGCGATTTCTTTGGATATCTGTTGGGCGGCATTCTCTTTGTCTGCCTGATTCCGACAATCATGTGGCTTGCGTCCGGTATGCCCGCGCTTTGGCCAATCGATACGTGGCGCTGTGTCGTGGCGCCTGTCATGATGCTTGTTGGCCTCGTGCTGAGCGTGTGGACTATCGTTTATATGCGCAGTCGCGGAAAGGGGAATCCGATGGATGCTTTTGGCCACGAAGTAGCCCCGCGTACAAAACACCTGATGGTTGAAGGCCCGTATAAAATCAACCGCAATCCGATGCTGACGGGTACGTTAATTTACCTCGCGGGCGCTGCCGTATGGCTATGGACTTGGCAAGCTGTTGTCGTGCTCGTGGCGTTTTTTGCCATCATGATGGTGCAGGTGCAGAGCGAAGAAAAACGCCTCCGTCGCGATTTCGGCGAAGAATACGAAGAGTATTGCAAGCACTCGCGGCGGTTCTAATCATGGCAACCTCCAATTGATTTTGAATATTTATATCGTCATTGCGATGGGCGAAGCCCCGTGGCAATCAAAGAGTTTATTAGATTGTAGCAACGAACCATATCACAATGGATTGCTCATGAACATTCTGATTCTTTCGGGTAGCCCGCGCAAGGGCGGCAATACGGATTTGCTGGTGGAAGCATTCGTCAAAGGCGTTTCGCCAAAGCACAATGTCGAAGTCATCTCCGTTCACGATTACAAAATCAATCCTTGCATCGGGTGCAATTCATGCTTTGCCCGCGAGGACCATGCGTGCTGCCAGAAAGACGACATGCAAATCGTCTATGACAAAATGGCCAAGGCCGAAATGCTCGTCATCGCGTCGCCGGTGTATTTCTACGGCTTGAGTGCACAACTGAAAGCGGTCATCGACCGATTCCACAATCCGATTCGCGATACGTTTCACATCCACAAAATGGCTTTGCTCTTGGTCGGTGCTGCCTCGCTCCCGGAACTGTTCGACAGCATCGTTGCGCAGTATGAACTTTGCCTCAAGTTCTTCAAGCTAGAAGATATGGGCCGTGTGCTCGTGCGTGGTGCAAAGGATAAAGGCGATGTCAAAAGTGGCGACTCGCTAAAGCAAGCTTTTGAATTAGGACAAAGTATCTGAAAATAGAAACGCCTATTATCAGCGGCTATAATCCACTTTTTCAAGAACTTTGGGCTCGTTGTTTTCGAGCACCCATTTCACCGCTAACTCGGTCAGCTGATAGAGCGTTTCTTTGCTGCTCTTGTTGCTTATCGTTTCAGCGAGAGCGCAGGCTTTTTCTGCAGTTTCTCCGCCGGCTGTCTTGAAATACGCTGGCAGCGAGGCCGCCATTTTCTTGTAGTCTTCGTCCCAGTTGACTCCGCCGTTATCGAGGATTTCGTTCGTGATACGCCCTATGGCGCGTATGACTTCGCCCTGCACCGTGTCCGCATGGCCGCTGCCGGGGACAAGGAGTTCCCAAAGCTCGTCAAACTGTTTTTGCCATGTCGAACTTTTCACGGTTATCGGCTTTTTTTCGTTGTGGAGTTCTCGTCTCGGCACTGGCGTCACGTCGAAAATTCTGTACAGTTCATCAAGAGCGTCGCTGAACTCTTCTACACGGTCACGTGCAAATTTCGAACGGTAGAATTCAAAGCTCTCGCCGATTTTCGTGACAAAGCTTTTGGTCTTGTCAGAAGTCTTTGCGCCTGCCGCAAGCAGAGATTTGGCTATGTGTACCATGCTTACGATGTTCGCGTTGTTGCATGAGCGGAGTGATTCGTCAAGGGCGGTGAATTTATCCCAACCGCCGCAGGATTCGGGATCCGCTCCGCATGCGAGGAGATTCTCCACGGCCTGTGCCTTGTGATTGCGTGCGTTGGCAAAGAGCGCATTTCCGGTACGTGCATCGGCTGCAAAGTTGATATCGGCTCCGTGTGCGATTAGAATTTTCAGCAGATTCATGTCGTCAGCAAGCTTCGTTGCTGGCGTTTCGCCCCAACCGCAATCCGCATTCAAATCGATGCCATTCTCGGCAAGGAATGCGACATGTCCCTCGGTTAGATCTTTGAACGAAAACGCATTTTCTGTCGTTCTGCTGCGTGCTGTGGCGGATACCTCGCATTTCTCGAATACCGCCCTGAATTTGTCAATATCGCCACTGTCGATAATTTTCTGAAAATCTTCTGGGAGCGTCTTGCGTTTCTTTGCCATAATCTTTTGTCCTGAATTCCTGAAATGAAAATTCTACAGTTCTTTTATCTCAGTTTTACATACTTGCTTTTCAATGAATTTTCCGCTACATATTTAACAGGTTCATCACCTGTAGCAATGCAATGCAACAAAAAATCTCTCACAAGACTAGGCTCCCACCCCGCACAAGCCGCCACCAATCCATAACGGGGGTCGCAAAATCCTTTTCCTATATTTTTCCCGAAATCCCAAACCGCATCAATTATAGTCTTTATGTCTTCGTTATTGGGTTGCATTTTATCATATCCAAGAGCGTCGAGCATGCCATATCCCAAAGAATAACCCATTGTGCTTAATCTTTTGAGCAACTCGGAAACGTCTGATTTATCTTTTCTCTTGACTCTGATTAACGCTCTACCAGCGACATTCGTAATCGTATCGAATTCTTCATTTATGTTTGCGACGCACTCGAGAAACGGCGTGGCTTTCTTATAATCGTTAATCCCGATACAGTGTATTAATTCACACTTTGTTTCCCAAGATTTTTGATTCCGCAACAACTCATTTTGCAACGCATCTATAACGAAATCTTCCAATTCCGGCATCAAATTTTTCTGCAAGAACTTTGCGGCTTTTCTCACGTCGGTCGTTTTCTTGCTTGACAACAACGTTTTTATTTCATCCACACTTTTACAGTTTCCCATTCGCATATCCCTCCGTCGCTGCAGTCAATCATTTATCTATGTTGTTAAATATATACTTCTTTATAATCATTAGTAATGAGCGATTATCACATTTATCTCGCAATCCAAGATTTTCTGAATAGATTCAATCAATGTTTCGTCATCGTCTATTAATTTTTCTGGATTCGTAACATTTATACTACAACAAGCAAATCCACATTTAAAATCATATCTTAAGTCGTTCAGCGACGAAGCTCCGCCGCAACACGGAAGGGAAATATCGAGCTTTTTAAATTCATCTTCACATGCGATACCCATAGCTTCGTTCCACCAGTCAAAGCCTATTTCTTTTCCGCATTTAGGGCACGTTATATTCACGAGATTGCTTCCACAATCAATAAACTCCGGATTATCCGTGACTTCCAAATCGACAGAATCGCATGTAATCGCAGATTCAATAAACGACTTTGCGGCGTTTAACTTATCTTGAGAAACCTTCGTGTATGGACTTTTGGGAATTATCTTGTAAATTGAATCTGACATTTCGTCCCCCCGATAAATGTATTTTAAGTTTAATAAATTTTTTAATTTTGGGGAATAGAAATTTGAGGAAATGATGGTTAAACGGATTGGATTCGTCAAATGAAAATCGAAATAGCAAACATAGAAGATGTTCCAGAGCTTTTGAAATTGCACGACAAGGCGTTCTTTGCCATTGCCGCAGAAGTAGATTGGCTCGATGCTCCCGGCTTGAAGGAATCGCTGGAGCAAGCTCGTGAAGATTTTCCGAAATACATGACGCTTAAAATGCTTTCCGATGACGGAAAAATTGTTGGCTCGGTTCGCGGTCGCGTCGAGGATGGTTCGCTTTACATTGGCCGCCTGATGGTGCTGCCGGAATGCCAAGGCAAGGGGTACGGAAAAATTCTGTTTCGCGAAATCCAAAGGCGGTTGCCCCACAATCGTGCATGGCTGTTCACCTGTGGCGAAGTCCGACGTATCGTTTCGTTCTACGAGCGCGAAGGCTTCCGCACTTTCCATACGGAACGCTTCGAGAATGGCCACACGTGGGTTTCGATGGAGAAAAAGTAAAAGCGGTGATCATTCCCCCTCTTCCAGCAGCTTCTCGAACAGTGTACGATACCCGTCGATATCTTCCAGTTGCATGATGGTCGTGATCTTGTTGCCCGCATCGTTGCTCTACGAGCCAAAATACTTGACCTCGGCAATGTCAATGCAAGCATTGCCGCAGCTCTCGGTCTTCGTATTTTATGCAAGACGCTCCGCAGTGGAAAAGTTTCTCGCTGTCGGTCCTGAAATCCAGATAGATGTACCTGTCGTGGAACATGTTCCCCGTTGTGCGGACATCGTCAAGTTCAACGTCCGGGCGGGCTGCCCTGAAGTCCGCCAGCATGCTTTCGGTCAGGCGGGTACGCCCGTGCTGCTCGCTGAAAATCTTGACCGAAACATCCTTCGCCACGCACCGCAGCAAATCGAGAGTCTTTACATCCAGGTAATCATCTACAATCAGCACCGACTTCTTCGCCATGCTGTAAATCTGCGTGTAGGCGACATCGGCCTCCAACCGCTGCCCGTTCAGAATCAAAAAATGCTTGAAGGTGCTCGGGTCGATGAAATTCGCCATGACCTTCTGGAGAAAACTCTCGTTCCGTTCCACCTTGTTAGAAAGCGTGCGGACATCCGTGGCAATCTCGGCGATATCCCGCGTGTTCTGGCTCGTCTGCGTCGCCAGTGCGACCATCCCCGCAGAAACATCCGGCGTGTTCTCTGCCGCAATGTAGTCCTTCATCTGCTTGAAAAGACGGATGAGGGCCATACTCTGTTGTACTGCCAAATCGCCTTTCAACACAGTCATGAGCATGTAAATGCCTTGTTCCGTAAAAACGTAGGGATTGGAACGGCTCATTGTGCTGATATTTGCGGTGCAATTTTTGCACCGCAAATCTTTAGCGTCATTTGCATCTGTAATTGCGGTAAATTTTTTTGACCGCAATTCCTCAACTTCCCTTTTGGTCAGCTGAAATCGAAAATCCTCCGCAAAACGTTCAATATTATTCTTGACTTGTCTGTTAAAATCTTTCGTGCTATATCCGTAAATCTCTGCCAAATCGGCATCGAGCATCACCTTTACCCCGCGGATGGTGTATATCCGCGACTTGAGCAAATCCTCGTCTATCAGGGAAAATTCGGGCTTTTTCGGCGCGACGGCCCCGGCCGCACTGGCCGCAACATCTTTCTTCATCGTCAACTCCTCTGGCATACAAGCGGAAAAATACCAAAGACTATACACTTGTGCACTAAATATAGATTAAAAAATCCAGTTTGTCAATAGACCCGCGCGATATTTCTGAAAATACGCCATAAACCCCGATTTTGCCATTCCTTTGTCACGAAATTTGCATATATTTCCCTTGTATGTCAATCAAGTTCATTTCGCCTAAAAAGTCCGTCAATTCCGCGTTTCTCAAGCTCCCTGTCTCCGTCGAAAAGATGGAGGATTTCAAGCTTTCGCTCAAGAATCTTTACAGCAAGCGGAACACTGCGCAAGACGAAGAATACCACAAGGGCGAAATCTGGAACTTTTTACGCAAGATTTTTGAACCCGATTATTCGGTGCAGGTCAACCGCCCGATAGACCTTGCGATTTTTAACAGCAATACGGCAAGTGCAAAGCCGGCAGTGATTATCGAAGCGAAGTCGCCGACGAATGCGGCAGAAATGTTTTCGGCGGAGCATCCGAACGTAAAATCGTTGCAGGAACTTGTCTATTACTTTATGCTGGAATACGTGCATTCGGGCAATCACGAAATCAAGTGGCTCGCCATCACAAATTTTGACGAATGGTATTTCTTCGACGTTAAGGACTTTATCCGCTATTTTGGGAACAAGTCAAAACCGATATACGATCAGTTCCTGAAATTTAAGGCGAATCAGATGAGCGGCAACAAGACATCTGACTTCTACAACGACATCGCAAAACCCGCCATCGACGACTTTCTCGCCTCCTGCGATATCAACGTCGTGCATTTTAATTTAGACGTCATTGCGAGGAGCGCAAGCGACGAAGCAATCCATTCCACATCCCACATTTCACACTCCACGCCGCTTCTCCCTCTCTACAAATTCCTCTCCCCGGAAACCCTCCTCGCGAAGCCTTTCGCAAACGACAGCAACAGTCTCGACCGCAACTTTTATGCGGAACTCTTGCACATCATCGGTCTCGAAGAAGTGAAAGAAGACAAGGGCAGCAAGAAAGTCATCCGACGCAAGAAGCCCGCAAATCGCGACAAGGCGAGCCTCCTCGAAAGTGCAATCTACCAGCTTGAAGACGATTTCCCGAACAAGGAAGAATGCGAGACAATGGCGCTCCGTCTCTGCATCACGTGGGTGAACCGCCTGCTGTTCCTGAAACTTGTCGAATCGCAAATCCTCATGTATCAAAAGGGCGATGTTTCGTACCGGTTCATGAGTACAGACAAAATAGCAAACTTCGACGAACTGAACATTTTCTTTTTCAAGGTGCTCGGCAAGAAAATCGAGGACCGCGACGAAGACGTACTCAAACGTTACCCGAATGTCCCTTACCTGAATAGTTCGCTGTTCGAACCGACCGAAGACGAAAAGCACCTGAAAATCCGCGGCATTCCTGATGCCCAGATGGAAATTTTCAACAAGACCGTTTTGAAGGACGAACGCGGCAAACGCGCGAAAGGCACGCTCCCGAATCTGGATTACATCTTCAAGTTCCTCGATGCGTACAACTTTGCTAGCGATGCCCAAGGCGGCGTGATTTCTACGAGCAAGACGCTTATCAATGCGTCGGTTCTCGGACTTATCTTCGAAAAAATCAACGGCTACAAAGACGGCAGTTTCTTTACGCCGGGGTTCATCACCGACTACATGGCCCGCGATGTGTTGGAACGGACGGTGGTGCAGAAGTTCAACGAGAAAAAGTCCTGGAAATGCGAAAATTTGGAAGATGTCTCGGACAAGATTGAAGATATTTCAGAAGCGAATGAAATTGTTGATGATATCCGCGTTGCCGATGTCGCCGTGGGTTCTGGGCATTTCTTGGTGTCGGCCCTTAATCGCCTGCTTGCAATCAAGTCGGAATTGAATATTTTGTGCGATGCGGACGGCAAACGCATCAAACGCCGCGACCTGATTTTGAAAGTAGATAACGACGAACTTTCTGTAGTTGATGACGAGGGCGAACCGTTCGAATACAAGCCCGGCAACGAAGAAAGCCAGCGGTATCAAGAAGCCTTGTTCAACGAGAAACGCCGCATCATCGAGAATTGTCTTTTCGGCGTTGACCTGAACCCCAACAGCGTAAACATCTGCCGTTTACGCCTTTGGATTGAACTTTTGAAGAACGCCTACTACACCAAGGAAAGCGGCTACAAACAACTTCAGACCCTCCCGAACATCGACATCAATATCAAAGTCGGCGATTCGCTGCTGAGCAAATACCCCGTGCAGAGCGGACGCTTGATTGCGGACTATCTTACTCGTGATGAACGAGCCGACCGCAAACGGGACAGCCTCAAGAATAGCCTTATAGAATACCGGCAACTTGTGCAGGAATACAAAGCGGGCAAGTCGCAGAGTTCCAAGATGATGCTCCGGCACAAGATTGCGTCGCTCAAGAGTCGAATGGTTGAAGACGGGCAGATTGAAATGTTCGAGGAATACAAGGGCTCAGCGGGCGACACCATCGACTTTTCCAACTCGCTCGAATGGATGTTCGAATTCCCGGAAATCCTCGATGACGAAGGCCGCTTTACAGGTTTCGACGCCATCATCGGAAACCCGCCGTATATTCATTTGGAAGACATGAAGAAAACTTCTGAAATATACGGTTCAATGGGTGGAAAGGCGAGTCCGGTTTATACAACATATAATAAGCGTGGCGATATTTATTGTCTTTTTGTAGAAAGAGCTATGAGCCTGCTTAAAGAGAATGGTTTTGCATCATACATTATGCAGAATAAATGGATGCAGGCTAGTTATGGCAAGGAATTACGAGATTTTTTCCTTAATGTTCGTTTGGAAAAGTTAATTGATTTTGGCGACATTCAGGTATTTGATGACGCTACGACATACCCTTGTATATTTGTTGCTCAAAAGGCTGCCCCTGCTACCGAATTAACGGCATCTACGTTAAAGGAATTGGAACGTTCTGATTTTGCTAAATCCATAAATCAATTTGCTGAAAAATTCGCTTTGGAACATTTATCTAGTGATACTTGGACGCTCTCATCGCAATGGGAAAGCGATTTACTACGTCGCCTTGATAATGAAATGATTACTCTGGGCAAATATGTAGGTGGGGAAGCTTATAGAGGTGTTTTGACGGGATTGACGAAGGCCTTCCTAATTGATGAAAATACTAAAAAGAAAATTATTGAAGAAGATAAGAATGCCAAACAGGTAATACATCCTTTTTTACAGGGACGAGATATAAAACAATTTGAAGAACCTGCTGTAAACCATTATTTAATTCTTTTTGCTAAGGGCTCCACTCAAGAGTCTTTGCGAGCGAAATTAAGTGAAGCGAAGCAATCCACAAGCGAATTCGAAGCTTGGAACTTTATAAAAAATGAATATCCATCCGTTGCAAACTGGCTTGAACCATTTGCAGAAAAAGGAAGAGCGAGAACAGACAAAGGTGATTATTGGTGGGAATTAAGAGCATGTGATTATTATGCTGAATTTGCTAAGCCAAAAATCATGTATCAAAAGTTCCAAGTAAAGCCCTGCTTTGTTTATGATGAACAGGGGCTATACTGCAATGATTCCATGTGGATAATTCCATCAGAAGACAAGGCTTTGCTTGCCCTACTAAATTCTAAAATGGCTTGGTGGCTAATGAAGAAAAAATGCACCCAAATCCAGAACGGTGTGCAACTCATCTGGCAATACCTTTCCAAAATACCTGTTCCTCGTGTATTGCCACAAGAACTCGCCACCCTTGCCGACCAAATCATCGCCTCCAAGAAAAATGGCGAAGATACAACAGATTTAGAAACCCAAGTCAATACCCTCGTCTATCAACTCTACGGCATCACCGATGCAGAAAATATAGAGATGGTGGGGAATGCATAAAAATTTTTTTTGTGAGGTAAAAATGAATCTAGAAAAAGATGAAGTTATAAAACTTTTCGTGGAATATGGATTTGAATTTAAAGAAAAGGCATCTGGAAGTAAATATTTGACTTTTACATTCAAGTCAGGTTTTTTTCATAATGCAGAAATTGTATTACTATCACAAGATTTAAGTGATAGCGATAAAGAAGATATAGAAAAGGTGGAAGCTAATTACGATGAATTGGGCTTCTCTATAAAGAAAAATACATATGGAAGTGTTAAGGAAATTCGAAAAAAATTATTTGATGGCTTTTTTGAAACAAAAAATTGGAAAAAGAAGAATATTTCAAATTATAAGGATTTTTGTAGCACCGCGTTAGACTCGTTGCCTGATGGAAATAAAAAATATTCCTATATAAACACATCATACATAAAAAATGATTGTGAAACATGTGAGAATTCTATTGTTGATGAGGTGATTAGTCAAGTAAAGAAGCAAGGTCCATGTCTGATTCTTATGGAGGCTCCTGCTGGTTTTGGAAAAACTTGTACATCTTTTGAAATAGTTAACAGAATGGCGCAAGAAGAAGATGACTCTATGCCTATACCTTTCTTTACGGAATTTTCAAGAGATCGACAGGCTGTAACATTCAATCATATTTTTGTAAGGGAGGTTGATCGCTCGTTTCGTGTTAAATCTGATTTGGTTATTCAGGAAGTTCAGAATGGAAGAATTGTTGTTGTTTTAGATGGCTTTGATGAATTGTTGCATGATGCAAGTGTCAAGAAGGAAGGTGTAATTAATGCATCATTTGAAAGTGTAGAACCAATGTTGGAAACAATAGGAGATCTTCTTATTGGAAATGCAAAAGTAATTATTACATCTCGTAGATCAGCAATATTTGATTCGTCCTCTTTTGCGGAGTGGATGCAAAGGCGGCATGAAAATTTTGAAATAATTCGATATAAAATAAATGCACCAAGGCTTTCTGATTGGTTAAATGAGTCTCGTTTAAACTCGATTAAAAGAACTCCCCTAAAACTTGAAAATCTATCCAATCCTGTCTTACTTAGTTATTTGCGTTTTGTTGATGATGAAACATTTAATGAACTGATGACAAAGCCGTTTGAAATAATTGATATTTATGTAAAAAGTATGCTAGAGCGTGAATGGAGTAGGCAGGATTTGTGGATGAATAATGATGATCAGAATTTGTTTTTAACAGAAATTGCCCGTGATATGAGTGTGAAAAACTATACAAGTTTGACAAAAGATGAACTTGTATCAAATATCAAAACATATTGTGGCCCGTTGTTGGAAAAAACGAGGGCTAATTATCCTCCAGGCAAAAAGCCGACAATTGACAAACTTGCAACAACCTTGTCAAATCATTGCTTTTTTGACAGAGGTAGTGGAAATACAATACAGTTTGTAAATGAGTTTATTTTTGGGTATTATTTGTCGAATTGCTTGATGCAGTCATCGGATTGGTTGCCTGCAGATGAGCGTTTTGTTGAACCGGCAATTTTATCGTTCCAATCTAGAGAGCAAGAAAAGAAAAATATCTTTTGGAGTAAAGTGGAAACGATAAAAGGTGTTTTGGATAAAGCTGACAGGATGAGATTTGAACAGATTTTGAAGGGATGTGTGAATGATAACGATTATGATGAATCTGATATAAAAAATGTTTTTCTTGATTCAATATCATTGTTTGAAACAAATGAAATAAAAAATTCAGTATTTTCAAATTGTAAATTTAGAAATTGTAATTTCTATTTTGGTCATTTTTGTGGTGTTGTTTTCTTAAATTGTGTATTTTGGAATTGTATTTTTTCTCAAAGTTATGAAGCGGAGCGCTTTGATATTGAATTCTACAATTGTGAAGCTCCAAATTCGGATTTCATAGAAAAAATAGAATCTCTAAAAAATGAAAGTCAATTAGAAGAAAATCCTGATGTGAAAAAATATATTTTAAATGAAATATGTCCATTAGGGTCTTCTTTGTCTAATATTCACTTTTATTGGCCCAAATTGGTATCTTCTGAAAAATTTCCCAAAAAACAGATTTTAAATGGATTAAAAGAGTTGAGAAATGAAGGCTTTTTAGAAGAAGCTCATGACCATGATTTTATGAAAATCAATACCTCAAAATATGGGGATATTAAAAGGATGTTGGGGAGAATTTAAAATGAATATTCTATCTAGAATTGTTGAGAATATACAAGATACTCTTAATAAAATTGGTTTATTGTATAGAATTTATTACCGTTCAAAAGGTGATGTTTCCATTGTGAAAAAGATAGAAAAGGCTAAAAAAGACGGGGATCCTTATAATGATACAAAGAAAATGCAAGATTTATTTGGTATTCGAATTGTCTTGTATTTTTCAGATGACGTGAAAATAGTTCATCAAGTTTTGTCCTCTATTTTTAATGAGCGAAAAGAAGATTCAGAAACGCATGACTTGCAAGGAGAGTCTTTTAAAGACACTTTTAAACCAGTTCGTTATAATGTCATTTATGACATTCCCGCAGAATATGGTTTTTCTATTTCGTCTGTGATTGCAGATGAAAATCTGCAAGGGATGATCGACTCAACATTTGAAGTTCAAATTAGAACTACTTTGTCCGAAGGGTGGTATGAAGTTGAACATGACCTAAGATACAAAAATAAAGATGATTGGAGAAGTCATGATGAAGAGTGGAGGCAATTAAATGGGGTTTTAGCCTCTCTTGAAACAAATGATTGGGCGATGATACAAATTTTTAATTCGCTCGCATATAAACATTATCGTAATAGGAATTGGAGGGCGATGCTTAATTTGAAATTACGAATTAGGGTGGATTCCAAAAAAGAGTTGTCTCCAAAGATTATTGAACTGTTTAACAAAGATAATGATTTAGGGAAAAAATTTTTTAAGTCTAATCGTGAAAAAATAATTATGAAAATGAATGAATGTGGGTTTTATTACCCTTTAACGCTAGATAATATTGTTTATTTTATCAATATAATAAGCGAAAGCCCCAATGAAGAATTGTTGGCGATGACGCCATCACTTATGAAAGAAGAAATGAACCAATAATTACGTTTTTGAGAGGAATACTAAATATGTTTAAAATATGGGGATTTTTGCGAGAAACAAAAGAAGATGCACAGAAAGCTGGAATTGACAAAGCTTCAGGATTACCTCGTACGGGATTGGATGAATATTTATCGGTTATTTATCCTGAAACTACGGATTGGATTCATGACAAGTCTATCGGGAATCTTAATGGGAAAATTTGCAGATGTCGTCCAGATTATAGGAGCGAGTCGTTGAAATTGATTGTAGAATTTGATGGCTTACAGCATTATACATCACCAGATAAGATTATAGATGATGATGAAAAGAAAAAGTCTTATGAAAATGCTGGCTATAAATGTGTCCGAATACCTTATTTTATACAGCTTACACAATCAGCGGTAAAAACTCTATTTGGAGTTGATGTTTCTCAACCATTATTTGATCCAAAGTTTCCGTCTCTTAATATTGAAAAGCCATATCCCTGTTCTCCAGCTTATTTGTGTCCTGCAGGAATAGCGCGAATGGCAAAAGAATTTAAGCTTTTTCCTGAACAATACAAAACAAATGTGGAATATTTAGAAAAACTAAATGATGAATATCGTACAGGAGTGAATCTTTTAAAATTCGAAATGCAAAAATTGGAATGAGGTTTTCAAATGTCTAAAGGAATCATTTATATTATGACAACGGCTGTTACTGGCCTCATAAAAATTGGCAAGACTGGTTCAGACCAATTTGAACGCAGAATGTATTATTTAGAAAGTAATGGCTATTCAAATGTAGCTGCTTTAAAACGCTGCTTTGCTATTGAAGTTGATGATTACGATGAAAAGGAAACTTTGCTGCATGAAATATTCAGCAAAAGTCAAGTTGGAAATACCGAATTATTTGCCTTAAATAAAGACTTGGTGATTCGCTTGCTTAGTTCTTTTGAGGGAAAGCAAATTTTCCCTGAGCAGGAGAAGAAAGATTCATTTGAACAGGCTGAAATGGCGAATCAAGAAGGTCTTGATGGACAATATTTTCATAATGATAAAAACGGAAATGTTGTTGCTGTCTTAAAAATGGTTGGGGATAAATACATCTTGTGTGCCAAAAGTATTCTTGCTCAAAACTATGATGGAATTAATCCTCCGGGATGGCGTAAAATCCGTGAATCTTTAAAATTGTCAAAGGATGGAAAACTTTCCAAAGATATTGAATGTTCTTCTCCTTCCATGGCCGCTGCTTTAGTTGCCGGTGGTGCTCGCAGTGGATTCTCTTTTTGGAAGAATAAAGATGGGAAGACGATGAAGGATTTGATTAAATAATTAGTCGTTTTGTTCAATTATGTTCTCCTTTATCAAAAGATTTTTTGAACGTCGTAGGGCTCTTGCTACTGAAAGGGAGCGAGAGTGCTGTACATTGATTAAATCGATTGATAATGCACTTTCAGAAAGTAAGGTTTGTCATGAATCATGGCAATCGTATCAGGCTTGGTGTACCAAATACGAATCGTTGCATAACGATGTTTTGAGCGATTCTATCCGAGAACTCAGGAAAAGTCCTAGCTTTCAATTGTTTTCATCTTCTGCGAGTGTATTTATTCAGGAATGGGGTCAAGTTTGTGAGCGAGTTGATTGCCTTCGTCAAAATGAAGAATGCTATCCATTATTGTCTAAAGTAGATGAATGTCTCGCTAGTCTGTTTTATATTTTTTCAAATGCTTCTGAATATGTTTCTGACGAGGCCGTTTCAACTTGGAAAAAGAACTATCAAGAAAATATAAACTTGCTTCGTTGTCGTTTACCCAATAAATATTCAAGGGCTTCTTGTTATAGTACGTATAAAAAATCATGGGAAAAGTTTTTTACATCACTTGATTCCATTTCACAGAAGGTGAAGTTACACAATGAACATGTTTTATCTGTTCGGAAAGTTGAGGCTAAACAGATAATCGGGAATATAAAGGGTTTTCCGTTAGATGATCAACAGTTAGATTGTGTAGTCAAGGATGCTCATAATCAGCTTGTAATTGCCGGGGCAGGAACCGGGAAAACGACGACTATTGTTGGGAAAGTGAAGTATCTGCTCAAGAAGAATCTTTGCAAACCCAAAGAAATCTTGATATTATCTTTTACAAAAAAGTCAGCTGCAGATATGAATCAACAATTGAAGGAAAATATCGATGTTCCGATAACTGCATGCACTTTCCATTCTCTAGGTTACGACAAGGTTCTTGGAAAACTGGAGGGGAAAAGGGCCGTATTTCAGGACATGAGTAAATTTGTTTGGGATCAACTAAAGGAAGAAATTAAAAATCCAGAGTACTTAAAATTGTTGGTCGAATATTTGCTATACAATAAATCTAAGTCTAAAAGTATGGACGATTTTAAAAATGTGGAGGAGTATGACAGATATATAGAGGAAAATCCCCCAAAAACAATCAATGGAATCTCCGTCAAAAGCTATGGTGAAATGGATATTGCCAATTTTCTATGGCAAAACCAGGTTGTTTTTGAATATGAACGACCGTATCATTTTTCGACAGCTACCGAAGAGTATCGCCAGTATCAGCCCGATTTTTATTTGCCTGAATACGATGTATATATAGAATACTTTGGAATCAATAGGCAAGGTAGAGTTTCTGATGCATTTTTAGGTAAGAATGGAAAAACGGCAAGTCAGCTTTATTCGGAAGGAATGAGGTGGAAGCGAAGAATCCACAAAGAGCATAACACCAAACTTGTCGAATGCTTTGCCTATGAAAAATTTGAAGATACTCTTTTAGATGAACTGTCCAAAAGACTTGTTAATCAAGGTGTGATTCTTAAGCCTCGTTCTGCAGAAGATATGTGGGCGAGTATGCAGAATGAATATGACAAAAATTTCGTTTTTCAAAGAATCGCGTCTCTTTTGGGGGCTATGCTTACCCAAGCCAAAGCGAATGTCTATTCTGTTGAAGATTTAAAACGAATTAATTATTCAACTGCTAGTATTCTGGAACGACGAGAGAATGATGATATTCTGCGTTTATTTGAACCGATATATACCGCATATTTGAAAATGCTTTCTGAAAAGAACTATATCGATTTTAGCGATATGATTAATAACGCTGCTCAATATGTTCGTGAGGGCAAATATACCAATCCATATAAGGTTGTGATAGTTGATGAATATCAGGATATATCGAAGCCTCGATTTAACTTGCTAAAGGCTTTGCGTGATTCAATGGATTACAAGTTGTTCTGTGTTGGTGATGATTGGCAAAGTATTTACCGATTTGCTGGGAGCGATGTGAGTTATATCCTCAATTTTGAAAAATATTGGGGGCCTACGGAAATTGGAAAAATTGAAACAACCTATCGATTCCCGAAACGACTTATTGAGGCGAGTGGTAGTTTTGTCATGGAAAATCCGTCTCAGATTAAGAAACAACTGAAAACACCATCAAAGGATAATGACTTTGTTTTAGGTAAAGGTTTATGGGAGTGGAGATTGAATGAATTGCCGCGAAACAGCAAGGTGCTTTTCCTTGGTCGTTACAAAGATGATGAAAAGATGATGAAAAATTATTTGAAAAATTTGATTCCGATAGGAAAAAATGGCGAATACAAATATGCCGGTCGTGAGGATTTGTTTATCAACTTTATGACAGTTCATGCGTCAAAAGGTTTGCAAGCGGATTATGTTTTTATTTTGAACAATAAAAACGGCCGGAAAGGCTTCCCAAGTAAAATTGAGGACGCTCCCGTGATGAAACTCTTTTCCGAAAATCCAGAAGAATTCCCTTATGCCGAAGAACGACGCCTCTTTTATGTGGCAATGACGCGGGCGAAGAAAAAAGTGATTTTCGTTCCTCCCTCAAACTCTGCGGAAGAATCTTGCTTCTATGAAGAAATTTCAAGTCGTTACGAAAATGATATTAAGGCCGAAGGCTGGATTTGCCCCAAGTGCGGCGGTCATTTAGAAAAGAAAAAAGGTCCGTATGGAATGTTTATCGGCTGTAGTAATTATAGACGCGAATACCAAAAGTGTACCTTTACAAGGAATCTTTCTTAATGATAAAGTTGTGTACAACTACAGGGAAACTTGTCTCTTTGCCGATAGACTATTCTCCGAGCGACCTTGAGGAATGGGCTTCGATGCAGAAGGTCGATGTGCAGATTCAGCATATCGAGAAATACATGAACGGCAAGGGCGAGGTGCTTTACGACTTCCCGGATTTGGAATTGACGCAGGAAAAGGAGTCCTTGAAGACTACAAACAAGAGCAACGCTTTGTACGAGATTGTGAAGGCGGGGCTTTTAAACGTGGGCGATGTCGTGCATTTCGATTATGGCCCGAAGGGCAAATCCAAGACGCATTTTGAAGGAAAAATCTGTTCCGACGGAATCGAGGTGGATGGAATCGTTTCTTCGGCCAGCGTCTCTGCCTTGCGTTGCATCCAGCAAATCAGCCCGTCGCGCACAACGACGAACGGCTGGGTCACCCCGTGGTCCCGTCGATGGCGGCTGCGTTCGTTGCCGGTGGCGCCCGAAACGGCCTCACGTTTTGGAAAAATAAGGATAGGAAGGAATTGAAAAACCTCGGAAAATAGTTGCATTTTGTCACTTTGTGTCAAGTGGATGGAGTTATATTTAGGTAGAATAGGAATCCTATGGACTAGAGGAAAATGCGAATGTCTTTACAGCAAGAAATTCTGAATGGTGAGAGCCGCACCTTGGAATACAAGGTGGAGCTGCCCGAAGATTCCGAAAAATGGGTCAAGTCTATCGTTGCTTTTGCGAATGGGGCGGGCGGCAAATTTGTTGTTGGCGTGAATAATCGTCGCGAGTTTATTGGCATCCCCAAAAAAGCCGACTTGTTCGAACTCAAGGATAGTATTGCCGATAAGATTTCGCAGATGTGCGTACCGCAGATAATGTTCGACATTACGGCGGAAATTGTCGAGGGCGCGCAGCTCCTGATAGTGCAGGTTTTCCCTGGAATGGCAACGCCTTATTATATAAAATCACAGGGGAAAGAAAACGGAACGTATATCCGCCTTGGAACCACTACTCGTAACGCTGATTTGGCGGCACTTTCGGAACTTGAAAATCGCGGGAGAAACGTTTCTTACGATGGACTCCCGTATCGTTCGCTCAAGGTGACCGATGCCGATATAGCATTTCTTTGCAAGGACTTTTCAAAAAGGGCCAAGCGTAAAATTACAAAAGCGGATTTAGAAAACTTGCATCTTCTGACAGGTCGTTCGCATGACAAGGCAACGAACGCATTGGCAATTCTCTTGGGTAAGCATGAATATACCTCGCGAATTCAGTGTGCCCGGTTCCGTGGAACTATGCGAGCTGACTTTCTAGATAAAAAAGATTATAATGGCCCGCTCTGCAAGCAAATTGACGATGCTTACAAGTTCGTTCTCAACCACCTGAATATGGCCATCGAAATAAACGGGGTCGTTCATGATGAAAAGTACGAACTCCCGCCGAAAGCTATTCGAGAGCTAATAATCAATGCTGCAATCCATAGGAATTATCAAATGAATTCCAGCGTGCAGGTGGCGGTATATGATGACCGCGTGGAAATCTCTTCGCCGGGGAGTCTTTATGGAACGCTGACTCTTGAAGAGGCCTTGAGCGGTCGCTCGTCTATCCGTAACAAAACATTGGCCCGCACTCTTGAAAAGGTCAACGTGCTTGAGGGCTGGGGCTCCGGTTTCCAGCGGATCAATACGTTGTGTCGGGAATATGGTGTGGCCCTTCCTGAATTCACCGAAATCGGGGATATGTTCCGAGTGAATTTTTATCGCCACAATAACGACGAAAAAGTGGCGATAAACTTAAAAAGTGGCGATAAAACGGCGGTAAATCCCGAAAATGGCGATAAATATGGCGAAAAAGTGGCGATAAACGCCGGAAACGGCGATAAAAGTGGCGATAAAAAATCGACAAAATTCAAGAAAATGATTGTCGAATACCTTGCTGAACACGAAGAAGCCCGCTCACGAGAAATTGCTGATGTTATAGGCTTGAAGATTTCTCGAACTAAGGACTACATAACAGAACTTGCTGAAGAAGGCAAAATTGTCTCCAACGGGGCAAACAAGAATAGGACGTACTCGTTGAAAAAATGATGTCTGAACCGATGAAATTTAGACGAAATGACCAATGTTGCAGAACTGGGAAAAGCGCCAGAATCGCGATGAATCCGAAAAAGAAAAGTGCCAAGATTTCCTGAAAAAAGCACAGAGAGTATATTTCATGGGATTCTCTTATATTCCGGATAATCTGGAATCTATAGGAATTCCTCGTGGTGCAGAGATTATTCGAAACGCAAAAGTCTATGCAACGGCCATGGGCTTATCTTCTCAGAATCGTCTATGGATTTCGTCGTATTTGGATCTCATGGACTTTGAAAAAAGAAATGAACCAGATCCAATGCCCGAGATAGAAGTTCAATACCAGCCTTTTAAAAATAGTGTTATGCGTCAACAGGAATATAAACAGAAAGAAAAATGGGTGAAGGATCAAATAAGAAACAGACGAATTCGCTACGAAAACCGCATCCTCAAGGACGCAAGTGCGGTTGACCTGATTCTTGATTATTATACGCTTCCGTGAAGAGTTTATAAGATATAGGCAAGTTAAGGAATACCCTTTGTAAAATTTCCTTAAGCCCCTTGCCAATTTTCTGAATATTAGGTACATTACATCCCAGCGCGTCATTCCCTAGAAAGGAATGGTGCGCTTTTGCTTTATTTGGCTTTGCCGTATTGCAAGGGCGTTCCTAGTAAAAACAACAAACACAGGAGGCCCTATGGCTAAAAAAGAAGTTGTCACTTATTCTCAGCAGACGTTCGAGAATATCAAGCACACCGACGAAAATGGAACTGAATTCTGGTATGCAAGGGAGCTGCAAACGGCCCTTGAATATACAGAATGGAGAAATTTTGAAAAAAGCGTAAAACGCGCAAAAGAAGCTTGCGCGGCAAGCGGTTTTGCGGAACTTGATCATTTTGTTGACGTCAACAAAATGATAACCCTCGCTAAAGGTGCCCAGCGTGAAATCACCGATATCAAGCTTTCCCGTTACGCTTGTTACCTGATTGTGATGAACGGAGACCCCCGCAAAGAAGTGATTGCTCTGGGTCAAACGTATTTTGCCGTTAAAACCCGGCAGAAGGAAATTTCAGACTCTGCGGCACAGCTTTCGGAAGACGAAAAGCGCCTGGCCATTCGTGACGAGGTGACCATTCGCAACAAATTCCTCGCCAGTTCTGCAAAGGCAGCCGGTGTTGAAACACCCGTGGATTACGCCGTGTTTCAGAATCGCGGTTACCAGGGACTTTACAACGGGTTGGGAATGAAGGATATTCACAAGCGCAAGGGGCTCAAGAAAAACGAACAGATCCTGGACCACATGGGTGCCACCGAACTTGCGGCGAACCTGTTCCGCATCACCCAGACTGACGACAAACTCCGTCGTGAAAACATCAAGGGGAAGGAGCAGGCAAATGAAACCCATTATGCTGTTGGCAAAAAAGTCCGCCAGACGATTGCCGAACTTGGCGGAACAATGCCAGAAAACCTCCCCACGCCCAAAATCAGTGCCAAAAAGTTGAAGCAGGAACGTAAAAAGGCCATTGCGAAGAAATGACAAACTACGGCTCCCATTTTGCCGACGTCGGCAAAATGGTTATGTAGGTAAAAATCAAGATTTTACATACAATTAGTGAAAAAACGGGTTTAATCCCGCGTTTTGTTTGATCGTTAAAAATTCGGGATTTGGGTCGAAAAACTTAGGGATTGATGGCGAAAACTTAAAGTGTGCTCCGGCTACTGCGATCAATCTTATAAAGCGGATGAAAACGCTAAATATAGTGGAACCTGTTGTGGGCGCAGGCAAGGGAAAATACGTATTGATGCGTCATTCCGTAGAAAGGAATGATGCGTTTTTTCTTTATTTGGTTTTGTCGAAACAGATCATTTTGCCGACGTCGGCAAAATGATAAATCTCGCTAAAGGGGCACAGCGTGAAATCGCCGATGTCAAGCTTTCCCGTTACGCTTGTTACCTGATTGTGATGAACGGAGACCCCCGCAAAGAAGTGATTGCCCTGGGTCAAACATATTTTGCCGTCAAAACCCGGCAGAAGGAAATTTCGGACTCTGTGGCACAGGTTGCGGAAGAATTGCAAAAACGGAACCGTAATGTTGACGGTCTTACAGTGAAATTTTATTTTAAATGCAGAAGTTGTATAAATTTTGTCGATGCAAGAATATGAAGGAATCAAGACCATTGACAATTTTGACTATAACTGGGATTTTAATAAAAATATGCAAAGTTGTGCTCTTGGTATGAAAAAGTTTATTCTCATAATTCTTGCGTTTAGTTTCGTTACGGCTTTTGCTCAAAAAAACTCCGCTTTGGTAGATTTGAACAAAACATCGGAGAAACGTTATACGTATAGTACTGACACTATTCCACCGACGATAAACTTTTATATAAGCCACATGACAATAGGTGATTTGATATTGCCTGCTTTTGGTGCTTTTTTATTCGATTTTACTCTTGAAAAAGAAAATTCATACAATGGTTCATTGATATTCAATTCGACCACTTTTATGCGTTTTTTTGACATTCAAGATAATTTGGGCGAAAAAGATTGGGAGGGCTTTAGAAGCGTAACAAGTTTAGGAGTGGGTTATCGTTACTATTTAGGACGTTTAGTCATGCCGAATTATTCAGAACCAAGGGTAAAACACAGAAATGTTCCCTTAAATAGTTTTTCGCCGTACATACAAGCTATTGGTGCACCGGTCTTTAAATTCGCAAATGACAAAAGTTATGGTAGTAAAGAAAGTAAAAGTTCAAGCTTTGACATTGGGTTCTCATCGTCAGTTTCGTTGGGTTTGGTATGGAATATTTTTAATTTTTTGTGGGATATAAATCTTTTATTTGGTTATCAGTATTGGTCGGATAATGCGCGTAATATTTTAATTATGGATTTTAGGGAAAAGAAGGATTCAATGAATTTTCACTATTTCATCAATGGTATGGATCCTAAGGGCTTTTATTGGGGTTTTGAAAGTCGATTTGGTTTTTAATGGATTCCCTGTTTTTCTAAATTATCCTCCGTAACAGTAAAGGATTCGCTTATGAATATTCTCGTCGTTGGTAGCGGTGGTCGCGAACATGCCATCGCTCTTGCAGTCAAGAAGTCGCCGCTGTGCGACACTCTCGTGTGCGCTCCGGGCAACCCGGGCATGGCAAACCTCGGCAAGTGTGTGCCGGTGGATGTGGCCGACCCGAAGGCCATTGCCGACCTCGCCGTTGCAGAAAAAATTGACCTCGCGATTATCGGCCCCGAAATTCCGCTGGTCGCTGGCGTGGTGGATGAATTCCGCCGTCGCGGGCTCCGCGCTTTCGGCCCGACTGCGGCTGCTGCCGCGCTCGAAGGCTCCAAGGCCTTCAGCAAGGATATCATGAAGAAGTACAACGTGCCGACGGCAGCCTTCGAGACCTTCACCGATCTCGCCTTCGCAAAGAAGTTCCTCGCTGAACACCCAGCTCCGATCGTGGTGAAGGCGTCGGGCCTCGCTGCGGGCAAGGGCGCTATCGTCTGCATGACCGATAAGGAAGCGAACGACGCCGTGGAAGAAATGCTCGGCGATAAGGCGGTCTTCGGCGAATCCGGCAAGACGGTGGTGATTGAAGAATTCATGGACGGCGAAGAAGCCTCCATCTTCGTGGTTTGCGACGGCAAGGACTACGTGATCCTCTCTTCCGCCCAGGACCACAAGCGCGTCTTTGACGACGACAAGGGCCCGAACACGGGCGGCATGGGCGCCTACAGCCCGGCTCCGGTGGTGACGGACGCTCTCCTCGACGAAGTCAAGAAGACTATTATCGAACCGACCCTCAAGGGTATGGCCGCCGAAGGCAAGCCCTACACGGGCGTGCTCTATGTGGGCATCATGGTCACGAGCAAGGGTCCGAAGGTCGTGGAATACAACTGCCGCCTCGGTGACCCCGAATGCCAGATTGTGCTCCCGCTTTATGACGGCGACGTGCTCGCCTTGTTCGACGCTGCCGAAAAGGGTGAACTTGCCAAGCTCGGCGCCCCGAAGGCTCCGAAGGGCAGCTCCGCTATCGTCGTGCTTGCTAGCGCTGGCTATCCGGGCTCCTACGAAAAGGGCAAGGTTGTTACAGGTATCGAAGAAGCCGAAAAGAATGGCGCCCAGGTGCTCCATGCCGGCACCAAGATGGTGGACGGCAAGCTGGTCACTAACGGTGGCCGCGTGTTCGGCGTGGTGGGCCATGGCGAAACGCTCCAGGAAGCATTGAACATCGCTTACGAAGCCGCCGAAAAGGTTCAGTTCGAAGGCAAGTTCTACCGCAAGGACATCGGCAAGAAGGGTCTCGCTCGACTCGCGAAGATGGGCAAATAAGGACTTAATACGTCATTCTGAGGACTGAAAGTCCGAAGACAACTCAGAAGGCGAGTGTTGCGGCCATGCTTGCATGGGCATAACCGAGCCAAAGAGTTGGGGGCAGCCCCCATCCAGTAAAATAAAGTTCTGGATCCTTCGCGTTGCTCAGGATGACGAAGAAAGAGGTAACAAAATGGATTTGAAAGAAAATGCAAAGGTCGGTATCGTTGCGGGTAGCAAGTCCGACCAGGAAACTGTAGATAAGATTACCGCCGTGCTCGACAGCTTCGGCATCGTGTGGGAATACAACATCCTCTCGGCACACCGCACCCCGAACGCCACCGCGAAGTATGCTCGTGAAGCCGCCGGGCGAGGCCTCCAGGTCCTCATCGGTGTCGCTGGCCTCGCTGCAGCCCTTCCGGGCGTGCTCGCAGGGCACACGATTCTTCCGGTCATTGGTCTGCCCTGCGCCGGCGGCCCGCTCAACGGCGTCGATGCCCTGCACAGCATTGTGCAGATGCCCCCGGGAATCCCGGTGGCAACGGTCGGCATCGGCAACGGCAAGAATGCCGGTTACCTCGCCGCCCACATCGTCGCCATCGCAGACCCCGCAGTCCGCGAGAAGCTCATCGCTTACCGCAAGTCGCTGGGAGACATAGAGGTCTGAGGCCGCGCTTCGCGCTCTTAGGTCGCTTTGCTTTGAGGTCGGTCGCGTTCCGCGCCCTCTGGGCATGCGCCTGCGGCGCGGTTCTCATTGCAAAAACAGTCCTTCATTGCGAAAAAAATCTAAAAGTTGCACCGAAGGTGCGATTATAAAGAACCTAATACCTTTTTTCTAAACAAGCACCAAAAGCGTCAAATTGCGTTATTACCCATTAACCAATAACCATTGACTAATGACTATTGACCAATAACCAATAATCAATAGCTTAATTCGTTGGCATTCCGCCAACGTTTTTTTGTATTAAATGTATATTGAAACATTGGAAGATTGTTGTCTATAGCTAATTAAAAGTCAACTTGAAGGCTTCCGTCTTTTTAGGAGGAAAAATAATATGGCGAATAAGCTTGCCTGTGTTATCCCGCTGATGGTGTTGTTGTCGTGCTCGAGCGATTCGAACGAACCGATTATGCCGATTGCTGGCGAATCCAATCTTTCATCAAGTGTTGCCGAGAATTTGCAGGGGACTTCTTCTGGCA
>Ga0247611_10002655_pt1 | contig 28159 bp, 27 predicted proteins | sample 177DNAGHGhighgp2_FD_192422 | JGI IMG/M metagenome (GOLD analysis project Ga0247611, IMG submission 192422) | Sheep rumen microbial communities from Palmerston North, Manawatu-Wanganui, New Zealand - 1770 DNA GHGhigh gp2 | ecosystem: Host-associated > Mammals > Digestive system > Stomach > Rumen... | reverse complement strand
GAAAAAAATGTAGAAATTGATATAACATTCACACCGAAACTAGATAAATCAGAATACGCAAGTGATACCTGTGTAATTGATAGACTAAATCATATAAAATCAGAAGAAGAAAGAAAAATTGTAAAAGCAAACATAATATTAGCAAAACAATTCATGAAATCAATAGAAGCATATAAGCCAGCAAGAAAAATTGAAACGCAAGGTGGAATGGGAGGCATAGGAGTAGAAAACTGGATACTCCAAAATGGGGGAACACTTTATAATGCAGCAAAAACGTTTATAGAAGAAGCAAATAAATGTGAAACTTTTGAAGAATTCAAAAAAAATTATAAAATATATGATTTTGGATACAATAACATGGCGTTAAAAAAAGAAATATATCCACATGATAACTATATAGAAAACATGAATGAAATAGGATACAACAAAATGAAAAATGCATTAAGAATTTACTTAAAAAAATGTGAAGAAAATTCAAATAATCCGGTATTTGACGCCATAAATCAATATGAAAAAAATGAAATGAAAGAAAATGAAAGTGCTAAAACATACTAGCACTTCTTTTTAATTAAATGAAAATTATGTGAATTAATATAGTTTTATTGATTAAAAAAAACATAAATGTTATAATTTATAAAGGTGATAAAATATGACATATTTAGACTATAGTGCTACAACTCCAGTTAGTGATGAAGTATTAGAAAGTTTTAATAAAGTATGCAAAAACTATATAGGAAACCCTAACTCACTTCATAAACTAGGAATAGAAGCAAATGAAATGATTAATAAAGCAACAAATCAAATTGCCGAAATACTAAAAGTAAAACCAAGTGAAATTATTTACACAAGCGGTTCAAGTGAATCAAATAACTTAGCTATAAAAGGAATAGCTATGAAATATAAAAATAGAGGAAACCATATAATTACAACACCACTAGAACATTCCTCAATTAATGGTCCACTTAACTACCTAATGGATAATGGTTACGAAGTAGACTTTGTTGAATTAGACGAAAACGGTATGGTTAATATAGAAAACCTAAAAAGTCTAATCAAAGATACAACAATACTAGTAAGTATTAACTCAGTAAATAGTGAAATTGGACTAAGACAACCTATTGAAGAAATTGGGAAACTACTAAAAGAATATCCAAAAATATTCTTTCATGTAGACATGACACAATCAATAGGAAAAATAAATATTCCACTAGAAAATGTAGATTTAATGAGTTTTTCAGCACATAAAATCTATGGATTAAAAGGAGTAGGTTGCCTAATAAAAAAAGAAAACATCAACCTAGAACCATTAATTCATGGAGGAAAATCAACAACAATATATAGAAGCGGTACACCTGCAGTAGGACTAATTTGCTCAATTTCAAAAGCTCTAAGACTTGCAACAGAAAACCAAGAAAAAAAATACGAACATGTATTAGAAATGAATAACTATTTAAAAGAACAACTAAAAAAATACGATAAAGTATTTATAAATAGTAATGAAAAATCAATACCATTCGTATTAAATATGAGCGTAATTGGAATAAAACCAGAAACACTATTACACGCACTAGAAGAAGACGAAATATATATATCAACACAAAGCGCATGTTCATCAAATACAACTATGTCAAAAGCAGTATATAACCTTACAAAAAGTGAAGAAAGAGCATCGTCAAGTGTAAGAGTAAGTATCAGCTATTTAACAACAAAAGAAGAAATAGACAAACTATTAGAAAGTTTCAATAAAATATACAACAGATTAATAAAGGAGTAAACATGAAAATATTAAAATTCAACGCAATGTGGTGTAGTGGATGCATCGTAATGAAAAAAATAATGAAAGAAATAGAAGAATTATATCCAAATATCAAAATAGAATCGTACGATTATGATATGGACGAAGAAATAGTAAAAGAATGGAACATTGGAGAAATAATACCAGTACTTGTATTTATTGATAAAAATAATAATGAAATAGGTAGACTAATAGGCGAAAAAACAAAAAAAGAAATAATTAAGGAGATAGAAAGATTATCATGAAAAAATTAAAATTTTTAATACTAACAGTATTACTACTATTACCAATTAGTATAAGCGCAAAAGAAAAAGTAAATTTATACCTATTTCATTCAGAAACATGTTCACATTGTCAAGCAGAAATAGAATACCTAAAAGAACTAGAGAGTGAATATGATAATCTAAAAGTACATCTATATGAAGTAAATAGCCATAAAGACAATGCAGAAAAAATGGTAAAAGTAAAAGAAAAATTAAAAATAGATTCACCAAATGTACCATTCACAATAATTGGAAACTACTATTACATAGGTTATAGCGATGGAATAAGAGACGGAATAAAAGAACTAGTAGAAAAATACTCAAATGAACCAGAAATAAACATGGTAAAATCAATATTAGAAGATAAAGAATTACCTGATGTAGAAATGTTAAATGGAGAAATAAAAACAATAAATATTTTTGGAAAACAAGTAAATCCAGCAAAACTTTCCCTTCCAGTACTATCAATAGTACTAGGAGCATTAGACGGATTTAATCCATGCGCAATGTGGGTACTAATATTTCTAATAAGTATGCTATTTAATATGAAAGATAGAAAAAAAATGTGGTGTTTAGGAATTGCTTTCCTAGTTACATCAGCAGTAGTATATCTACTATTCATGTTCACATGGTTAGGAGTAACAACTACATTATTAACTAAAGTATCTTGGTTTAAAATACTAATCGCAATAGTCGCACTAATAGGAGCATTCATAAACCTAAGAAGCTTCTATAGAAGTGTAAAAAACGGAACAGGTTGTGAAGTAGTAGATAACAAAAAAAGAAAAAATATAATGACAAAAATAAAAAAAATAACAACAGAAAAAAGTTTCTTTTTAGCACTAATAGGAGTAATGATACTAGCAGCAAGCGTAAACGTAATAGAACTTGCATGTTCAGCAGGAATACCAGTATTATTTACAAATGTACTAGCCTTAAATAACTTGACAAAATTTCAAACAACAATGTACATATACTTATATATACTATTCTTCTTAATAGATGATATAATTGTATTTGTAATCGCAATGTTAACACTAAATATAAAAGCACTATCAACAAGATATACAAAATACTCACACTTAATAGGTGGAATATTAATGTTAATAATTGGATTACTAATGTTATTTAAGCCAAGTTGGCTAATGTTTAACTTCAATTAATGAAAATATTAATAATAGGAGCAGGTGCATATGGACTTGCTCTTTCAAATATATTAACAGATAAAAACGAAGTAACAATTTATTCATCTATAAAAGAAGAAATAGAAATGCTAAAAACAACACACACAAATAAAAAATTTTTTCCAGATATAACACTACAAAATATAAAATATATAAACCAAATAGAAGAACAATACGACTTAACAATACTAGCACTTCCAACAAACGTAATAGAACAAGAACTAAAAAAAATAAAAGATAAAATCAAAGATACACCAATGATAATAACATCAAAAGGAATATATAATAAAAAATTCCCATATGAAATAGTAAAAGAAATATTAGAAGCAAACAATATATATATACTATCAGGTCCAAGCTTTGCAAAAGATGTAATAAAAAAAGAACCCATAGCGTTAACACTCGCACCACAAACTATAGATATATTCAATGAAAAATATGTAAAAATCGAAACAACAAAAGATATATTAGGAATAGAACTCTGCGGTACATTAAAAAATATATTCGCAATAGGTTCAGGAATAATAGATGGAATGAATAAATCAGAATCAACAAAAGCCGCATACTTAACAAAAATAATAAACGAAACAAAAGAAATAATAAAAAAACTAGGAGCAGATGAAAACACAATACTTTTATCATGCGGAATAGGCGACATAATACTAACATGCACAAGTAGTAACAGTAGAAACTATACACTAGGATATAAAATTGGTAAAAAAGAACAAATAACACAATACATAAAAATAACAACAATAGAAGGATTAAATGCATTAAAAGAATATAAAAAACTACTAGAAGAAAACCATGTAGAAATAATAAATATATTATATGAAATTATTTATAATAATCAAAAACCAGAAAGATTAATAGATTACATTGTAAAGAAAGCGTGATAAAATGTTTGAAATAGAAAAAAAAGACTTAGAAATACTAAAAAAATTCATAGAACTATATGAAAAAATAGAATCAAGATATAAACGATATTGTATAATCTGTGACTCAATAAGAAAAAATATTCTATTCCAACAATATGATAAAAATCAAGAAAACATAAAGATAGAAGATGTATTTCACAGATTAAAAGAAGATCAATACAATAAAATCAAACAAGAAACAGACGAATATAGAAAAAACTTAATAAAAGAACAAATAAAACTAATAGAACAAGAAGTAAATGAAATAAAAAAATATAAAAAAATAGAAGACCTTTATAACATGATGTACTATGGGAATCTTTCGAAATATTTTGAAGAAGAACAGGAAAAAGAACTTCCTACAAAGGAATATAAAAAAGAAGAAAAACCAATAAAAGACATATACTTTAATAAAAAAAGTACAATTACACAAATATATATAAGAGTGAAATACCTATGTGAAGGAACTAATAAAAAAGAAAAACTAGATGATGAAATACTAAACAGTATTATTGAATTCTATAAAAAATTTAAAAAACCAATCGAGAACTTCATAGATGAAAACTATGAGATAATAATAAATATATTAAAAGAAATAGAAGAACCAGAAAAAATTGAACAAACAAAAATTCAAAGAACCAAATAATATTGAAAACAATTAATGATTGTGATATAATTATCACGTCATGTTCTCGTAGCTCAGTAGGATAGAGCGATCGCCTCCTAAGCGATAGGTCGGGGGTTCGATTCCCTTCGGGAACACCAGATGAATAACAAAGTAAGCTAACAACTTACTTTTTAAAATATTTTGTAAAAGAAAGGAAAATATAATGGGATTAAAAATAGAAAACGTATCAAAAAAATATGGAACAAAACAAGTAGTAGATAATATATCAATAAAACTTGATAAACCAGAAGTATTTGGACTTCTTGGAACAAATGGAGCTGGAAAAACAACAACAATAAGAATGCTTCTTGGAATAATAAAAAAAGACTCAGGAACAATAACATGGAATGATAAAGAAGTAGATAGAAAAAGTGTAAACTTTGGATACCTTCCAGAAGAAAGAGGAGTATATCCAAAAGTAAAAATAATTGATCAACTAAAATACTTTGCAGAACTAAAAGGAATGAAAAAAGAAGAGACAATTAAGTCAATTAATAATTGGGCAAAAAAATTAAAAGTAGAAGAATACTTAGAATTACCAGCAGAAAAACTATCAAAAGGAAATCAACAAAAAATACAATTCATGACAGCAGTAATACATAACCCAGACTTAATAGTATTAGATGAACCATTTTCAGGACTAGATCCAGTAAATACAGAAATACTTAAAAATGTAATAATTGACTTAGTAAAAAAAGGAAAATACATAATAATGTCCGCACATGAGATGCACACTATAGAAGAATTCTGTACAGATATACTAATACTTAATAAAGGAAAAACAGTATTAAAAGGCAATATACAAGAAATAAAAAATACATATAAAGCAAATAGAATAAAAATTGAATCAACAGAAGATATCACAGAAATAATAAAAAACAATAATCTAGAAATAGAAAATGAACATGACTTTACATATATAATAAAAATTAATGAAGAAAAACAAGGATATGATTTATTAAAAGAAATTGTAAAACAAAAGAAAACAATAAATAAATTTGAAATATTAAAACCTTCACTAAATGACATATTTATAGAGAAAGTAGGTGGTAAAAATGCGTGATACACTTACAGTAATGAAATTTACAGCGATTGATATGATAAAAAGAAAATCATTCATAATATCAACAATAATTATATTGTCAATGATAGTAATAGGATTTAACATCCCAAAAATAATAAAAAAATTTAAAACAGAAAATGATATTATTTTAATAGATAAAAATAACATACTTGAAAATAGAATAAATGAAATAGAATCAAAACAAAAAATAATAACAGAAGAAAAAAATATAGAAGAAATAAAACAAGAAATTAAAGATGGAAAAATAGAATATGGAATTATTTTAGAAAAACAAAACAATAATATAACATTTACATATATCTTAGAAAATGAGATGAGTAGTGGACCAAGCGAAGAGTTTATATCACAAATAACAAACCTTTATAAAGATATACAAATAGAAAGATTAAATATATCTAAAGAAGAAAGAGAAACACTTAACCCAACATTCGATTTTAAAATAGACGCAGTAGATAATAATATAACAGGAAATCCATTAGTAATGATGCTTTCATCACTTGTATTATTCTACGCAGTATACTTTTGTGCATTCCAAGTATCAAGTTCAATAACAACAGAAAAAACATCAAAAATAATAGAAACACTAGTAACATCAACAAGTCCAACAAACATAATAATAGGAAAAACACTAGGAATAGGAATAGTAGGATTATGTCAATTAGCAGCAATAATTATAACAACATATATAAGCGCAACAACATTTATGGAAAAAGAAATACTAGAATTAGCACTTGATACATCATCATTAACACTATCCTTAGGATTAATAACACTACTATATTTTATATTAGGATACCTAACATATGGACTATTATATGCTCTAACAGGTTCAACAGTAAGCAAACCAGAAGATATACAATCAGCAAATCAACCAGTAGTATTTATAACAATGATAGGATTTTATCTAGCTTACTTTTCAATGATGAATCCATCAAGCAATATAAACAAACTAGCCGCATTATTACCTATATCATCACCATTTTGTATGCCATTTAGAATAATGATGCATGCAGCAACAACAAGCGAGATACTATTATCATTAGGTATACTAATAATAACAATAATTATTGTCGCAAACATCGCAATTAAAATATATAAAAATGCAATACTAAACTATGGAAAAGCGAATTTAAAAGATTTAATAAAAATGTATAAACAAAAATAGGAGAAAATATGGAAAAAATAGTAAATATATTTATTGGATTATTTGGAGGAATAACTGGAACAGTTCTAGGAAAAGAAATACTAGTATTTATAATATCCCTAATGCCAATACTAGAACTACGTGGAGGTCTACTAGCCGCAAGTCTAATAGGACTAGATCCAATACCAAGCTATATAATATCAGTAATAGGAAATATACTACCAGTACCATTCATACTATGGTTTATGGGTAGAATACTAAAATGGATGAAAACAAGAAAAAAACTAAAAAAAATAGCAAATTGGATAGATAAAAAAGTAGAAAAAAATAGAGAAAAAATAGAAAAATTTGGATTCTGGGGATTAGTATTATTCGTTGGAATTCCACTCCCAGGAACAGGAGCCTGGACAGGATGCTTAGTCGCATCAGTTCTAGAAATGGATAAGAAAAAATCATTCATAGCCGCAATGATAGGAGTATTTATGGCAAGCATTATAATGATGATACTATCATTTGGACTATTAAGAGGAATAACAAATTAGTTATTCTTTTTCTTTTCTAAAATTGTCATATTATGTAAAATATTGGAATAAAATAAGTGTATTGATTAAAAAATATTGACACATGACACCTTGTCATAATATAATTGGTATGTTGTCAAAAAAGGAGGATACAAATGTTACAATTAAAAAAAATAAAAAAGAGTTATAAGACAGGTGAATTCGTTCAACATGCATTAAAAGGAATAGACCTAGAATTTAGAAAAAATGAATTCGTCGCAATACTAGGACCAAGTGGTTCAGGAAAAACAACACTATTAAATATCATAGGTGGACTAGATAGATACGATAGTGGAGACTTAATAATAAATGGAAAGTCAACAAAAAAATTTAAAGCTTCAGACTGGGATGCATACAGAAATAACTGTATAGGATTTATATTTCAAAGCTATAATCTAATTAGCCACATAAGCGTATTAGAAAACGTAGAAATGGGTATGACACTAAGTGGAATAAGCGCAAAAAAACGTCACAAAAAAGCAATGGAAGTATTAAAAAAAGTAGGATTAAAAGAACATGCACATAAGAAACCAAACCAACTATCAGGTGGACAAATGCAAAGAGTTGCAATCGCAAGAGCACTTGCTAATAATCCAGATATAATACTAGCAGATGAACCAACAGGAGCACTAGACTCAAAAACAAGTGTTCAAATAATGGAACTAATTAAAGAAATCGCAAAAGATAAATTAGTAATTATGGTAACACATAATCCAGAACTAGCTAATATATATGCAAATAGAATAGTAGAATTTAGAGATGGAGAACTAATAGATGATTCAAATCCATTAGAAGAAAACACAAAAGAAAGTACATACAATATAAAAAAAACAGCTATGAATCATTTAACAGCTTTAAAGCTATCATTTAATAATATAAAAACAAAAAAAGGAAGAACACTTTTAACAGCATTCGCATCAAGTATAGGTATAATCGGAATTGCTTTAATATTATCTTTATCAAATGGATTTAAACTACAAATAGATAAATTTGAAAAAGACACACTATCACAAGCACCAATATTAATATCAAAACAATCCGTGAATATGGAAAATATGTCTAGTATGGCAGAAGAAGACGATTTAGAAAAATATCCAAATGAAGAAGTAATTCATGCGCAAAAAACAGTAGAAAACTTGATGCATATAAACAAAATAACAAAAGAATATGTAGAAAAAATAGAAAGTATCGACCCAAACCTAATAGGTGGAATATCATATCAACGAGCAACAAATATAAACCTATTAACTAAAATTGATGGAAAAATAAAACAAATCGATAGTTCAATGATATTACCACTTCCAAGTACACTAGATGATAAAGAATCAACAGTAATGAAAGATAACTTTGAAGTAATATATGGAAATTACTCAACAAATAAGGAAGACTTAATATTATTAGTAGATGAAAAAAACAGAGTACCAGAATCAATATTAAAAACACTAGGCTTAACAGAAAAAAACATAAACTTTAAAGACATAGTAGGAAAAGAATTTAAAGTAATACTAAACGATGACTATTATAAAAACTTAGGAGAATTATACACAATTAATACAGACCTAGATTCACTATACAAAAAAGAAAATGCATTAACAATAAAAATAAGTGGAATAATAAGAGGAAAAGAAGGCAGTGACTTCGCAAAAATATCAGGATCAGGATTAATGTATAATAACTCACTAACAAAATATATAATAGAACAAAACAATAAATCAGAAATAGTAAAAAAACAAAAAGAAGTAGACTATAATGTACTTACAACAGAAATATTTGATACACTAACAGAAGAAGGAAAAGAAGCAAAAGAAATGATGTTATCATACCTTGGAGCAGATACAACACCAGTAATGATACAATTATATCCAACAGACTTTGACTCAAAAGACGAAATACTAAAAGTACTAGATGAATACAATGAAAACAAATCTGAAGACGATAAAATAATTTATATGGATCAAGCAAAACTAATAACATCAATGTCAGGAAGTATAATGGATGCAATAACAATAGTATTAATCGCATTCTCTGGAATATCACTAGTAGTGTCATCAATAATGATAGGAATAATAACATATATTTCAGTACTAGAAAGAACAAAAGAAATAGGAATACTAAGAGCCTTAGGAGCAAGAAAAAAAGACATAACAAGAGTATTCAACGCAGAAACATTTATAATAGGTTTAACATCAGGAGTAATAGGATTAATAATCGCAAAACTATTAACATTCCCTGCAAACAGTATAATAGAAAAACTAACAGAATTAAAAAATGTTGCAAAACTAAATCCAAAACACGCAATAATACTATTAATAATAAGTATATTCCTAACAGTTATAGGTGGTTTAATACCTTCAAAAGTAGCGGCTAAAAAAGATCCAGTAGAAGCACTAAGAAGCGAATAATGCCAACAAATACCTTTCTAAATCTTCCAAAAGAAAAACAAGAAATAATACTAGAGGCATCTAATAAAGAATTCAAAAGAGTTCTTCTTAAAGATGCTTCTATTAATAAAATAATAAAAGATGCCAGTATCTCAAGAGGTAGCTTCTACACATACTTTAAAGATATAAATGACCTATACATATACACATTAAGTAAATACCAAGATAGATTATATGAAATAATCAAAAACGGAATAGAACAAACCAAAGGAGACTTGCTAAAAACAACAAAAATAATATATGAAACAATTATAAAAGACTGCACATGCGATAAAGCAACATACAAAAACATATTTTTAAACCTAAACTATAATATATCAATAAGAAATCAACTTGAATACGACTTAGATAATAAATATAGACTAATAGAACTAATAGGCATAATAGACAAAACAAAACTAAATATAACAAAAGACGAAGAAATATTTTATATAATAGATATAATTATTGGAATAGTATTACATGCACTAATAGAAATATTTATAAGCGATAAAAACAAAGAACAAATAACAGATAAACTAAACAAACAAATAAAACTAATAGAGAAAGGAATATATAAAGAATGAAAACATTTTTAAAACATATAAAAAAACATACAATAACTATAATTCTAGTAATAATATTCCTATTTATACAAGCAATGTGTGACTTGTCTCTTCCAGACTATACAGCAAATATAGTAGACATAGGAATAAGACAAAGTGGAATAGAAGACAATGTATTCGAAAGTATTTCAGAGGAACAATTAAAAAAAATTACTCTTTTTCTAACAGAAGAAGAACAAAAAATAATACAAGAAAACTATGAACTAGATGAAATATATAAACTAAAAAAAATAGATGAAGAAACAAGAAAGAAACTATCAGAAATATTAATTAATCCAGAAATAACAATACAAACTATAGAAAGCGAAAATGGAAAATACATATTAAATAAATTAAACCTAGAAAATGAAGAACAATTCTATAAACTACTAAAAAAGAAAGAAACAAAAGAAAAAATATTAGAAAAAGTAGAAGAACAATACAACAACATCGATGAAAAAATAAAACAACAATATGGAATAGAATACGTAAAAAATATGTATAAAAATGAAAATATAGACATAATAAAAAATCAAAACAAATACATTACAAAATCTGGAATAAAAATGCTTGCACTTTCACTAGTAGGAGCCATAACAGCAGTAATAGTTTCATACCTAACAAGCAAACTTTCAGCAAAATTTGGACGTGATCTAAGAAAAAATATAGTTGAAAAAGTAATGACATTTGGAAACAAAGAAATGAAAGAAATAGGTTCATCATCATTAATAACAAGAAGTACAAATGACATAAATAGGGTACAAATGACACTAACAATGCTTTTAAGAATTGCCGTATTTGCACCTCTTATGGGAATAGGGGCATTATTAAAAGTAATCAATAATGAAATGAATTTCATACTAATAATAGGTGTATCATTAATATTAATACTAGTAATAGTACTATTCACAGTCGCAATGCCAAAATTTAAAAAAGTACAAGAACTAATAGATAAAGTAAACCAAGTATTTAGAGAAATACTAAATGGATTACCAGTAATAAGAACATTTGGAAGAGAAAAACACGAAGAAGAAAGATTTGACGAAGAAAATAAAAAACTATATAAAATAAATTTATTTGTAGATAGAGTAATGACATTAATGATGCCTTCAATGACATTCATAATGAATTTCTTGTGTGTTTTAATAATATATGTAGGAGCAAAAAAAATAGATGCAGGAACGATACAAATAGGAACACTTATGGCGTTTATTCAATACACAATGCAAATAATAATGTCATTCTTAATGATATCAATGATGTCAATAATGATACCACGTGCTTGGATATCAGTAAAAAGAATATCAGAAATATTAGAAACAGACCCGGTAATTAAAGAACCAGAAGTAATAGATGAAATAGGAAAAAAACTAAAAGGAAACATAGAATTCAAAGAAGTATATTTTAGATATCATGATGCAGACGAAGATATATTAGAAAACATATCATTTAAAGCAACGCCAGGAACAACAACCGCAATAATAGGAGGAACAGGAGCAGGAAAAACAACACTAGTAAATCTAATTCCACGTTTCTTCGACGCAACAGGAGGACAAATACTAATAGATGGAATAGATGTAAAAAAAATAGATTTAAAAGTACTAAGAGAAAACATAGGATATACACCACAAAAACCACTTCTTTTTACAGGAACAATTAAATCAAATATCGCATTTGGAAAAAAGAATATAGATACAATGAAACTAAAACAAGCATCAAAAATTTCACAATCAGAAGAATTTATATTAGAAAAAGAAAAAAAATACGACGAAGAAATATCACAAGGTGGAACAAATATATCAGGAGGACAAAAGCAAAGATTATCAGTAGCACGTTCAATATATAAAAATCCAAGCATATATATATTTGACGATACATTCTCAGCACTTGATTTTAAAACAGATAAAAATCTAAGACACGAACTAAAAGAAATAACAAACAATAGCACTGTAATAATAGTCGCCCAAAGAATAAGTACAGTATTAAACGCAGACCAAATAATAGTACTAGACGAAGGAAAAATAGTAGGAATAGGTAGTCACGAAGAACTAATGAAATCATGCGAAATATATAAAGAAATCGCACTATCACAAGTAACAGAGGAGGAACTAAATGGCAAATAATAGAGGACCAAGAAGAGGGCCAACACTAGAAAAAGCAAAAGACTTCAAAGGAACAACAAAAAAACTCCTAAAATACTTAAGCGACTATAAAATAAGCCTTATGATAGTATTAATATTTTCGATACTAGCCACAACATTCTCAATAATAGGACCAAAACTATTAGGAAAAACAATAACAGAACTATCAAATGGATTTATAAGAAAAATTTCAAATACAGGTGGAATAGACTTTGCAAAAATAACACAAATGCTAATAACACTACTAATACTATATCTAGTAAGTGCATTATGTACATTCATACAGGGCTTCATAATGACAAAAATATCACAAAAAACAACATACAAATTAAGAAAAGAAATATCAGAAAAAATAAAAAAACTACCAATGTCATACTTTGATAAAAAAACAAATGGAGAAACACTATCACTTGTAACAAACGACGTAGATACACTAAGTCAAAATATGGATCAGAGTATAACACAACTAATAACAAATCTAATAACAGTAATTGGAATAATAATAATGATGCTAAGCATAAACAAACTTATGACGCTAATCGCATTATCAGTAATTCCAATATCATTAATATTTGTAGGAACAATAGTAAAACACTCACAAAAACACTTCAAGAACCAACAAAACTATCTTGCAGATATTAATGGAACAGTAGAAGAAATGTACTCAGGACAAAATATAATAAAAGCATTTAATGCAGAACAACATATGTTAAAAAAATTTAATAAACAGAACGAAAAACTATATGATGCTTCATGGAAAAGCAACTTCCTATCAGGACTAATGCATCCAATAATGGCATTCATAGGAAACCTTGGATACGTGATAATATCAATAATAGGTGGATACTTCACAATAAAAGGGAAAATAGAAATAGGTGATATTCAATCATTCATAACATACACAAAAAACTTCACACATCCGATAACACAACTCGCACAGATATCAAACATGCTACAAGCTATGATGGCATCAGCAGAAAGAATATTTGAATTCCTAGAAGAAAAAGAAGAACAAGAAAAAGAAACACAAAATATAGATATAACAAAAATAAAAGGAAACATAGAATTTAAAAATGTTAAATTTGGATATGATGAAAACATAATAATAAAAAACTTTAACGCAAAAGTGAAACCTGGACAAAAAATCGCAATAGTAGGACCAACAGGAGCAGGGAAAACAACAATAGTAAAACTACTGATGAGATTCTACGATTTAAATGATGGAGAAATACTATTAGATGGAATAAACATAAATAAATATAAAAAAGAAGAATATAAAAAACTATTTGGAATGGTACTTCAAGATACATGGGTATTCTCTGGAACAATAATGGAAAATATAAGATATGGTAGATTAAATGCAACAGACGAAGAAGTGAAAAAAGCATCCATCAGCGCTCATGCACATCACTTCATAAAAACACTACCAGATGGATACAACATGGTATTAAACGAAGAAACAAATAATATTAGCGCAGGACAAATTCAACTTTTAACAATTGCACGAGCAATGCTAAGAGATCCAAAAGTATTAATATTAGATGAAGCAACATCAAACGTAGACACTAGAACAGAAGTATTAATACAAAAAGCAATGGATGAATTAATAAAAAACAGAACAACATTCATAATTGCTCATAGATTGTCAACAATAAAAAATGCAGATTTAATACTTGTTATGAAAGATGGAGATATTATAGAAACAGGAAATCATGAAGAACTAATGAAACAAAATGGTTTCTATAAAACACTATATAATTCACAATTTGAAGAATAATCACAGGAAACTGTGATTTTTTATTTTTTATGTGTTATAATAAAATAAATAAAATGTAGGAGGTAAATATGAAACAAAAAGAAAAAGAAATATTATTTGGAGATAGCATTTCATCAAGACACCCTATAATTCCAAATTCATCTATCTATGACACACTAAATATGTTAAGCTTAATGTATAGAAAATCAAACGCAATAGACTGCTTAGACTTGAAGATAACATACGAAGAATTAATTAACAATACAGCAATAGTAGCTCGCGCACTAAAAGAAATAGGAATAAAACAAAATGATATTATTACAATCGCAATGCCAAACTATTCACAAGCAGTTATAATGTTCCTAGCAGCAAATAAAGTAGGTGCAATAACATCATTTCTAAACAGTGGTTGTACAACAGAGGAAATTAAAAACTATCTAAATGAATTCGAATCACCACTTTTTGTAAACTTTAATAAAGAAGACAAATATAATGATGATATAATAAAAACAACAAAAGTAAAACAAATAATAACACTTTATCCAAAAAACATAAATTCAATTAATTTCAGTACTGAAAAGAAAACAATAGGATACTCCGACAAAATAGACTACAATGACTTATTTAATATATCAGAGTTTTATAAATCAACAACTAGAACAAAAACTAATGGTTCAAATACCGCACTACTTCTATTTACGAGCGGCTCAACAGGAAATCCCAAAACAGTAACACTAACCAATAAAAACATTGTATCTTCAGGAATATATATGAAAAATACAGGACATATAAAGATGATTAAAGGAGAAAAATGCTTAACATGTATACCATTCTGTTACCCATACGGATTTTCAACATCAACACTGATGTCATTGATGTGCGGAAGAGAAGCAATTTTAACACCAAATTTAAATGAAAAAAATATTAACTATTATCTATCAAAAAAACCAAATTATGTATTTGGAAGTCCTGCAATACTAGATTTGATTCTTAAAAATACAAATAAAGAACTTGATTTATCATCAATACACTCATATGTTTCGGGAGGAGATTTCTTAACTCCAACAAAGGCCATAGATGCAATAGAATTTTTTAAAGAACATAATGCGGATACAGAAGTATATAATGGATTTGGAAATGCAGAAGGCGCAGGAACATTTGGACAAGCCGTAGGATCAAAAGTAAAAAGAGACTCAGTAGGAAAAATTTTAAGTGGAATGTCTGCCATTATTATAGATCCAGAAACAGAAGAAGTACTTGATCCTATGGAAGAAGGATTACTATATCTATCAGGAAAAAATATATTCAAAGGATACTTTAAAAATGAAGAATTAACTAAAGAAAGTATTATAGAATACAATAATAAAAAATACTTTAAAACAGGTGTAATAGGAAAACTAGATGAAGAAGGCTATTTTTACATAACAGGGAGACTATCAAGATTTTATATCAGAATGGACTCACACAAAGTATATTTAGAACACTTGCAAAAAGTATTATCATACTATGATTTTATATATGAATCAGCAGCAGTACAAAAACCAAATGAAAAAGATAGATATGAAACAAAAGTATATATAGTTCTAAAAGATAATGTAAAACCAACAGAAGAACTAAAACAAAAAATATTAGAATTATTAAAATATCCAGTGACAACAAGTACAGGAGAAAAAATTATATTAAAAGAATACGAAATACCAAAAGAAATAGAATTTGTTGACAAAATACCAAAAACAAAAGCAGATAAAACAGACTTTAAAAAATTAGAACAAATTGCTCAAAAAGAATATGAAAAACAATATAAGAAAGGTGAAAGAAAATGAAAACAGGAATATATTTTCTAGTACAATCACTATTATTTACAATCCTATTGATGGTGGTATATTTTAATAAAAAAAGAATAGATAATATAGACAATAGAATATACGAAAATCTAATAATTGTATCATTAATAGAAATAACATTAGAACTATTCTTAGATATAATAATGCCACATTATGAAAAAGTAATGATACTAAGCGTATTTTTAGCAAAGACATATTGCGCTACGATAGCACTTTGGCTAGCGCTTATAAGTATGTATGTAACAATAGTTACATTGATACAAAAAAATAAGGAACAAATGCAAACAATAACAAAAAAAATATATAAGGTAATAGGATTAACAAGCATAATACTAATATATATACTCCCTATAAAATTTCATAACCAAAATGGGGAATATTACGCATACGGCAGTAGCGTAAATATAGATTATATTATGTCATTCGCATATTCATTTGCAGGAATAATATGTCTAATATGGAATAATAAAAATATTAAAAACAAAAAATTTATACCAATATTCTTATTTCTAACTTTAGGTGGAGTATGCGGATATATACAAATGCTATACCCATCACTACTATTATCAACTGCAGTCCATACATTTATAACATTCTTAATGTACTTCACAATAGAAAACCCAGACATGCAAATGATAGAAGAACTAAGTGAAAATAAAAAATTAACAGAACAAAACTATGAAGAAAAAACAAAATTTATTTTTAAAATATCACAAGACTTAAAAAAACCATTACAAGATATAACAAAAATAAGTAATGAATTAATAGAAAATAAAGAAAATTCAGAAGAAAAAATAAGACAAATAAATATAAGCTCAAAACAATTATACACATATGTAAATAATGCATTAGATGTTTCAAAAATTGATATTAATAGCCTAAAAATAGTTGAAAATGCATACAATACTAAAAATTTTTTTGAAGAATTAAAAATAAGAATAAAAAGAGAAATAGAAAAGACAAATAAAAATATTGAATTTAGATATGAAATATCAAATGATATTCCTGAATATTTAAAAGGGGATAACACAAAATTAAAACAAATAATAATGTCGGTTATATATGACTCAATCAAATATACAGAAAAAGGATTCATAGAACTAAACGTCAATACAATAATTAAATATGGAATATGTAGATTAATGATTGAAATATCCGATTCAGGTAAAGGAATGAATATACACAAAATAAACGAAATATTAAATGTATCAGAAATAATTGAAAAAAAAGAACAAGAACGAATTAATAAACTAGATATAACACTACCACTGGCACATAAGATAATCAAAACAATGAACGGAAGTTTTATAATTAAAAGTGAAGAAAATATTGGAACAAACTTCTTAATAATTATTGATCAACAAATAAAAGAAAAACAAAAAGAAAAAACATTAGAAAACTATTCAAAAAAAATTCTGAATGAAAAAAGAATTTTAATAGTTAGTATTGATAGTGATATAGTAAATAAAGTTCAAGATCGTTGTGAGGATTATGAGATAATTAATTCATTATATGGAAAAGATGCCGTAGAAAGATTAAAAAATGAAAACTTCGAATTCATACTAATAGACAACGAACTAACAAATGAAAGTGGAATAGACGTATTAAAACAAATAAAAGATAAAACAACAAAACCAATAATTATCTTAATAAATAAAGATGAAGAATTTATATCAAAACACTATTTAGAAGATGGATTCAACGAATTTATAATAAAAGAAGAACTAGATAGTGAATTAAAAAAACTAAATAAATATTTATAGTACTGTTAAACAGTACTTTTTAGTAGGAGAATATATGAAAAAAATAATACTATTAATAAATGTAATATTGCTAACTGGATGTCTTGGCAGAACAGCACAAGGATACATAACAAAAACATGTAAAATTGAAGAAAACATAAATGGTAATAAAGTAGAAACAATAATAACACTAACATCAAAAGAAGGATATATAGAAAATATAACAAAACAAGAAATATATGATGAATTAATGGATATAGAAGCAATCACAAACAGTAAAAAATCAGAACAAAATATATATAAAACAAAATCAGGAATAGACTTGTACATAGAAAAAAATACATTCCTTTATACAATCAATGTAAAAGAAATAGATGATACAATAAAAGAAAGATTTAATATAAAAGACGAACTACATAGACAATTAGACTATTACGAAAGCACAGGATATACGTGTAAATAGTAGAAAAAAATAAAAAAGTATGATAGAATAACACAGAAAAAAGAAAGGAAACAATATGAAAAACAAAAATTATATACTATCATTTATAATACCAGGAATTATAATGGTATTACTATACTTATCAGTAGGAGTAATAGGAGGAAACAAAAACATACTAACAGTAGACCTCGCAAACCAATATGTAGAATTCTTTGGTGCATTAAAAAACATACTAAATGGAACAATAAGTCCATTCTATACATTCTCAAAAACACTAGGAGGAAACCTATTTGGGTTAATAACATACTACCTACTTAGTCCATTAAACCTATTAATTATATTTGTAGATAGAATAGATATACCTAAATTTATACTAATAATAAACATACTAAAAATATCACTTTCAGGACTAACAAGCTATATATACTTTAACAAAACATTTAAAAAAGAAAAATTAAGTCTTCTTTTCAGTATAGTATATTCAACTATGGCATATAATATCGCATATAGTCAAAACATTATGTGGCTTGATGGAGTAATAATGCTTCCAATAGTATTCTTAGGAATAGACAAACTAATAGAAAAAAAACCAAGACTGTTTTTTATTTCACTTACACTTACAATTATATTTAATTACTACATAGGATATATGACATGTATCGCATCATTAATATATTATACATACCAAATTTATAATAAAGAAGCAAAAATAAAAAAAGAAAACATAATCTACTGTATAAAAAATATATTAATCTCAGTTCTAACAGCAGGAGTGGTACTAATACCATCAATATTCTCACTACTGCAAGGAAAAGCCAATGGATTATTAGGCGACTTTGTACCAAATCAAAAATTCGCACTCCTAGACCTAATAACACGATTCTACATAGGAACATTTAAAAATAGCGATATACTAGGAACATTACCTAACGTATACATATCACAAATAATGATATTCCTATGTATATATTACTTTTTCAATAAAGAAATAAAAGAAAAAGAAAAAAAGAGTACACTAATACTTTTAGGACTATTCACAATTGGATTTGTATTTTCACCAATAAATACAATATGGCATACACTAAAAAATCCAGTTGGATTTCCATTTAGATACTCATTCATGTTCGACTTCATATTATTAATAATCGCATATAAAAGCATACTAAAAATAAAAACAATAGATAAAAACTTCATAAAAAAATTCCTACTTTATGGAATACCACTAACACTATTAATTGATAAACTATTATATACAAATACAATGTACTATAAAATAATAGGTACATTCATACTAATAGTAATATATATGATATACCTATCAAAAAGAAAAAAAGAAATAAGCACACTTATAATACTGTTAGTAATATCGGAAATGTTTCTAAATAGCTTCACAATAGTATATAACATAAAATATCAAAACAAAGAAAAATATAATCGATTTGTAAAAGAAACAGGAACAATAATAGATAACATAACCGAAAAAGAAAATACATTATTTAGACTTGAAAAAGATTATGAATACTCATCAAACGATGAACTTTTGCTAAACTATAACGGAATATCACACTTTAGCAGTGTTTATGAAGGAACTACAAATGAACTACTAAAAAAACTTGGAATATTCAATAGATTTTACGTTACAAACTATAATGGATCAACACTTGTTACAAATTCACTTTTTAATATAAAATACATATTATCAAAAAAAGACATTCCATACTACAATAAAATAAATACAAATTACGGTATAAATACATACGAAAATAACTATAACTTGCCAATAGGCTTTATGGTAAATAAAGAAATTGAAACACTAGAATTAAAAAAACAACAACCATTTTTAAATCAAAATAATATATTAAAAACAATGTCAAAAACAAACGAAAACGTATTTTACAAGAACAACTACGAAATAGAACTAAATAATTTAAAGCAAGAAGAAGAAAAAATAAATACATACAAAAAAATAAAAGGAAATGATAAAGCATCCATAAAAATAAAAATAACAGTAGCCAACCCTGGAATACTATATGCATATATGCCTACCGAAAAATTTAAAAAAGTAGATATACTTCTAAATAACAAAAGCATAATAGATACAACAGCTGAAAATGGCTACCAAGACAATATAATAGAATTAGGAACATACAAAATCGGAGACACACTAGAACTTGAATACGAATTGCTTGAAAACACAATAGAACCAAAAGAAATAGAAATCTATGCATTAGACATAGAAAAATTTAAAAAGATAACAGAATCATTAAAACAGCAACAACTAAAAATAATAGAATACAAAAAAGACTATATAAAAGCAAACATCAACGTAGAAGAAAATAATAAAATACTATACACATCAATACCTTACGACAAAGGATTTAAAGTAATAGTTGATAATAAAGAAGTAAAACCAAAAACAATACTTGATGCACTAATAGGTATCGAACTTGAAAAAGGCAATCATACAATTGAATTGAAATATACACCAAGAGGCTTAAAAGAAGGAATCATATTAAGTGTTTTAGGACTATCTATATTTGTAGTAGGAGAAATAAATGCCAAAGAAAACAGAAGATATCATGCTAAAATCAAAACTAGAAACAATAAAAAATAAAAAAACAAAAAGAAAAAGTATTGAAAGACTAGAAAAAGCACTAAATAAAAAAACAATTGAAAAAACATACATAATTCAAGAACAAAAAATAAAACCTAAAACACAAACACAACAAGAAATAACAAGAAAAAAAGAAATAATAAAAAAACAAGAAATAATAAGAAAAAAAGAAATAATAAGAAAAAAAGAAATCAAAAGAGTGTCGCTTTGACACTCTTTATTGATTAATATAACAATCATCTAAAATGCTTAAATTGCCATACTTTAAAAGCTCATTACTAATACAATCTAAATCATTCAAACTAACTTTAAAAGTATAAGAAACTAAATCATTATAAACCTTATTAATAATAAGACAATTCTTAAGTAAACTATCGATAATTTTAGTATTATCATAACCAAAACTAATACTACACAACTTACCTAAAGACAAATTAACAATATTAGAACACATAATGGCTTCGCTACAACTATTTGAATAAGCACGAACGAGACCATTCGCACCTAACTTAACACCACCAAAATATCTTACAACCACGCACAAAATATGATTCAAATTCTTACTTTCTAAAACACCCAAAATAGGCATTCCGGCAGTACCACCGGGTTCACCATTATCATTAAACCTTTTAACATTATCTAAAATATACGCATAACACACATGAGTCGCATCACAATATTTCTGATTCAAAAAAGATAAATAATCATTAATTTCTGTAATACTATCAACACGATATAAAAAAGTAATAAAACGAGACTTCTTAATAGAAATCTCATTAGAGACATTATCGCTTATCGACAACATTTAACCAAATCTTTCTAATTAAATTAACAGACAAAGTAGAAAGAGAAAAACCAATAACAGGAACCAAAGAAGATAAAAATATATTGTTACCAGTATTAACAAAATAAGAAAATAACAAAACAACAATATAAGTTAAAATACAAATAGACACACGACGAGTAAAACTAGTTTCCCATCTTTTATCAAGTTCAACCCTTTTATTACGTTCCTCAATCAAACTAACCCTTTTTTCTAAATCCATATTAACCACACACCTTCACTTTCTTAATATTATGCTTAATACTACCACCAGGTAATTCATAAACATTATAAACATTTTTCTTAGGTAAAATAACCCTCCAAGGAGAAACATTTTTAAAAACAAATAAAACATTATTATCAACATCAGTCATAACAACATCGATACTTGTACTCATAAAAAAAGTATGAATACTGTTGCACTTACTAAACTTCATGCAATAAGCAAAGTCGCGTACAAACATGAGCCCTTTAAATCTGTCATAAAACGATACACAATCAATTAAATCATATTTTTTTTTATCAATTAAAACATACATATAACCACCAATAATACTATAACACATAAAAGAATAATTGACAAATAAAAATAAATTTAGTATACTAAATATAAATAAGATAGAGAGTAGAGGGATAGTATGAAATTAAATAATAAAGGTCAAGCACTAGTAGAATATTTATTGATAATAGCAGTAATAAGCGTTGTAGCTGTTAGTGTTGTTAAATTATTAGGAGGATACCTTCAAGACTCTATAACAAAATCATCATGTAACCTAGTAGATAAAGTGTACGTGGAAGGAAACAAACCAGGAGAAGGTACATGTCAATAAATAAAATAATATAGTGAATAACTATATTTTTTTTTGACATTTCTCTTACACTCTGATATAATTTTATATATGATAGGATAGTGATAATATGAAAAATAATAAAGGACAAGCACTGATAGAATTTACACTAATATTACCAGTTATCCTAATAATACTACTTTATGTAGTAGAACTAACAAGAATAACACTAAAAAAATACGAACTAGAATCAAATATGGACTTGATAGTAACACTTTACCAAGAAAAAAAACAAGAAGAACTAAATAATTATATCAACAAAAACAACATAAATATAACATATACGAAACAAGATGAATTAACAACAATAATAGTTAGTAAAAACACAAATACAAATCTTCCAATAATAAAAAACAATCTAGGTAAAATAGAAACAAAAAGGACAATATATGAAAAAGAATAATGGCCAAGTATTAGTATTATTTGTAATAATTTTACCAATATTACTTCTCCTACTAGTAATAGGAATAGAAGTAGGAAATATATACCTAGATAAAACAAAAACAAAAAATGCAATAAAAGAAATAATAACAAGTAATCTAAAAAATTATGATGATAAAACAAATGAAAGAATTAATATATTAATAGACGATAATATAAAAAACATAGAAAAAAAAGAAATATTTACAAGCGAAGACGAAATAAGAATAAACATAAAACAAAAAAAAGTACTATTTGGAAAAAATATATCAATAAACTATAAATATATAGGGAAAAAAGAATTAGAGACAATAACACTAAGTGAGGGATAATATGGCAATACATGAAGCAAAAATAATAACAATCGCATCAGTAAAAGGGGGAACAGGAAAAACAACAACCGCTTTAAACCTAGCAGGAACATATAGCTTAATGAATAAAAAAACACTATTATTAGACTTTGATTTATATAGTGGCGGAATCGCACTATCATTAGACAAAGATATTACTTCAGATCTATATAAACTATCATATGATATGAGCGTAAACGAATACAAAAATATAAATGACTATATATTAAAATATAATGAATTTATAGATATAATACCTGCGCCAAAAGACCCAAGATATGCAAGCAAAATAGAAACAAAATATATAAGCGCGATACTAAAAAAAGTACGACCAAAATATGACGTTATTATAATAGATACAAACCACGTTTTAGATGCAACAAACTTAATACTATTTGACAAAAGTAACACGATTATATATGTAACAAACAATAGTCCATTAGATATAAAAAATCTAAAATCAATGATTACAATACACAAAGATATGGAAAAAGAAAATTACATAGTGGTACTTAATGAATCGACATCAAAACTAAACGAAATCTTTAGTAATTACGATATAAAAAACATAATTAAAAATGATATAAACTATGTAATTCCAAGAACATTTTATAACAAAAATATAAATAAATACGTTATGAATGGAAAAATAATGACACTAGAAAAAAATATAAGAATATTAAACCCAAAAACAATTAAAATATTCGAAAAAATGGCATTAGACTTATTAGAAAGGTGATAACATGGCTAAAAAAAAATTTACAGAAGAATTTGGAATAAAATTAGAAACAGAAACAGAAGAATTAACTGACTATGAAACATTTCCAAATAAAATATTACTAGATGAATTAAGAAACAAAATAATTCAAAATCTAATAGACAATGACATTGGTGAATACAAAAATATGAACGACTTTGTAAAACATGAAATTGATTCAGCAATAGAAGGATATGACTTGACAAATGTAGAAATAAGCTACTTACATAATCTAATAGACAATGAAATAAATGGATATGGACCAATAACAGAACTATTAAGTGACAAAAATATAACAGAAATAATGGTAAATGGAACAAATGAAATATATGTTGAAATAGACGGAAAAGTAATACAAGATAATAGTATATCATTTATAAATAAAGAACATATACTAAGAACAATAGGTAGAATCATACAACCACTTGGAAGAACAATAGATATATCAAATCCAATGGTAGATGCAAGACTTCAAGATGGATCAAGATTAAACGCAATAATTCCGCCATTATCACTAAAAGGACCAGTCCTAACAATAAGAAAATTCAAAGAAGAACTAGCAAACATAGACGACTTTTTAAGAACAGGAACACTAACACCATACATGGCAAGATTCCTAGAAGCAAGTGTAAATGCAAAATTAAACATAATAATATGTGGAGGAACAGGATCAGGAAAAACTACACTACTAAACGTCCTATCATCATTTATATCTAATGATGAAAGAATAATAACAATAGAAGATGCAGCAGAATTAAAACTAAAACAAAACCACGTTATTTCACTAGAAACAAGACTTACTAATTACGAAGGTACAGGAGAAATTACAATAAGAGACCTTGTTAGAAACTCACTACGTATGAGACCAGATAGAATAATAGTAGGAGAAGTAAGAGGTAAAGAAGCATTTGACATGCTACAAGCAATGAATACTGGACATAATGGGTCCCTTACAACAATGCACGCAAATGGTCCAATAGATGCACTAAATAGACTAGAAACAATGATACTTATGGCAGGGATGGAAATACCTATAACCGCAATAAGAGAATACATAGAAAACGCAATAGATATAGTTGTACAAGTATCTAGACTATCAGATGGAAGAAGAAAAATAACAAGTATATGCGAAGTAGTAGGATTTGATAAAGATAATATTAAATTAGAAGAAATATTTGGATTCAAACAAGAGGGATTAACAGAAAACGGTGAAGTAATAGGAGAATTCATAAAACACGACTATAAACCATTAGTATATAATAAACTAAAATCAAGAGGAATAAACGACCTAACAGACATTTTTGAGTAAGGAGGATTAATATGGAAGAAACAATTGGATTTAATATATATGAACATCAATTAACAAACGAAGATATAAATGTATCATTTAATCCAAATCCAGCTTACTCTTCATACAAATTAATAATAAAAAAAGACGATGAAATATATAAAGAAATAACAAAAATAAATCTAACTTCAACAAATTTTACATTATCAGAAACAGGCGAATACCAAATAGAAGTAAAATACTATGACGCATTCATGAATGAAACAAGTGAATATAGTGGAAAATACATAATAGATAAAGAAGCACCTGTAATAAAAATAAACAAAAATTACTACGAAATAGCATTAGGACAAAAACTAAATATAATGGAAAATGTAATCGCAACAGATAATCATGACAAAAATATCACAAGCAATATTACGACAAACATAAACGAATTAAACCTAAACGAGAGAGGAAAAAAAACATTAATATATCAAGTATCAGATCAAGCAGGAAATCATACACAAAAAGAAATAATTTTAAACGTAACACATAGCCAGACAAGCGTTATAATTCTTCAATTAATATTTATAGGAATACTTGCATTAATTGGTTTAGGAATATACATATATAATAAAAGTAATAACCTAGAAAGAAAAATAAATAGATTTAGTATAAGCCCTTTGAAAGACACATCAATGTCACTGTTTGATGGCGTATTTATCAATATATCGAATATAATAAATCAACTAAATAAAGTATTATATAAATCAGAATTTATAAAGAAATATAGTAAGAGATATACAAAATACATTAGAACAAGCAATCAAATACATAAATCGAGTATGGACTACATATCAACAAAAATTATTTCATCAATTATATGCATATTAATAGCGTTATTCTCAAAAACAATAAGATTTAAAGTATTTACAATATATGATGCATATATACCGCTATTATTTGGTTTCTTTTTACCAGATTTTGTATATTATTACAAATATAGAAATTATAAAAACAAACTAGAAAACGATTTATTACAAGCAATAATAATAATGAACAATGCATTTAAATCAGGAAGAAGTATAACACAAGCAATAAAACTAGTATCAAAAGAACTAGAAGGACCAATGGCAGAAGAATTTAAAAAAATTCATCTAGAACTATCATTTGGCCTAGGATTAGACGTAGTATTTAAAAGACTATATGAAAGAATAAAAATAGAAGAAATCGCATACTTAACAGCGTCACTTACAATACTAAATCAAACAGGAGGAAACATTGTAGAAGTGTTCAACTCAATAGAAAAATCATTATTCAATAAGAAAAAACTAAGATTAGAATTAAAAAGTCTAACTAGTGGTTCAAGAATGATAGTAAATGTACTGATAATAGTTCCAATCGCATTTATACTACTAATTTGGATAATAAATCCATCATATTTTTATCCATTATTAACAAATAAACTTGGCTATATAATAATAATTGCAGTATTTATATACTATATAATATATATAATTGTAATTAGAAAACTATTGAAGGTGAAAATATGAAAAATCATAGATTTGTAAGAAAAATATATAGAGAAACAGAAATAAAAAGAGTAAAAGAAAAAATCAGAACATTAAAAAACTACCCATTAGATGAAATAAGTTTTCTTAATATAAGATTACTAACAACACTTATAATATTTTCTGTAACACTATTAATATTTAAAACAGGATACATATTATCACCAGTAATAGCCCTAGTATATTATTACGTATTTGAATATTTATTCTTAGATACGCAAGTACAAAAAAGAACAAAACAACTAGATAGAGAAGCATTAACATTCTTTGAAATATTAACACTAACACTAGAATCAGGAAGAAACCTAGAAAAGGCACTAGAAATAACAGTAGAAAATGTTAATTCAGAATTGTCAGAAGAATTTAAAAAAACATTATTTGAAATAAAATTTGGTAAATCACTGCTAGAAGCACTTAACGATACAAAAAAAAGAATACCATCAGAAACAATAAATAATATAATTCTAAACATTACACAAACAAATATATTTGGGAATAGTATAATAGATACAATGTATTCACAAATAGAATTCTTAAGAGATAAACAAGTATTGTCAATTAGAGAACAAATGAACAAAATACCAAATAAAATATCAATGATATCAGTATTATTTGTAGTGCCAATAATACTATTAATAATACTAGGTCCACTTTTAATAACATTTTTAAATGGATAAAAAAAAAGTATAGCTTAATAGCTATGCTTTTAATTTTTCAATCTCCTCAACACTTAAACCAGTACATTCAGAAATAAAACTAATATCACTTTGCTTCTCAAGCATCTTACGAGCTATCTCAATATTTCTCTCCTTAATTCCAATTTCCTTACCTTCATTCTTCGCATCCATAATAGCTAATCTTTGACAATATTCATCAAGTTCTTGTTCCTCTAACCAACTCATAGGTATAGAATCATGACTTAAACTTTTTAAATGTTCATAT
>Ga0247611_10002654_pt1 | contig 28183 bp, 40 predicted proteins | sample 177DNAGHGhighgp2_FD_192422 | JGI IMG/M metagenome (GOLD analysis project Ga0247611, IMG submission 192422) | Sheep rumen microbial communities from Palmerston North, Manawatu-Wanganui, New Zealand - 1770 DNA GHGhigh gp2 | ecosystem: Host-associated > Mammals > Digestive system > Stomach > Rumen... | reverse complement strand
CTTCTTGAATATGAATTCTAATGACATTGCTCAACAGTTACAAGATACTTTGCAAGGTAATCTTCGTGAATTGGTTGGTAGTCAAGGACTTAAAGAGTTGAATATTGATCGAGATGGTTTCTCTAATCAGGTAACTGAAAAAGCAACTCCTGATATGGAAAAGTTGGGTATTTCAATTCTTTCATTCAATGTTCAGAATATTACAGACGAGCTTGGTTTGATTGAGAACCTTGGTGCTGATAATACTTGGGCAATTCGTAAGAATGCTTCGATTACTAAGGCACAAGCTGAGAAGGATATTGCAGAAGCTCAAGCAGAAAACAGTAAGCTTGCTAATGATGCGAAAGTTATATCTGAAACAGCAATCGCTGAACGAAATAATGAGTTAATCATTAAGAAAGCAGACCTGAAACAAGTTTCAGACACTCGTCAAGCACAAGCAGATGCTGCTTATAAGATTCAGGAACAGGAACAGCAGAAGATTCTTAATGAAAAGGAAGTTGAAGCTCAGATTGCTCGTACGAAGAAAGAGCAGGATCTTACTAACGAACAAATTAAGATTCGTGAAAATAAGCTCCAGGCAGAAATTAATAAGCAAGCAGATGCTGCTCGTTATCAAAAAGAAACTGAATCTGAAGCACTTAAGTTCCAAATTCAGAAGAATGCAGAGGCAGATCTTGATAAGAGGAAGAGAGAAGCTGAAGCTAAGCGATATGAGGCCGAGCAGGAAGCAGAAGGTATTAAGGCTAAGGCTGAAGCATCTAAGTATGCTGCTTTACAGGAAGCAGAAGGTATTAAGGCTAAGGGTGAAGCAAATGCATATGCTATTCAAGCTGCTGGTGAAGCAGAAGCAGTTGCTATGGAAAAGAAAGCTGAAGCATTTAAGAAGTATAATGATGCTGCAATTGCACAAATGGTTATTGAAAAGTTACCTGATATCACCAAGAATGTTGCTGAACAGGTTTCAGCTATTAAGGGTGTAAATATTTACAGTACCGGTGGTAAAGAAGGAGCAGGTATTGGAGCTATCACAAATACTTTGCCAGTTGTGCTTGCTCAAGTTAATGATACTGTAAAGAGCTCTACAGGTGTTGATTTATCAAAAATTGTTAAGAAGCATGAAGGTTAATTAAAATTAACAATTTTAGTAGGGAAAATATATTAGTAAAAATTAGACTTTTCCCTACTAAATTGTTATAATTTGCAAAAGAGTTTTAGTAAAATTATGGCAAATATTATTACGGTCGTAATGACCAATAAGAAGCTTAATGCTTATAATTTGTCACAGAAAGAGCGATTCGATGTAATTTGTGATTATATCGTTTCTCCTGGTGATATGATTAAGAGCCCTGATTATGATATGTTGCTTGAAGTATATCTTATTAAGGGAGAGTATCATTACGAAGATAACTTATGGGATAGTTATCCTACATTAGTGGTTGAAACAATTAATGGAAAGAAACCGACTGCTAAATGTAGTAATTCAGGTTTCTTTAATGAACATTATAAAAATCCAAAAAATTCTAGTAAAGCTATGAGCACAAATTCAAATTCTATGCTTAGCGGGATTATTGACAAGTACAAATCCCAATTTTATCCTGAAAAGGAAGTTAATATCCGTATGTCTTTAAACGGATTGTTATGTGTACCGGTAGATGGAGAGTATATTGGTATTGACTCATCTAATGAACTTGTTTCATTTCCTATTGAAATGACGATTGAATTACCCATCTATTCAGTAATGAAGATGAATAATACAATTCAAATTGGTGATATTATCAAGAATGGTCGCACTTATGCGAAAGTTATTAAGAAAAATGCAGATGGTTCATTGAAATGCCTGACTTATAGTGGAGGTATTCGTAACCAGAAGGAAATCAAAGACTTTATGCTTGGTAGTGCTACGACTCGTGTATTGATTAATATGTTTAATTTCAGTACAGGTGAGAATGATTTTAACCCAATTATGTTTATGGCTATGAGCGGTGAGTCATTTGATGTTAATTCATTGCTTATGCTGTCAATGACTCCACAAGGTAAAAACTTGTTTAGTAATGCTGGCGGTGGTTTTAACCCTATGATGTTGATGATGCTTGATTCTAATCGTCGTGGTAGTATGGGCAGCAACTTTATGGAAATGATGATGATGGCTAATATGATGGGCGGTATGAATAACAATCAGTTTGTAAATCCATTGGCAAATATGTTTAATTTCAATAATAATAATCAGCCTGCAATGAAGCCACTTAATGAAACTACTACTGTTGTAGCTTCTGAAGATGAAGATGAGAGTGATGAACTTTCAGATATGATTAAGAAGATTATGAATAACCCTGATGCCTTGAATAAGATTAAATCTCTTCTTGGCGATGAAAAAAATTCTAAGTAATTATGGGCGGCGGTTCGTATAATATTTCTTCAGCTAAGACAAGATCTTATACTTATAAGAAAATGTCTAAAGAAGAAATCTTTTCGCAAAAACATATGGATCCAGATATGAATCCATATAAGGTAAAAATTCGTGAGTCTAGAGATAATGGAGAAGGTAAAGATTCATATCCTATAATTATTGCATTTGATCAAACTGGTTCAATGGAAAATTTGCCTAATCTTATTATTAAGAATGTTCTTCCGACTATTATGGAAAGAATTATCAATGCAGGAGTTCCGAATCCACAAATTATGTTTGTAGGTATTGGCGATTCATGCGGAAGAGAAGAAGCACCATTACAGGTTGGACAGTTTGAGTCTGATGAACGAATAGAAAAATGGCTTTCTAAAATTTATTTGGAAGGCTGTGGTGGAGGAAATGGACATGAATCTTATCCACTTATATGGTATTTTGCTGATAGACATATTGTTACAGATTCATGGGAAAAAAGGCATCGTAAGGGTGTATTAATTACCATTGGTGATGAACCTTGTCAGAATGTCTTGACTAAGAGTGAATTAGAGCGATATATCGGCGATAATCCTGAAGATGATGTTCTTGCTAAAGATCTACTTGAAAGAGTTAAAGAAAAGTGGCATGTATATCATATTCATAATGAGCATAATGCAGATTATAGTAATGTTTACTCATTTAAAAATTCTAATTGGGAATCGTTACTTGGTATCAATGCAGTTTGTTCATATTCTGAAGATGGATCCGATATCGGAGATATTATTCCGGCATTAGTTGAATCTGCTTTTAACAGTGCAGTATGATAAGTAATTCCAAAAAAGTGAGTATTGTATTGGGTTCTTTGTTCGGTGACGAAGGTAAAGGGAATACAGTACAATGGCTCTGTAAAGAAGCGATAGCTAATGGTTTAAATCCATTAGTTATTCGTTTTTCTGGTGGAGCTCAAGCAGGGCATAGAGTTATTAATGAAACTAATGAACATGTATGTTCGTTAACAGGTTCAGGAGTTTTATTAAATATACCTACATATCTTAACCAGAACGTTTATATTGATCCTATATCATTAAAACGAGAATATGAAATTCTTGTAAATAAAGGATTTACACCGAAGTTGTTTATTAATAATTGTTGTAGGGTTGTGACCCTTTATGATATATTAAAAGACAATAAGGATAAAAAAGTTCAAAGTCATGGAACAACTGGTTGCGGAATTCATGCTACATTTGTTCGTTATAGAACACAGTATAGTATTGATATATGTGGTATAGGTGATACATGTTTTGATCCAGAATATATGTTAGAAAGAGTAGAAGCACATTATTCTGATGATAAGATAACAATATTTGAAGAAGATAAGCAAAAATTTATTGAAGCATGTAACTGGATAAAACAGTTTGTAATAAAAGATGGTGATGATCCTACTGAGCAATTTGATTCGTTAATATTTGAAGGTTCTCAGGGTTTATTACTTGATATGGAAAATGGATTTATGCCTCATTGTACACCATCTATGGTGGGGTTAAATGGAATACCAGCTAGATTTCTTCAAAATGCTAGAGTTTATTTAGTAATGCGAAGTTATCTTACAAGGCATGGAAACGGATATAATCCCGATGATGAGAATATTGTAAGAACACAATATCAGAATTTGTTTGAAGCCACAAATAGAGATGATGGTCCGCAAGGACTGTTTAAAATTGGATTGCATGAGCATCAACTGATAAGAGATGCATTTGTGAGACATAAGCTGGATAATTATTATCGTATGTATAATTGTATATTTAATATAGTTATAACTCATATGGATTGTTGTCCTGGTTTCAAAACAAGCCGAGAACTTGTTCCCCCAATGTTGTTTAAGGATGGAAATAAAGTGTTAATGGAATATCCGCAAGATATTCAAAAAGATTTTTATGGATTAGGATTTATTCCAGAAAACATTTATTTAGGTTATGGACCGAATTCGAATATTATAAAATGTCCTACAAAACAACGAATAATATAATTTAGAAAAATGATTGTATAAAAGGTGATACTGTTTGTTAGTATCACCTTTTATTTTTTAATAAATATAAAAATTGAATGTTCATTTAATGAAGAAAACTATAAAAAAATTAGTTGTTGAGTATCAAAAATTTATGGATGATGTTTTAGACGATAATGATGATTAGACGTTTAACGATATTATTGTTGATAAAATGTTTCATCCAGCATCAAGAAAAGAACTTATATAGAATATATAGGATTGTATTAATAGTAATATTAAAAATCTTAATTGTATTGATGTTTCTAAAATTATTGATTTCTCCTATATATTTCATAATTTTGATATGACAGACGTTGATATATCATTGTGGGATGTAAGTAAAGGCGAAGATTTTAGTTATATGTTTTAGAACAGTAAAAACTTAACATCTGATTTCAGTAATTGGAGTTTAGACTCAATGGTTTCTGCAGAAGGGATGTTTTATGAATGCGATAAAATTATATTTCCTCCTAAATTACCTTAGATTAAGTTATCAGGTTATTGTTATCAAAATATGTTTTATGGTTGTACATCATTAACTGAAGCACCAGAACTACCAGCAATTAATTTATCAGCCAATTGTTATGAAGGTATGTTTAGAAATTGCAAAGCATTAACTAAACCTCCTAAACTTCCAGCTACAGAATTATAGAGTAGTTGTTATGATAACATGTTTTGGGGTTGTACATCATTAACTGAAGCACCAGAACTACCAGCAACTAAATTATCAGCTAATTGTTATTCAAAAATGTTTTCTAAATGTACATCATTAGCTATAGCACCAGAATTAACAGCAACTATATTAGCGGATAATTGTTATGAATGTATGTTTTGGAGTTGTACATCGTTAACTGAAGCACCAGAACTTCCAGCAATTGAGTTAAAAGAAAAATGTTATGAATCTATGTTTGAAAATTGTACATCATTAACTACAGCACCAGAATTACCAGCAACTAAATTAGCGGATAACTGTTATAATAGTATGTTTTGTGGTTGTACATCATTAATTAAAGCACCAGAACTTCCGGCAACTGAGTTAAAAGAAAAATGTTATGAATCTATGTTTTTAAACTGTACTTCATTAAAAGAAGCACCAGATTTACCGGCAACAACATTAACAAATTGTTGTTATTATAATATGTTTTATGGTTGTACATCATTAACAAAAGCTCCAAAATTATCTTGTTCTGTTATAATTGAACTTATAAATTCAAAAATATAAAAGTTATGAAAGCTAATATACAAAAATTAATTTTAGAGTATCAAAAATTTATGGATGATATTCTTGATGATGACGATTCTTATGTATTTCATGATATAGTATCTAATAGGTATGAATATCATCCTAAAACAAAAGATGAATTAATACAAAATATTGAAGAATGCTTATAGAACAATATTAAAAATCTTAACTGTATTGATGTATCTAAAATTACAGATTTTAGTAATTTATTTAAAAATAAGGATATGACAGATATAGATGTTTCATTATGGAATGTTTCTTATGGTGTAAATTTTGAATGTATGTTTTATAAAGCTAAAAACTTGACATCGGATTTTAGTAATTGGAGTCTTTCATCTGTAGAAAATGCAGTGTTAATGTTTCAAGACTGTGACGAAATAACTACTACACCTAGCTTACCATAGATGAATTTAAAGCGAAATATATATTATCGAATGTTTCATAGCTGTACTTCTTTAAAAGAACCTCCTGAGTTACCAGCAACTGAATTAACTTCATCATGTTATGAATCTATGTTTAAAGATTGTACGTCTTTAGTAAAAACCCCATCTAAACTTCCGGCAGATTATTTAGCTGTTAGTTGTTATGAAAGAATGTTTAAAAACTGTGTTTCATTAAAAGAAGCAACTGCTCTTACAGCTTTAGTGACTAAAAAAAGTTGTTATTAGTCTATGTTTGAAAATTGTACTTCTTTAGTAAATGCACCTGAACTTTTAGCAACTAAATTAGCAGATAACTGTTATTGGAGGATGTTTACTAATTGTACATCATTAGTAAAAGCTCCTGAACTTCCAGCAACTAAATTAGCAGATAACTGTTATGATCATATGTTTAATGGTTGCACATCATTAGTAAATGCACCAGACCTTCCAGCAACTGAATTGTCAACTGCTTGTTATTCAAGTATGTTTAATGGTTGTACATCATTAATTAAAGCACCAGAGCTTCTGGCTACTGAACTGAAACCTTTCTGTTATTTAAGAATGTTTTATGGCTGTACATCATTAGTAAAAGCTCCTGAACTTCCTGCAACTGTATTATATGACAGATGTTATGATCATATGTTTTGGGGTTGTACATCATTAGTTGAAGCACCAGAGCTTCCAGCAACTAAATTAGCTTATTCATGTTATAGTAACATGTTTATGAAATGTATATCATTAGTTGAAGCACCAGAGCTTCCAGCTACTGAGTTAAGGTCATATTGTTATACATCTATGTTTTGGGGTTGTACATCATTAACTAAAGCACCAGAACTTCCAGCATTATATTTAACACCTGGGTGTTATCAAGAAATGTTTGTTAATTGTACATCGTTAACTGAAAAACCAGAACTTCCAGCGATAGAGTTAAGTGTTGACTCTTATAAGGATATATTTGATGGATGTACATCTATAAATTAAACGATAAAGGTATGAAAAAGAATATAAAGAAATTAGTTTTAGAATATCAGAATTTTATGGATGATATTTTAGATAATACAGATGAATAGGAGTTTTAGGATATTATAAACAATAAGTTATACCATCCTACGAGTACTGATGAACTTAAAGCATATGTGGATTTATTATTAGATAAAGGAGAAAAAAATCTTAATTGTATTGATGTATCTAAAATAACAGATTTCAAAAATATATTTAGTTATAAAAATATGAAAGATGTAGATATATCTTTATGGGATGTAAGTAACGGAAAAATTTTTGAATTTATGTTTTATGAATCGGTTAATTTTAATTCTGATATATCGATGTGGGATGTAAGTAACGGAGAAAATTTTAGCTTTATGTTTCAAGGGTGTGGAGAATTTAATCAAGATTTAAGTAAATGGAATACTAAAAAAGCTACTACAATGTAGTGTATGTTTTCTGATTGTTTTGATTTTACTGCTGATTTAAGTTAGTGGAATGTTAAGTTATGTAAACATTTTGATTATATGTTTTTAAACTGTTATGAATTTACTTCTGATTTAAGTTAGTGGGATGTTAGAAACGGAGAACATTTTTCAGGTATGTTTTAGAACTGCCGAAAATTTAATTCAGACTTAAATAATTGGAATGTTAAAAAAGGCTTAGATTTTGAGTCTATGTTTTCTGCCTGTACATCTTTTAATACACCAATAAAAAAGTGGAATATCAGTAAAGGCCTTAAATTTATACAGAATATGTTTAAAGGCTGTCCAATTGAAGTAAAAATTAAAGCACAATTAAGTGCAACTCCAACTTTAGTATGAAAAAGAATTTAAAGAAACTAATTAATGAATATCAAAATTTTATGGATGATATTCTTGATAATGATGATGAATAGGTATTTAGAGACATAATAAAGGATAAGTATGTATATTACCCTCAAACAAAAGAAGAATTACAGACAATTATTAATGACTTAATATCAAAAGGTCATAAGAACCTTAATTGCATTGATGTTTCTAAAATAACTGATTTTTCTGAGTTATTTAAAGATTATGATATGTATAAGGTTGATATAACATTTTGGAATGTTTCAAATGGAAAACAGTTTGAAGGAATGTTTTGTGATGCTAAAAATTTAACTTGTAAGTTTAATAGTTGGAGTTTAGATTCTGTTGAATGTGCTGAGAATATGTTTAAGAATTGTGATAAGTTAAAAGTAGCTCCGTTACTTCCACAAATGTAGTTAACTGAACATATTTACAAAGGAATGTTTAGAGGTTGTATTTCATTAAAGAAAGCTCCAGAACTTCCAGCTACGGAATTAACAGATACTTGTTATTGTGCTATGTTTAAAGGATGTACATCATTAGTTAAACCGCCTAAGTTACCAGCAACATAGTTAAGATTGGATTGTTATGCAACTATGTTTTGTGGATGTACATCATTAACAAAAGCACCTAAATTACTTGCGACATAGTTAGCATAGGGATGTTATTATTAGATGTTTTAGGATTGTACTTCATTAGTATCTGTACAAGTAAAGTTACCAGCAAAACAATTAGCCAATTCATGTTATAGAAGAATGTTTAATAATTGTTCTTCATTAACGAAAGCTCCAGTTTTACCAGCAAAATAGACTGAAAACAGGTGTTATGAAGAAATGTTTTTGAATTGTACATCATTAATACAAGCACCAGAACTTCCAGCAACTGAGTTAAAAGACAAATGTTATTATTCTATGTTTTTGGGCTGTAGTAATTTAAGATTTGCTCCATCAGAATTGCCAGCAACAGAATTAGGATATCTTTCATATTGTGGTATGTTACAAGATTGCGATAATTTAGTGAATTGCCCTAAATTTCCACCTAATATAACATTAGCTATGTTTTTAAAATATACAAAAAACTCTGAATAATTGTATTATGAAAATAAGTATTAAAAACTTAATTAATGAATATCAATAGTTTATGGATGATATTTTTAATGATGAAGATGACTATTCAGAAATAAGAGATCTTACTAACGAAAGAATTAAAGAATTTTAGTATCATCCAAAAAATAAAGATGAGTTATAGAAATGTATTAATAAATTAAGAAACGAAAAGAACAAAAATTTAAATGTAATTGATGTTTCTGAAATAACTGATTTTTCATATGTGTTTGCAGATGCAGATATGTATGGTATTGATATATCTTTATGGAATGTAAGTAAAGGTGAGAGTTTTTCTCATATGTTTAGTTGTGCAACTAACTTTATAGTTAAAGAGAAGAAACCAGTTCCTAAAGAAGATGATTTTGAATTATATCCAGGTGTAATGTATAGTGATATAGTGGCGGAGCATATGTATCCAAAATTTGATATATCTAACTGGGATGTGAGTGACGGAAAAGATTTTACAGCTATGTTTGAAAATTGTCGTGAATTTAATTGTGATTTAAGTCGTTGGGATATAAGTAGTGGCATATTTCTTTCAAATATGTTTTATAAATGTCATAAATTTAATTGTGATATAAGTAAATGGGATATAAGTAATGCTAAAAACTCGTTTTAGATGTTTTATGAATGTGAAAGTTTAAAATAGGATTTAAGTCAATGGGAGGTAAATGGCTTTCATATTACAGATATGTTTTATGGATGTAAAAAAATGAAGAATAAGTTATTACCAAAAAGAATCCAAGATGAAAAGAAAGGCAGGAAACTGTATAATTTAAAATATAGCAAATTATAAAAAGAGAAAAAGATAACATAGATAAATAATAAAAAAAGAAAAAATAGATTACAATAATATGGGAAAAATTTCAATTGACCTTTCAAGCATTAAAGCTGCTGGTATCTATACTATTGAAATCGACAATACCTAGCGAGAGATTACGAATCCTACCTCGTTAAGATTGTTAACCGGTTTCAATAACAAGGGTCCGTTCAATCGTCCTGTGTTTATGCAGTATGAATCTGAACGTCAGAAGATCTTTGGCGATATTGATAACAAGCTAGAGCAGAAAGGATGCTACTTTAACAGAATGGCACAAACTATGTTGAAAAACGGTCCTGTATTGGCCCTTAACTTACTTAAGGTCGATGATTCATTAGATGGTCCTGACCAAGTAAACTATGCGGCAATGTCATTAGATGCTGGAGCAAAGAATCCAAGGGTTTCTGATGCAGGTAAGAAATATGGTGAATATGACTACCAGGCAGAAGGTATCGATAAATGGCTGTATGATACAAAAGCTGGAGATACAATTCCTTATGTAGGTAAGACTCCGTTCTCAAGCTTATTTGACCGTTCTCGTTTCTGGATTCCATCAAAAACAAACCTTACTGCAGTTGCAGCTAACGGTTTAGGAACAAACGATTATACAACATATGAGCACACAAATCTCTTAAACTTCGCTAATACAGGAACTGATGAAATTTCAATTCTGGTTTACAAACCAGATAATTTGAAAGGTTATGATGTTACTGCTAAAGAATGGTGGGGTGGTAATGAGAATATTCCTTATGGTTGGATTCGTCCATCTGATTATATTTCAGATTATTTTATCCGTGTCGTTGCGGTTAAAGGTAACTGGACCAATTATCCAATCTTAAGTAATGATCCAATCTGGAGCAAATATTTTGATAAGAATGGTATCATTAAGACTAAAGTCGGACAGTTCTGTTCAGCAGAAGGAATTACATTTATCGGTTCATGGACAGGTATTATAATTCCAGATTTCATTGATAAACAAGGTAATTATCTTTACATTGAGTCTAAGGTAAATGCTGTTACTGAAAGAACCGGCTTATTAATGAGTATTAATGAAGATGCATTCCAGACTATTTCTTATGATAAGAATGGTGTTGATATTGAAACCGGAGAAACAACTGGTAAAGGTGTTTGGATTTATGATTTCGATGCAAACTCTGAAGCTGAGTCAGATCTTGGTGAAGGCGAAATCGGTAAAGCTGGTTTCTATGTTGATATGGTTGGGCATAACCTCCAAAACGGTATTTATAATTCACAGTTATACTTGCAAATTGGTGGAACTGCAAAAAATAGTTCAAACGGTGAAGCAACAGATAAAGAAGTACCAGAACCATATCTGAATTATTACTTCTTAAAGACAAATACAACTCCAGATGTAAGCACGATTATTTACTTAGGTAATGCTGATACCACGGTTAATCCAACTGCATTAATTAGAACATTAACACCTGCAGATAATAGCAGCTTATACTTAAAATCATATGTAGTATATGATGCTTCAACAAATAAGCCGTTAAAGGGTAAAGGCAGTGTAACAGGTGCTAGAGCATATTATATTACACTTCCTAATGGTGGTACTGATGAGTTCACTTATAATGATGTATCAGTCTTTAATTCATCAACTGAAGATAAGTGTAAGAAAATTGCAGATTGCTCAGTATATGCACAAACTAATGTAAATGTAGCTTATAATGTTAGCGATTTAGTTGAAGGATGTAAGGTTAAAGATGTATCTGCTAGAAAAGAAACTAATGTATATCTAAGAGAAGTTCCAGTAGTTAATGATACTAATGACATCTATTTATATACAGATACTTCTGTAAGTTATGGTTTATATACCATGCCTATTATGAATACCAATACTAGCACTCTTGAAAGTGTTGAGTTATTCACTATAACTTCAGGTATTTCTGGCGATAAGTATGCTATTGTAAGTGACCTTGGAACAATTACAGAAGACAGTTTACCAATCAGATTAACTTCATTTATTGCAAGTGCAGTTCCTACTCAAGAAGGTGGTGCTGATACTTCAGCAAATATTGTTAAGTTCGATACAGCAACTACTGCTGCAGATCGTAAAGGTTACTTTAAGTTTATCTTTAACGGTGATGAATATGCAGTTGATGCATCAACCGGTAAAGATTGGTATAAACGTTATCTCGAAGATTCAGCAAGTCATTTCGGTGTAAACTTCTTGTCATATAACTTCTTAACAAATAATGTTAATGATGTTATTTCAACAGTTTATGATGCATATTACTTCAATGGTAATCAGATGTGGTCAGAAGAAGACGAGTCAGTACGTTTCGTAGCTAATTCATCAGATTATGAAAATGCATCTACTAACGGTACATTACCTGCAATGATTTATACTGAAGAACAGGAAATTCCTGTTTCAGAAACGAATCTTAATATGTTCATCATTTGCAATGATATTGAAGCTTCGTTAATCTCTGTTGGCGATTATGTTAATAATATTGCATTCCATAACAATGAAGGTGATGCAGAACGTTATGACATGATTCCAGGTATTACAAGGATTATCAATAAGGTATTCGTTAATGTTGATGCTAGAAGTGAGTTCTACTATCTTGGTAAGAAATATATGATTAATACGGATCCTTCAACAGGTATTCAGTTAATCAAGACCAATGGTGGTAAGAGAGGATTCTATTTGTTCACAGCACTTGATCCTGTTTACATCAATAGATATAATCAAGTAACTCGTCAGTATTCATTAGCAAACGATGCAATTTCACATAGCCTTAAATTCATTCCTATGAGAGGTTTACATATCTCAGCTAAACATCGTCCAGGATTTGATGAATATGGCCGTGTAAATATTGAAGCTGGTATCGAAAAGATTTACTCAATGCTTGCTGATGATTCAATTAAGAGAGGTCTTTGCAATCCTAATATGGTTGATTACCGTTACATCGTTGACTCAATGTCTTACGGACTTGATAGTGAACTTGGTGGTAAGGTATATTTGTCAAGACTTGCTAAGGATAGAATGAAGACAACCGCTCTTCTTAACTTACCTTCAAAACGTCAGTTTGAACTTTCAGAAGATCCTTGCTTCTGTGAGACATACGAAAAGACTATCTATTCTAAACCACCATTTGACACCAAGTTTATTCCTCTGGGCGGTAATTCAGATCTTTACAATACAAAGACATTCTCATTACCAACAGAAGATGATGGTTCAAAATTCTCTGCAGCATTCTGGCCACACTTGACATATAGCACATATGGCCGTAAAGTTAGTGTTCCACCTGCAGCAGATGTTTGCGATGTTCTTATCCGTAAGTTCCAAGGTGGTGATCCTTATGTAATTTCAGCTAACAGAAACGGTATTATCAGAAATGATAATGTAGTTGGTGTAGAATTTATGGCAGATGTCGAAGACCGTGAATATCTTGAACCATTCGGTGTTAACACGATTATCCAAGAAGGTAACAACATTATGATTTATGGTAACTAGACATGTTATCAGGATACAGTTTCAGATTTCAACAAACTTCATGTTCGTGAGAACTTGAATACCCTTGAAATTGCTTGTGAATCAGTACTTAAGTCATATAACTTCTTGTATAATACACCAGCAACCAGAGCTTCTATTGTAACTGCACTTACTCCAATTCTTGAAGCAATGAAACTTTCAATGGCAATCGAAAAATACAATATCGTTTGTGATGAAAGCAACAATACTCCAGAAATCATTATGGAACACTTTGGTGTAGTGGATATAGAAGTTTGGATGAATCACGGTATGGAAAAAATCGTTCAACGTATTACTCTTAACCGTAGAGACACTATCGAAGATTAAACATTTAGTTTATAATAAGTTAAATAAAGCATCACTTAATTGTGATGCTTTATTTTTATATAATTTTTTCCATATACATAAACATTATTAACATTCTTTAATATAATTTAATATAATTTATAAAGTAAATAATTAAGTTATGAATGATATTAAAGTTATAGAATTATTAATCACACCTAAGAATAAAATCAATTCACATTATAAACAGATAATATCAAAAAACTCAGAGTTAAAAGAATACCTTGAATCTAGATATCCTGACAGTGTAGATCATAATGAGATAATATACCGTATATGGAAACATATAGACATAAGACCTGTTTGCCCTGTATGCGGTAAACCGGTTAAATTTGTATCCGGTAACGGATTCAGAGAATGTTGTTCTGTATCGTGTTCTAAGCAACTGGTTAAACAGTCTGAGCAAGTTATAACAGATGAAATCATTAAGTCAGAATATATCAAAAACGGTGTTTACAACACGACTAATAAGCTTCATCCTAAATTCTTAAAGGAACATAATTATTATGATTACTTGATTAACCGTTATCCTGATACAGATAATATAGGTGAAACTGTTTACCGTATATGTCATGATTTAGAAGAGAAACCTAAATGTGCTGTATGCGGAAAGTCATGTAGATTCATTAACCATATAGTCGGTTATGATAATGTTTGTTCGAATGAGTGCATGCATGTCAATGAGATTCCAGATATAACTGATGAATATATTAAGTCATTGGATGAGAAAGGAAACGTTTATAAGGAATCTTGGCCCGGCTATAAGAAGGTTGAAGAATATTTAAGGAATAAGTTTAAGGATAATTATAGGGATTATAAGGAAGCTGTTTATATGGTTAAACATAATATAGAAGAACAACCGAAGTGTCCAGTTTGTGGAAAACCAGCATTATTTGATTCAAATTCTAAAAAATACAATATATACTGTTCACAAAATTGTTACAATTTAAACGTTTTAAACAAACATGCTAAACAACTATCTAAATTATATAAAGTTCCTGTAACTATAAATGAAAATAGAAATTTCGTTTTTCATGGATTATGTGAGACACATCCAGAATTTGAGATGACATCATTACAAGTGAGAAATAGATGCGGACAAGATAGATTTAATATATATGCAAATATTTGTCCAATATGTAACCCAGAAAGAAACCCAGAGACAACAATAGAAGTAATAATTAAACGTATATTGGATAGTTTGAATATAACATATGAACAACATAGACGAGACATAATATCACCTAAAGAGTTAGATTTCTATCTGCCTGAATATAACATAGCTATAGAATGTAATGGCATGTTTTGGCATAGCGAAAGTAAGAAGCAACGTACTTACCATTATGATAAAAAGATGTTATGTCAAGAAAAAGGCATAAGATTAATTTATTTTTGGGAGACTGATATAAGAGATAATACCGATAAAGTAAAAGATATTATATCAACTATATGTCAAAAGAATAAAAAGATATACGCTAGATGCTGTACAGTAAAAGAAATTAACAAACAAACATGTGATTCATTTTTAAACAGATATCATTTACAAGGAACTATTAATGCTAAAATAAGATTGGGATTATTTTATAATGACAAATTGGTGGAAGTTATGACATTCGGAAAACCACGGTCGTTTATGCATGGAAAATCCGTAGAAAATAATTATGAATTATACAGGTTATGTACAAAAAATGGATATACTGTTATAGGTGGAACCAGTAAATTGTTTAATTATTTTTCCAATAACTATAAATGGGAAACGATTATATCGTATTCAATGTCAGATATAAGTGACGGAAATGTATATGAGAAGTTAGGGTTTAAGCTTTGTAATGAAACTAAATACGGATTTTTTTATTATGACACAAAAAGACATATTGTGGTTAATAGATATACATTAGCTAAACATAAGATAAATGATGGTTCTGGTAGATCTACTGAAGAGATAATAACAGATAAAGGTTATATCAAATGCTATAATTGCGGAACACGAAAATATATCATGAATAAATAAAATAAAAACATTATAATTATGAAAAGAAATAATAACAAAGCATTATATGAAAAGATAATGCGTAACGTTTCCAAATAGGTGAAACAAACATTGAATGAGAGTTTAAACGATGATGAAACTTATATAGATTCATTTACCGTTGAGCTGTATTATGATGAAAATGGAAACCCTGGATTAAGAATACTCGATTCTGATATGTAGGATATTGTACAAGAAGAAACTTTTGACACGGTTGATGAAGTGGCAAATGCTGTTTATAACCATACACAGGAAATGTTTAATGATAATCCATTTGAGTCATTTTTAGAAGATGCATATTAAATAATAAAAAAAGATTATTAGTATGAAAAGAGATAGTAAGGTATTATATGAAAATATAATGCGAAATGTAGCCAGATAGGTTAAACGTACACTAAATGAAAATATTACCACTAATGAACTGTCTCCAACTTCAATGGATGGTGAACGTTTAGCAGCAGCAAAAGCCTTAATTAAAATTATTGAAGATTCAGATTATATATATGAATATCCAGAAATGTTAGGACTTGATGAGTTTATAAATATTGCTAAATATGTGTCTAAATATTTTATGAATAATTATGGAGGTATTACGGATGATATGATTGATGAAGAACAACGAATGAAATATCTTACATTCTTAGTAGGTAGAATACAAGAAGTAGATATGGATCATAAAAAATTCTTAAATTTACAATTATCTGATGAAAATTCCGTCAATACAGAATTCTTCAATGTTATATGTAAAGCATTAGCAAAGCAGAATGTATCAAATAAACAAGTTGCTTAGTATGTTAAATAGTGTGCTTAGAAATATAAAGTGCCGTTTAATGATGATATACTTGAGTTATTTTAGAAGTTATTAGTATGGGCTATGGCACAAGCATAAAAAATAAAGGATACTGATTTTCAGTATCCTTTTTAATTTTTCTTATTTGAGTTACAAACAACCATTTTAATTTCTGGTTTAACTTTAGAACCTTTAAACATATATTCCCAATTTTTTAATTTATCATAGTCGTTATGTCTAAACCAATCAGTATCAACTTTTCCGGCATTTGACCAGTTTCCTAAACTAAAATTAATATCGCTATCAAAATTTGTACATCCAAAAAACATTCTGTCAAAATCAGTACCATTTGATACATTCCATCTACTTATATCACTATTGAAATTTTCACATTGGTAAAACATATTATCAAACCTGCATCCATTACTTACATTCCAGTTACTTAAATCAGATGTAAATGATTTGCAATCAAAAAACATTCCATTGAAAAATTCTCCATTTGATACATTCCAGTTACTTAAATCTTGGTTAAACTCACTACAACCATAAAACATTTCAGAAAAAAATATTCCACTACTTACATCCCATGTTGAAATATTTCCATTAAAACTACAATCTTGTTCGCTAAAATTATGTTTAGCACTAAACATACCATCAAATCTTTCAACTTTACTTACATCCCATGTTGAAATATTTCCTTTAAAATTAAAGCATTGATAAAACATTTCATGCAAATCAGTTGCATTACTCATATTCCATTGGTTTAAATCAGAGTTAAAATGATAGCATCTGGCAAACATTCTACTAAAATTATTGCATTTGCTTACATCCCAATTATTTAAATCTGAGTTAAACTAAATACAACCGTTAAACATCTCCTCAAAAAATTTTCCATTACTTACATCCCACTAACTTAAATCTGAGTTAAATTTATTTTTAATCTTTTCTTCAGAGGCAAACATCTAGTAAAAGTTTTCTCCATTACTTACATTCCATCGACTTAAATCTGATGTAAAAACTTTACAGTTATAAAACATTTTAGAGAAGTCTTTGCCATTAGAAACATTCCAATTACTTAGATCACAATTAAATAGTTCATAACCTAAAAACATACCAGAAAAGTTTACACCATTACCTACATTCCATTTAGATATATCAATGTTTTTATCATTAAAGTTATAAAATATATAAGAGAAGTCAGTAACATTAGAAACATCAATACAGTTTAAATTATCTATATAACCATATATCTTACCTAGAATTTCAAGAAGCTCTTGTTTATCTTTTGGCTTATATTGTTGAACTATTATAAATTCTTTTTGATTGTCTGTTAATTCCCATCCCCACTTTTTAAATGTGTCGCTAGTAACACCATCACAAAAACCAAACATAAATTTAAGATTTGCTCTTCGTTTAATTTCCCAGTTACTTAAATCACAATTAAAATTTTTACATTTATAAAATGTTTTTTCAAATTTATTACAGTTACTTACATCCCATGCAGATACATTAACTCCAGACATATCTCTACCTTCAAATACAGATGTTAATGTATTTAAATTTGATACATCAATACAGTTAAGGTTTTTAGTACCGTTTGATAGTAAATTATCAATAATATTTGTTAGTTCTTCTAATGTTTTAGGGTGATATATAATTTTACTGTTTATAATATCCTAGAAGTTCTGTTCTCCTGAATCATCTAAGATATCATCCATAAACTATTGATATTCAGTAATTAGTTGTTTTATCTTATTGACCATGATTTCATATGCTTTTTTTTGAATTTTTTTATCAGATTATCTTCATATTCTTTACTAAAGTTTCTAGCACCTGATAATGTTTCTTTCCATATACTTGTCGCAGCAAAGTACCACTATGAAATATCGCTATTAAATAATTTACAGTAACTAAACATTCTCTCAAAGCTATCACATTCAAATACATCCCATTTACTTAAATCACAATTAAACTTATAACAATTTGAAAACATGTATTTTAAATTTTTGACGTTCTCTACATTCCAATTACTTAAGTCAGAATTAAAATTCTAACAATTATAAAACATGTAACTTAAATCTTCAGCACTTGAAACATCCCATTTACTTAAATCACAGTTAAAATGTTTGCAACATGCAAACATAGAATTAAATCTTTTACCTCTACTAACATCCCATTTGCTTAAACCATTATTAAAAAATGTGTCATAAGCAAACATAAATGAAAACTCTAGTCCTTTACTTACATTCCAATTACTTAGATCACAGTCAAGACTTTGACATTCATAAAACATATTAGAAAAAAATTCGCCATTGCTTACATTCCATTTACTTAAATCACAATTAAATTTAGAACAACCTTGAAACATACCAACAAAATGTTTCCCACTACTGACATTCCATTTACTTAAATCACAATTAAAATTTGAAGCATAATAGAACATATGACTAAAAGTTAGTCCATTACTTACATCCCATTCAGATATATCTATACCTTTCATACCTCTTTTGTAAAATAAAGTAGCGAAGTTGGTTACATTAGAAACATCTATACAGTTTAAATTTTTTACTTTATAATTAAAAAAATAGCTAATAATAGCATTTATATTATCATTATCAGCTATTATTTTATATGCTGTTTCTTTTTGATTATTTGTTAAATTAATATTTATATTATTAAGTCCTCCAAGCATTAATGTCGTATATGCATCTGGATTTATATTCCAATTACTTAGATCGCAGTTAAAGTTTTTACATCCAAGAAACATATTATTAAATTCTTTACCGTTACTTACATTCCATAATGATATATCAACATTTGACATATCTTTATTTATAAACAAATTTGAAAAATTTGTTATATTAGATACATCAATAAAGTTTAAATTAGTGATACCATTTTTAAAACAGTCACCAATAGCTTTAATTAATTCTTTTTTTGTTTTTGGACACTGTTGTTTAGATCTAATGACATCTTGAAATTCCTATTCTTCAGGGTCATCAAAAATTTCATCCATAAACTATTGATATTCCGTAATCAGTTTCTATATAATCTTTTTCATATTTTTTAATACTTAAAACATATAATTATAAATTGGCTAATACCTTAAATTATTATACAAATAATCCTTATATTCTGTACTTAATGACTTACATTGGTGGAACATTTCGGTGTAACATGATTCAGGTAACCTGGTTTTTGGAAGTTCCGGACCTTTAGTTAATTTTAAGCAATAAGCAAACATATCTTTATAACATGCCTCTGCTAGTTCAGTCGCAGGAAGTTCAGGTGCTTCAGTTAATGACGAACATTTATAAAACATTTTACAATAACATCCTTTCTATATATTCACACTTGGAAGTTCCGGTGCTTCAGTTAATGATATACAATCTCTAAACATCTAAAAATAACACCATGGCCCTAATTCAGTTGCCGGAAGCTCCGGAACTTCAGTTAATGATGAACAATCTCTAAACATACTTGCATAACAGCTTCTAACTAATTGTTTAGCAGGAAGTTTTGGTGCTTTTTTTAACGATATACAGCTTTTAAACATAGCTAAATAGCAAGAGTCGGTTAATTCCATTGCTGGTAGTTCCGGTGCTTCAGTTAATGCTGTACAACCGTTAAACATATATTCATAACAATAGTTTTTAGCTAGTGTTGTTTTCGGTAGTTTTGGAGTAGTTGTCAACTATTTACAATTTAAAAACATCTATGATGCACTTTCAACAGAATCTAAACTCCAATTACTGAAATCTGATGTTAAATTTTTACAGTCTGCAAACATTTCAACAAAGTTAGTTCCTTTAGAAACATTCCATAAAGATATATCGACATCAGTCATATCTTTTTTATAAAATACTTTTTTAAAAGATCTTATCTTAGATACATCAATACAATTAAGGTTTTTAATCCCTTTATCAAGTAAGTCATTTACTATTTTTTTTAATTCATCATTTTTTTTAGGGCGATAAATTCTACTATTTATAATATCTTGAAATTGCTAATCATCTGAATCGTCGAATATATCATCCATAAAGTTTTGGTATTCAGTAACTAATTTTTTAATCTATTTTTTCATTGTTTAAAGTGCTTAAATATTTTTAAAATAATCCCTGGAACTATATTAAATAATTTTTATACTCATCACTTAAAGAACTACACCCAGCGAACATCCTATATGAAATATTATAATTTATTTTAGGTTTAGTAGAAGGAAATTTGCTACCAGTAATTAATGATGTACAATCAGAAAACATATACTTATAACAACCATCTTTTACTTTAATTGCTGGAAGCTCGGGAACTTCAGTTAATGATGTACATTCAGAAAACATTTCTGAATAACAATATTCATCTAATTCAGTCGCAGGAAGTTCTGGAGTTTTTGTTAATGATGTACATCCAGAAAACATTCGTCTATAACAACCAAATGCTAATTTAATAGCCGGAAGTTTCGGTGTTTCAGTTAATGACGTACAACCGGAAAACATCTAAAAGTAACAGCCTCTTTCTAATTCAGTCGCCGGAAGTTCAGGTGCTTCAGTTAGTGATGTACAACCAGAAAACATAGATGCATAACAATTAGAACCCAAAGTCGTTGCCGGAAGTTTAGGTGCTTCAGCTAATGACGTACAACCTTTAAACATAGCACAATAACAATGATATGTTAATGTTGTTGCTGGTAGTTCAGGAGCTTCAGTTAACGACGTACAACCATAAAACATTCGTCTATAACATTCAGAAGATACTGTTGTTGCAGGAAGCTTTGGTGCTTTTGTTAATGATGTACAACCATAAAACATATCATAATAACAACAATTTGTTAATGTTGTTGCTGGTAATTCTGGTGCTTCAGTTAACGATGTACAACCATAAAACATATCGTTATAGCAGCTTTCCTTATCTAACTTAATTTTTGGTAACTTGGGTGTAGTAGTTAATGTATCACAAAGCTAAAACATACATTTTGCATCTTTTACTGAATCTAAACTCCAGTTACTGAAATCAGATGTTAAGTTAAAACAAAATGCAAACATGTTACAGAAATTAATACCTTTACTTACATTCCATGAAGATATATCTACATCTTTCATATCTTTTTTATAAAAAACTTTATTGAAAGATTTTATTTTAGATACATCAATACAGTTAAGATTTTTAATCCCTCTACTAAGTAAGTTATCTACTATAGACTTTAGTTCTTTATTTGTTGTAGGATGATATATTCTTGTATTTATAATATCCTAAAATTGCTAATCTTCAGAATCATCAAATATATCATCCATAAAATTTTGATACTCGTTAATTAATTTCTATATTTTCTTGTTCATCAATAAAAGTACACATTTTGTATATTATATTTATTAGCCCAAGCTTTTTTAATCTTATTTAGATAACTAAGGTTATCACATTTAAAGAACATGTGTTTGAAATACACACCGTTACCTACATTCCAATTACTCAAATCACAATTAAATGAGTCACAATATGAAAACATACCTTTAAAATCCTCACATGAACTCACATCCCAACTACTTAAATCTGCATTAAACTTATAACATCCTTTAAACATGTTACTTAAATCAGAGCATTCACTTACATTCCAGTTACTTAAATCACAGTTGAAGTCAGCACAATTTTCAAACATGGACATACATGTTTCGGCATTTGACATATCCCAACAACTTACATCTAGATCTTTAATTCCATAGTATAAGCTATAGTTTTTAAATAATTCATAGAAAAAACATATATTCGATACATCAATACAGTTAAGATTAGTTATACCATCATTAAATAGCATATCAATACATTCTTCTAGTTCTTTTCTTGTGCTTGGATGATATACATATTTCATTTTAATAATATCTTCGTGCTATAAGCTATCGTTAGAGTCTAAATCTAATTCGTCCATAAACTGTTCAGCTATAACCTTATATATGTTCTTTTTCATAAAATAATTTATATTTTTGTATTTACATATTTATTTTTAATGATTAATTAGCTATTTTTAACTTTATAAATTGTATTACTTTGGAACTTTGGCATTATCTTTGCAGTGTTTATGATTGATAATTCACAAGTTTAACAATTTTAATATAATGTAAAAATGAGTACAAAAGGAATTATTTTAACAAGTATTGTGGCCATTTTGGTGGCTGTTGGTTTCTTTACTGTTTCTGCTTTCATTAGCTACAACAACGATGAAGTCGCACTTCGGGAGCAAATCGAAGGCCAGCGAAAGGTTATTGAGTCCACCCACGATGAGATGTGGAAGACTATCAATCAAGTTGCCCAGGTGTCAGATGAGTACAAGAATGCTTTTGATAGCATCTATACTCATATTATTGATGCCAGGTACGACAAGGGTGATGGAACACTGATGAAGTGGATTACAGAGTCAAATCCTCAATTCGACTCTAAGTTGTATCAGCGAGTGCAGGACGAGATTGAGATCCAGAGGTCAGTATTTAACACTGCTCAAAAACGTATGATTGACCTTATTCGTGAGCATAACACTCTGTGCAAAACTTGGCCCGGCAGCTGGTTTATTAGTAACAAGTCCGAAATTGAATACACTGTAATTTCGTCTACGAAGACCAAGCAGGTTATGGCGACAGGTGTAGATGATGATGTAAATCTCTATTAACCAGCTTATAACAAATAGTTATGATTGCTTATTTCATCCCATTCGCCGTAAGTATCATACTTCTTATTTTCTTTAGAAAAAAGATAGTATGGTGGGAGTATATTGCATTAATTTCCGTATCAGTGCTCGTAACATATATTTCGAGATGGATTGCTATTGAATTTCTTGAAGATGATACCGAGTATTTAGGAGGTTATATTACAAAGATTACTCATTACGACGATTGGGATGAATGGATTACAAAAACATGTACACGAAGTGTTCCTGACGGTGTAGATAAAGACGGTCATACTAAATACCGTACGGAAACTTATGACTGCTCTTATAGAGAATATCATCCTGAAAGATGGAAGTATACTGATAATTACGGTCATGAAGAATATTTTTTTGACGGAGAATCAGAGTTTAATAGAGCTTTAGCAGAGCTTGGACGACCGAAGATGCAGTTCCGTGATATGCACCGTGATTATTATACTAAAGACGGTGATGCTCAAGATTATTTTTGGGATGGAACGATTCAGCATTTAAGACCATTAACTTGGACACACACATATAAAAATAAAATTAACTCGTCTTATAGCTTATTTAATTTTGAAGATATTAAAGACGAACAAGCTGATAGCTTAGGTTTATTTAGATATCCAGAAGTTATTGATAATGATCAAGCTATTGTTTTAGGATATAATTTACCTAAATCTGTTAATAAAAATTACAAATATATCAATGCTATGTATGGACCAACTAAACAGTTCAGACTATATGTATTGGTATTTAAAGATAAACCAATTGATATTTCTGTGAAACAGAAATCATATTGGAAAGGTGGAAATAAGAATGAATTTATTGTTTGCCTTGGTTATAATACGAAAACAAAAACCGTAACTTGGTGTAATCCATTTTCTTGGTGCGATAAACCATCGCTTGAAGTCGCAACAAAGAATTATTTTAGATCACATCCATGTACAGGTATTACATATTATCCGGAATTTCTTAAGAAAAATATCAATCTTTGGAAAAGAAAAAGTTTTGCAGATTTTGATTATATTAAGAATTATCCGACACATACCCAGAATATAGTTATTGTATGTATTATCTTCATACTTAATATTATACTTGCTGTATTCTTCCTTGAAAATGAATATGAGAATAAAGAGATAGAACTTAAAGATAATGAAGTATATCATATAAAGTATACGACTAAAGATAATTATGTTATTGAGGTTGTAACTCGTATTCCAGAGACTGCAGTGATTAGATGTAACATCAAACTTGTGAAACATTTGATTAAAGAGTACTTTAATAATAGAATAATTCCAGCTTTAGATGTTATAGAAAAAAGTTATAGGAATACATTTACTTGGAAGTAGTGTTAAATATTGTTAAATACTTTTATATAATAAAATTTACTATTATCTTTGCAGTAAAGAATTTATAAACTAAATACGATAATATTATGAAGCTCGATTCAGATTCAATTAGAGAGATTGTAAGTAGTGTTGTTAACAGCAATGTTTTTGATAAAATCATTAATGCTGTTAAGAAAGTTGAAGATCTTGTGGATTCTGTTAGAAAGTCCGTTAACGAGGGTCTTCAGACTTTAAAAGAGATGAAATCAACTCTCTCGCAAGTGAACAAATGTATGGCCAAAGGCAGTATAACATATAAGTTAATTACACTGCACGATGAAGAACGTTTGTTTCCAGCACATTGCTACGACACCGACTATGCCGAGCATCTTCTGACCCATACATTCCAATCGAATGCCAATATCATGCCTGGCGATTATATCAATGTTAATGGCGATTGGTACGGTATTGGTAGAGCTAAGGTTATTAACCGAGTATATAACTTTAACGAACAAGTTGTATATCTTATCTGTGAGCGAGCGAACGAGGAGGACGATTATATTTTCATTAAGCATTTTAAAGATAAAGTAGAAGATCTTTGTGATAAGCTTATGTCTTTAGCTACTACTAAGCATAACTTAGAAACTGAAAATGTAACTGAGCCGTATGACATTAAGAAAGACCGTGATGCGATGTGGGACATCATTGGAAAATGTGCTGAATTAGCAGACGGTCATACAACAACTTGCTTTGCAGTAGTGCTTGACCAAGTGGAAAAGATCGTCTATAACCACATTGGTGAAGAAATTCCCAAGAAAGAACGAATGGACTTTTAACCATATTCCTATCATATATTGAATTCGAGGACCATAACATTCATGGTCCTCGAATTTTTTAATATGATAATACACTTATAGTAGCTTGCTTAGAAACACTTCCACCACCTGAAAGGAATCTCCAGTTTAATGAAGTAACTTCAATTACTATACCACCTATTCCTTCTTCAGTATTTATACTCCAACCAAAAGCTGGCTAATCTATAGTACCTGGTCCATCTATATCTGAAAATTCTTGTTGATCTGTTGATTTTTTTGACTAGAAACGTCTAAATGCTTTCATTTCTACAGTACCACCTTGTTTCCAAGTTTTTTCTATCGTTAATATATTTGTATCATATGATACTTTAGTAGGTAACACTGCATTTGACTATCTTACCTACCCATCATAATCACGATAAGTATAACCTTCAATTGTTGTTTTATATTTTAAAGCAGATAACGCATCATGATCTACTATGAAACTACCTTCAGTTGGTATTGCTACAGGAAATGTTAACCGTATACCTGTACCTGATGTGCAGTTCTAAAAAATAATAAACTCGTTTGTTTTATTTGGCCAATTTTGTGCAGTAGTTACATCATTACCATCGATATATGCTTTTTCTATAAAACAACTGCTGGCTCCCGATATACATGTAAATTTAATATTATATGAAATAATTACACGATAACGTAACATATTAGAAATGTATATATCTATTAGAGGTAAATTTGTACCGGTAAATTGAAAATGTGTACTTACATTATCAACTTCTCCATCTGGCAATGGACCATTAATATCTCTAGCAGTCCAAGATTTCTAATTATTTGTAGTAAAGGAAAAATAACCATTTTGATATTTAACAGTATTAGAACCGTTAACATTAAAAAATGAAGTATTTCCACCAACTACAGTCATTGAATATCCAGAAGTAATTAAGCTATCTAATGAATCCATTCGAGAAAACCCAAATGAAACATTAGTATTACGGTACGGTTGTATTTCAACAGTTATTGGATTATAACCATTACTATTTTTACCGTTATATATAGAAATATCTGTTGTGGATGCTAGTTGTGACTATGGAGGTAATATTATAGAACCGTTATTAATTTTCATACATTCAAATAAGTAACCATAAGAAGAATCTGTATCTTTTATCATATACATTAACAGGTTCTACATTTTCTATGTAATAGAAAACTTACGGTTTGTTATTCCTTCAACAGTTAATTCAATATTACGATCACTAGTAGTGTTATTTAAAGAAACATTATAGCGAATTGGTGCAGCTGTTTGTGTTTGATCAACTTCACCTATATGAAAACTAATCCAATTGTTATTATTGTAATGAAGTGTAGGCACTGGACCTTTATCATAGTTTCCGGTATAAAAGTTTTTTTCATCCGCATAACCTACATAATATGTATTGTTTCCTTTTTTTAAAGGTAAACTTGAATTGACTTCATCACACTCTAGTGTTATATTTACATTTGAACCTACTACCTAATATGCCATAACTTAAATTACCATTTATATCCGAGTTGTGCACCCATTGCACCAAGAATTAATTTACTTGTAAGTAAATTACCCAAAGTACCTTTTTCATCTATACCAAGACATTTACATAAAGCTTTCATGATGCTTTGTCCTACAGTTGCTCCGACTGCACCACCTACTAAAGCACCGAATATACCTTCATCCATAACATCTCCTAACTATTGATTATTTGCCTATGCTGTTTCATATGATTCTATTATATAATCATATACTTTTTTACTATCTATAATTTGTTGTGGTGTATAGTTACTTAAATCGATACCTTCGTATAGGTTTTTATATTTCTCAGACATATCAAAAATTGTTTTTAGTATTTATCATTATTTTGAAATAACAATAATTATTTAAAGATAAATAAAATAAAAAATAATATATAAATAATGAGACCATATACAACAGCAGATTTTAATCGTACCAGAGCTAATAGTATAGCTATGGATAGATCGTTAAATAATGCATTTCGTATTTTAGCTGAATCTGAAAAACCTAAGAAAAAGACTGTAAAAAAAGACGAAGATGATTTAGACGAATAGGTATTAAATGAATTATTCTTTAATAAGAAAGTTGATAAGCCTGCAAAAGCTTTATCAGTTGAAAACAGTGATGAAGAGAATGCAGAATTATTCATTCAATGGTTTGCATATTATCTTAATAGAATGGATGATAATGTAACAGAAGCATTAAATACATTCTTTAATGATTTTGGTAAGATAGTTGCTGAGCTACCTAAATATATAATTAAAGGTGTTCTTATGCTTTTATCTAAAGGTGTTAAGGGTGTAGTAGCAACTCCTAAGTTAGTTGCAGGTATTGTTCTTGGTGCAATTTTCGCTTTGATTCGTTTAATTAATTCAGGTGTTAATAGTGCAAAGGAAGCTTTATCAAATTTATATAAGGCTCTTCTTAATGGATGCCAATAGTTCTATAAAGCATTATGTGCAAAGACTGAGACATTTGTGACAAACTCTGAAGAGAAATTAAAAACTTGGATGGGTGTATTAACCGCAGTATTTATGTCTGTTGTTAATAAGGCACAAGGTGCAGCTGAAACATTTGGAAACTTTATTAAAAAGATTCTTGAAGATGCACATAAAAAAGTTTCAGGTGCAGTGTTAATAGCAAAAACATGGCTTCAAGCAAAATCTGAAGAAGTTGTTAACTGGATTAATAAAGAAGTTGGAAATATTCGTTCAGCTGTTGTTGAAGCATGGAACAGTATGGAGAAGAAAGTTCGCAACAAATATAATGATGCAGTTAAGAAACTTGAAGGCTGGATGAAATCATTTGCTGATTTAGTTTCGCTTG